>Ga0187777_10000176_pt1 | contig 48614 bp, 41 predicted proteins | sample 1015_Q2_SP5_10_M_FD_132416 | JGI IMG/M metagenome (GOLD analysis project Ga0187777, IMG submission 132416) | Tropical peat soil microbial communities from peatlands in Department of Meta, Colombia - 1015_Q2_SP5_10_MG | ecosystem: Environmental > Terrestrial > Soil > Wetlands > Peat | place... | reverse complement strand
GCGGTCGCCCGCTGCAGCCAGGGCGATGTCGGCCGCGCCGTCGTCAGCGATGGATGTTGGCACGTGGATTTTCGCCGCCAGCATTCGATCGGGGTCCCAGGTTTGCCGAGAAGTCAGATAACCTGAACCCCCAAAAGGTTGGAACGGCCGGCCTCGTCAGCTCGGAGTCCCTGCCGGTGCTCCTTCGGGCGTCAATTCGGGGCCGAGAGGAGGCGGTCACGGCTTTGACCGCGTCTCAATCGACGCCACGAGCGGGGGAAGCTCCCTGATGTGCGAGAGTGTGAAGCTCGGTTTGACCGCCCGGAGCGCCTCGGCGGAGAACGGGCCCCAGAGCGCGGCGACTGTGGATACGTCGGCGGCATTCCCGGCGACTATGTCATGCGGTGAGTCGCCGACGAAGAGCGCCTCCTGGCTCGCGACACCCAGCGCCTCTAGAGCGACGAGGACGGGAAGCGGATCGGGTTTGTGCCGCGGTGACGACTCGAAGGCGACGATGACGTCGATCAGGTTGTCGAGCGACGTGCGACGCAACGCGCGCCTCGCCAGGTCCTCCATCTTGCTCGTGACGAGTCCGATCGGGTGACCCCTCGCCTTGAGCTCGGTCACCGTCTCCCGCACCCCCTCGAATTCCTTGAGGAGCCGATCGTGATGCTCGAGCTGGAATGTGCGGTAGGTCTGCGACATCGGGGCAACGAGCGACTCGTCGGACACGAGGCTCCTGATCTGGCTGACGAGCGGAGTCCCGACCCCCGCCATCCACCGCTCGTCCGGAGGCGCCTCACCCAGGTGCGTGCGGAAGGTATGTCGAAAGGAGGTCAGGATCAGGTCGATCGAATCGACGAGCGTGCCGTCGAGATCGAAGAGCAGCGCCAGCGGGCGAGGCACGTGGGGATGGGGCGGTGGTCGAACGTCAGGCGTGAACCAATCGGCTTGCGCGGGTATTACCCGAATCTATGTTGGCACAGACCGGGGCGGTTCCTCGGGCTGGCTGTCGCCAACTGCGGACCGCCCTCCGTAGATCGGGTCGTCGATGCGCTGGACCGCTGCTGCCTCCTGTGGGCTCGCCATCCTTGCTGTCTGCGCCGGCATCGGCTGCTCCGAGAGTGCGGGGCCGCCCACACTCACCGGCAGCTGGCTGTACTCGGCGCCGAACCTGACCTCCAACGGGGTTCAGTGCTCGGTCTACGCGACACTCGACCTCAAGCAGAGCGGCGCGGACTTCAGCGGCACATACAAGGCGGCCTCTGTGTTCTGCAATGCCCCCTTCGGGCGGGGGTGGGGGCTTTCCGGTGCAGTCCTGAGCGGAAGCTTGGTCGGCGACACGGTCGCGTTCGACCTCGACTCCCCGACGTATCACCACGTCGGCGAGTGGACGGGGAGCACGATGTCCGGGACCGCCTCGGCAACCATCGTCGTCACGGGGCCAGTCGGGTCGATCACCATCACCGGAGACTGGTCGGCAAGGAAGCAGTAACGGCTGGTCCGATCTCGCCCGACGGACAGGGCAGGGCGCGGCGCTGCTATGGCTCGTACGACTCTCGTCTCATGGAGGCGCCCGGAACGACAATGATGAGTGCCTCCAACGTCCCCGCAGCATCTGTGTCCGTGGCGGCTGCCGCGACGGACGCGTGGATGTCCCCGAAGGCCGCTGCGGCGCGGAGCCATGCCTCGTCAGGCATCGACGCGGCGACGAGGGTCGAGAGGACGCGCTCCTGTCCCACACCGTAGCGGGCGACCGCCGCTTTTCGGGCGCGGTGGGCAAGCTCGGCGAATGCGCTCCGCCGGTGATGTGGCGCACGGGCAGTGATCGCAGCGATGCGACGCAGTGCGCCGCGTCGCGCTTGGCTCGCCGACGGGGCCTCGCCGAACGCCACCTGACGGGTGGCCAGGGAATCGGCCCATCGTTGGGCCTGGGCCACGCACAGGGCGACCGTCGAGTCGTCGACGACGGCGTCGACGCCGTTCGCCAGCGTGAGGGCCGCGCGAAGGTCGGCCGCGTCGGCGGTGATCGCCCCGTCGAGCGACGCGCCGAGCTCCCATTCGGCGCCATCGTGTGCAAGCGCCACGAGCGCGGCGCGCGAACCGGCTACGGCGGCGACGAGGAAACTCGCATTCGCCGCCGGAGGCGGGCGATCCGGAGCAGCCCAGCAGGAAATAATGCGGACGATGTCCTCATGGAGGCGCGCCGCGCTCTTGCCATCGGAGGAATCGACGAGGGGGCCGTTGGCCAACCCGGGGAGGATGGTGCCGGCCATGCCGACGGCGCGCGCTGCTGCCTGAAGCTTCTCGCGCAGTCGCCGCTCGACCTCCAGCATGCGCTCGGCGGAGGCCGGTGGAGAGAGGGCATACACGGCGGTACGTCGATGTAGCGCGCCGAGGCGACGCGAGCGCCCCACGCGTTGCGCGATGCGCGCCGGGGTCCAGGGGAGGTCGAGGTGCACCACCACTGACGCATCCTGGAGGTCGAGCCCCTCGCTCAGCAGATCGGTGGCGATGAGCAGATCGATGCGTTCCACCGAGCGCGGCGGACGCGTCCTCGAGGCTCGCGGCGCGAAGCGTTCGAGCACCTCGGCTCGAGTGATTTTTCCGCCGGCGATCGTCGCCCCCGAGGCCGTCAGCACGGCGACGCCACCATCGGAGCGCACCTCGCGGTAAAGCGCGCGCGCCGTGTCGGCGAACTGCGTGAACGCGAGCACTCGCTCACCCTCGTGCTCTCTTCGAATTGCGCGGAGACATTCGCCTCGAGCACGATCCGGATCGCCACAGCATGCGAGCCGCTCGAGGAGTGCCCGCACAGCACTCGCGTGGGCCCGGACAGCGGCGCGAAGCTCGGAGGCGCTGTCGATCGCGCTCCCCTGCAGCTCAGGAAAGGCCAGCTGCAGCGAATCATCCCGCCCCGACCAGAGCGCGATTTCGCGCCTTCCCGGGAGACGGCCCTGGTCGAGCGAGGCCTCCAAGGCGCCCGCGCGCAGCAGGCGCCGCCTGAGGGCGCCGACGAGGGCGGCGCGGCTCGACGCCCACTGTCGCACGAGGCTCCACGCGAGGAGGGCGCCGCCATCCTTGGCGTCTGCCGCGGGCACGGGGGGAGGGAGAACGAGGATGAGGTCGAGCACATCATCTTCCGCCACGGAGAGCCTGCGCATCGGTGTGAGCTCCGGTAGCCGATCGCCAGCGTCCACGTCGTCGTGCTCGCGGCGCACGACCAGGCGCGCCAGCGTCATATCGGTCCCCCGATGCACCGATTCTCCGCGGAAGAGCGCGAGCAAAGCCGTCAGGTCGTCTCGCCGATTGTGGATGGGCGTCGCGCTGAGCAGGAGGACGCGGGCGCCGGCACAGAGATGCGCGAGGCGGGCGTAGCGCCGCGTGCCGGGCGTGCGTGCGTGGTGCGCCTCATCCATCACCACCAGGTCGAAAGGACCCTCGGGCGGTTGTCGGCGGCTCAGCGCCGTGTAGGTGAGGAGCTCGGCACGCGCGCCGGTCGCGTCGAGCGCCCGGCGCCACTGGCCGCGCAGGCTGGCGGGGATGACGACGATCGGTCGAGCTGCCTGACGAATGAGGGCCGCTGCGACGTAGGTCTTCCCGAGGCCGACGTCGTCGGCGAGGAGCGCACCCCCCTCCTCGCGCAGCAGCCGGTCCAGCCGAACGATCGCGTCCCGCTGATGAGGGCGCAGGACGACCGATCCGATGCGCTCCGGCGCCGTCGCCGCGCCGAGCCACCGCGCCGCGATCAACGCGCGCACGTCCGAGGCCGGGGCGACCCTCACCGCCCCACCCAGGTGAGGAGCGAGGCGATGCTGGGCGGGCGCAGCCGATAGGCGCGGAGCGCGGCATCCAACAGCTCGCCATCGCTAGGGTCGTCACCGGCCAGGCCGGCGGCGCCCAGGGCCGCCAGCGAGGGGCGCGAGCGTGCCCAGTCGTTAGGTATCGGCAGGAGCGCCATCGTCCAGGCCAGGCACCGGCGGAAGCCGCCGCGCGCCGGCTCGGCCAACACGTGCACCCACGCCGCGGCGAGCGGCGAGTTGAGCAGCGCGGCGAGGGCGAGGGCATCCTCCGGTGTAGTGGCGGGGAGGACGTAGCAGCTGTTGAGCGCGACCGTCTCGTCGCCCGGCAGCTGAACGAAGGCGCGTGGCCCCCGGGAGACGTCGGCCCACACGAGCCGTGCTCGATCGGGACGCGCGCCGGCGGCGCGGAAGAGAGACCACCAGGGAACGCCGTGCCGGACATCGGAGCGAGCGATGAGCGCGCGTCGCCAGCGTGAGAGCCAGCGGCCGCCATGCTCGGGGAGTGCGGGGAGGGGCTCGCCCGCGGCGTCGTGCGTCCAGAAAAGCCACTCACCCGATGTCAACGGGTTCCACCGTGCGGCGTGCCGGCCGCGGACGACCGGCCGCAGGAGAGCCCGCTCCACCCAGCCCGTCCTCGCTCCGGATCGCACGGCCACGACGTCGCCGGAGGGAAGATCGAGAGTGGAGGCGATCGAATCCAGCGTCACGACGAAGGCATCGTTGCAGCCGCACTTGACTCCGAGCTGAGGGGCGCCGAAGTGCGACGACCCGAGCGGAACGCCCGAACGGACGAAGCGGTCGAACGCGGCGCGAACCTCATCGGGGAGGAGCAGCCAGGGACTGGCCGGGTCGTCGTCGAGGCCGAGGCGGCGGGGGTCGAGGGCCCACTCGACCGCCTGCGACTTCCGATGCCAGGCCGCGGTGAGAGCAGGACCCGGGGCGCCGGAGTCGCGACGTGCAACGACGAGCGAGGGGTAGACAGCGGCGTCGAAGGTGGCGCTCGACTCGGACCAGTCCTCGAGGGCGATGAGGTGGGCGTCCGTCCGGAGCAGTCGGCGCACCCCACCCCCGGCGAGCGAGTGCCAGAGCTTCGCTGGGAGGAGGAGGGCGACCGTGCCGCCAACGCGCGCCAGAGTCAATGATCGCTCGGCGAAGAGTGCGGCCATGTCTACCTGTGCTGCGAAGCCGGAACCGGCTCGCGCGGCAGCAGCGCCGCGCGTCCAGGCCGCTCCGGCGAAGACGCGGAAGCGCGCGCGCAGGGCAGCGCGCGCCAGCGCCGGGATGCGGTGCAACCGCACCCAGGGAGGATTTCCGACGACGATGTCGAAGCCGCCGCGCCGATCGATGTCCGGGAAGTGCGTCCCCCACGCGAACGGGAGCGCCGAGCCCTCGCGCAGCGCGCGACGCGCGCGCTGGAGGTCGCGCGCCTGCGATCGCGCGGCGAGGAGGGCGGCTCGATCGGCGCGGCTCGGGCGAATGCGATCGCCGAAGAGGTCGCGCCCTCGCACGGCGGTGAGCACCTCGCGCCGACGCGCGGCACATTGCTCCAGGGCGCGCTCGACGTACGCCAGTGCTGCCGCGCGCTCCGCGGAGTCGAGCGCTCGACCGAGTGTGCGCTTGCGTGTTCCGGTCGCCCGCGCGTAGCGCTGGCGCAGAAGAGCCACGCGCGCCCCGCCGCGCGCCGGGAGCAGCGTGATGCCGAACGACTCGCCGGAGAGCGAGTCGCCCATTCGAATGTGCCGATCGAGGTTCGGAAGAGGCGGCACATCGGCGGGATCGCTCTCGCTCGTCTCCACCACGACGGCGAGCCAGAGCCGCAGCTCGCAGAGCCAGACCGCGGTCGGATTCACGTCCACGCCGAAGATCGACTGCGCGAGCACGTCTCGCCGAATCGCCCCCGCGCCACGTGCATCTCCGAGGTGGGCCGCCATCTCGGCGACGCGCTCGAGGGCGTGGACGAGAAACGCTCCCGAGCCGCACGAGGGATCCAGGATGCGCAGATCGCGCAGCCTTTCGCGCAGCAGTCGCCCCATGGCGGGATCGGGGCTGGCCCCCCGTAGGACACAGCGCGCCTGCTCGATCGTCGCCGGCGCCGCACCGAGCGCGCTCGCGAGAGCGGATTCGGTGACGCGGGCGACCAGCAGGTGCGGCGTATAGAAGGCGCCGCTCGCGCGTCGCTCGACGCTGGCCATGAGCGACTCGAACGCCTTCCCGAGCATCTCCGGGTCGATCGCCGTCTCGCTCCACGCATCCGCATCTTCGCGCGCCGTGAACCGGTAGCGGCCGAGGACATCGCGAAACAGCCCGCCCAAGTGCTCATCGGTGAACTCGACGCCTCGAGTGCGGCGCTCGAGCGGTGTGGGGGCGAAGAGACCGCCGTTGAGGAAGGGAATGCGGCCGAAGGCGCGCGCCGCGCGCGCCCGCGCGTGGGCGGGGGTGTTCAGCGTGCCGAAGCAGAGCGGGGTGAGGATGCGCCGGTGATAGCACCCGCCGGTCTCCATGCATCGCGCGAAGCCGGCTTCGAGAAAGCGATGGTCTCCGTTCAGCCACCCTTTGGTGGCGAGGAAGGAGAGAAAGAGCAGGCGAGACACGGCGAGCAGCGCCAGCTCTCTCTTCTCCTCCGGCGCTGCTCGACCTCGAGCCTCCCGCGCCAGGTGGGCGACCGCACGCTCCAACGCCCGGTAGAAGCGGCGTGTGAGCGCCTGACGACCGAGAATCTCCAGCCAGTTGGCGTGGGTGAGCACATCGGATGCATCGGGGGCGCTGGCGAGCGCCTGGACGGTCTCGGCGTCGCTCCTTCGCACGTGGGAACGCTCGACCAGGAGCGCGGCGATCCGAGCCTTACTGTCCGGCGCCGACCAGGCGGCGAGCGCGACGTCCTCGCCCGACCCGGACAACGCGACGAGGAACCAGAGAAGGTGGGGCGACCTCGCCGTCAGGCGAGTCGCGACCCCGCTGACCGCATTGCGCAATGGCGAGTCCGGCCGGCACCGGACGAGCAGCGCCCTGAGCGTTTCCTCTCCCTCCACGATTCGCGCTTCGTCGACCAGGCCGGCGAGGTCGAAGCCCTCGAGGAGAGTGGAATCGAATGGCCGCGCCGCTCTCCGAAACCCTGCCACTCCGGCGAGACGCCCGAGAGCGTCGAGTGAATCGGCGCCGGCGAGCAGGTCGGCGGCCGCGCGGTCGGACAACACGCGCCACCCTAATTCCCCCGGGGGGCGCCGCCGGCATCGACCCTATTCCGGGAGGAACGAAACGAGCGCGGTCAGCCGGCGCGGTACTCCCGTCCCTTCCACTCGACGCGCCGTCCGCGAACGACCGCGCGGAGCGCGATGTAGAGGGCGACCGCCGCGCCGAGCGGGAAGGTGAGGGCCCAGAGCACCGAAGCGTGCACCACCTCGTGATACACGAATCCCCACCACGCGAGCATCGCTCCGATGCAGATCGCCGCCCAGAGCAGCACGCCTGACGAGGCAGGCGTGACGAGCGCCAACGCCAACGCCACGGCCGGGGCGAGGGTGGCCACGGGGAGTAACAGGAGGAGCGGGGCGACTAGGGCCCGTCCCGCCCAGCCCCAGGGCATCACGTCGAGCGACGCCGCGTACATGTTCTTCATCCACCCGCGCACGATCTCGCCGAGCGAGGCGTACATTCGGGTCGTGATCTGCTGAGGACCCAGCACGAGCTCCGTGCGGAAGCCGCGGGCGAAGAGCATCTGCGCCAGCGCGAGATCCTCGGCCACCTTCGCCCGGAGCGCCCCGAATCCGCCCACGGAGTCGAAGGCCGGTCGCGCGATCATCATGAACTGGCCGTTGGCCATCTTGTCGACAACTCGCGTGGAGCGGTTGACGCTTGCCGGGCCACCGAAGCGCGCGACCAGCATGCCGAAGATGTGCGGCTGTACCACTCGCTCCCAGAAAGAGCCCAGCTCCTGCTGGCCGGCGACGGTGAGGAAGTCCAGCCGCCGAGCGCGCATGACGCCCACGCAGCGCGTGAGCAGATCGGGGGCGTGCACGGTGTCGGCGTCGGTGAAGACGAGCAGGCCGCCGCGCGCCTCGCGTACGCCGCGGGTGCAGGCCCACTGCTTCCCGAACCACCCCGCCTCGAGCGGGGGCGCGCTCACGACGCGACAGCGCGGGTCAGCCGCCGCTGCGGCGAGCGCCACCGCTGCCGTATCGTCCTCCGAGCGGTCATCGACCACGACCAGCTCGAGCGAGGGATAGGCCGAGGCGAGGATCGAACGAACACAGCGGCCGATGTTGCGCGACTCGTTCCGCGCCGGGACGATCACGCTCACTAGCGGCGGATCGAGAGGGATCTCGTTCGGCTCGTCCTCCAAGTTAGGCGAGCCGAGTACCCGCCAGATCGTCGCGACGGGATAGAGCAGCCAAGGGAGAGCCGCGACAATAGGAAGGAGCGCCACGCGCCCAAGCTAGCCGGACGCGACGCTGGACAGAAGCGACCACCCATCGCACGGCGGGCGCCCCTCGCTTCGGAGCGCCCGCCACGTGCAACGTTCCTGCGCCCTCAGATGTCAGGGCTGGCCGGAACGTGAGCCGGGTGAACCACCTGGCGCTGCGTCGCGCGGATTCCCCGGGCCCTTCGTGCCGGTGTCGGACTTGCCTCCGCTTCGCTCCCGATCTCCGCCGTCACCGATCTTGTCGTCGTCGTACTCCTTCGAACTACTACGCTGCGGGTTGCCGGTCGTTCCACTTCCGGGCGTTCCTTGCTTCGACGTGCCGGGAGCGCCCGACGAACGCTGCTCGGATCCACTGCTCCCGCTGGACGGTCGACTCGACTGTCCGCTGCCGCGATGCTGCTCTTCCTCGTGGGGGTTTCGATCCTGTTTCGGATCCCGGTTCTGATCGGTCATGTCGCCCTCCTGCGTGAAGCAGTCCTTGCGCCCGCTGCAGGCACCCGCGCAGCAGCGGACGCAGCACATCTTTTTGCGGCAGGCTCTATGCCATCCCGATTCGCGCTCCAAAGGCTCCGCTCGTCACTGCGAGCGATTATGATTGGCGAGCGCGACGATCGAGATCGATATGACGAACTCTGGTGATACAACGAGCTCTTCACCCGTGCCCGAGGTCACGCCTCGCGAGGTAATGGCGCGGCGCGCGCGCGGAGAGAAGATCCTGCTCCTCGACGTGCGCGAACATAACGAGTGGAATCTCTTCCGGATTCCCGGGGCGCTGCACATGCCGCTGGCCGCCGTGCCCGGGCGGGCCGGCGAGCTGGATCCGTCGGCCGAGATCGTCGTCTACTGCTCGAGAGGCACTCGCTCAGCCAGCGCCGCCGCCCTCCTCCGCGAGCGGGATTTCTCGCACGTCAGCTCACTCGCCGGCGGAGTCATGGCCTGGGTGAGCGCCGGCGGCGACGTGGACGAGTAGCGAGGGCGGGGAGATGAGCACGCTGGCGGCCGCCCTGACGCACCCGGACGTCGAGCGCATCGCTCGCTCTCTTCGCGCACGGCCGGGCCGCGAGCTGACGCTCGATGAGACCTGGCGGCGGGCGGCGGTCTCGCTCGTCGTCCGCGTCGACGACGCACGGGCTCTCGAGCTCCTTCTCATCCAACGTGCCGCGTTCCACGGAGATCCGTGGAGCGGACACGTCGCGCTCCCGGGCGGGCGGCAGGAGCCGGGCGATGCGTCGCTCGAGGCGACCGCGTTCCGCGAGACGCTCGAGGAGACGGGCCTCGACCTCGCGTCGTCCGGGCGACTGCTGGGCCGGCTCGACGATCTCGAGCCGCGGACGATTGCCCTCCCGCGTCTCGTCATCGCGCCATTCGTCGTCGTGGTCGGCGAACGTCCTCGGCTTGCACTGAGCGATGAGGTCGCCGACGCATTCTGGGTGCCGGTGTCGTCGCTCCAAGATCCGGCCGCGACGCGCGAGGTCGTTCTCGAGCTTCAGGGCGGAGCCCGCGCGGTCTCGAGCTTCCACCACAGCGGGCGAATCATCTGGGGCCTCACCGAGCGCATCCTCCGCGACTTCCTGGAGCGGCTCGCCGAGTGAAGGGGGCGCGTGGCGGCGCCTCAGCGCGAGGCGGCCACCGGCGTCAGGCGATAGATCTCCTCGTACTTGCTCTGCAGCCGGCCCACCAGCGCTCCGGGGTCGAGCGGCCCGCCGGTCAGGCGCCTCACGAGTGGCGCGGCAGTGTCGCGCCGGCCGTGCCGGTGCACCGTCTCGCGCAGCCACCCCAGAAGCGGCGCGAAGTCGCCTCGCGCAAACGCGTCCCCTTGCTCCCCCAGCTCCCGCTCCGCCTGCGCGAAGAGCTGAGAGCCGCAGACATCGCCGATCGCGTACGTGGGGAAGTAGCCGATCAAGCCGCTGCTCCAGTGTCCGTCCTGGAGGCACCCATCGGCATCCGTCGCCGGCACGACGCCGAGCGTCCGGCCGTACGCCTCGTTCCACGCGCCCGGCAGATCGCGCGCCGCCAGGTCGCCGGCGATGAGCGCCCGCTCGAGCTCGAACCTGACGACGATGTGGAGATTGTACGTCACCTCGTCCGCCCTCACCCGGTTCACCGACGGCTTCACGTGGTTCACCGCTCCGTGAAAGTCATCGAGCGACACACGGCCGAGAGCCGCCGGGAATTGCTCCTGGGCGGGCCGGAAGAAGTAGGCCCAGAAGGCGCGACTCCTCCCGACGATGTTCTCCCACAGACGCGACTGCGACTCGTGCACGCCCAGCGACGCCGCTTCGCCCATCGGAGTCCCCGCCGCTGAGGGATCGAGCCCCTGCTCGTAGAGGCCATGCCCGACCTCGTGCACGATCGCGAAGAGCGCCTCACTCAGATCGTCGACCCGATAACGGGTCGTGATCCGGCAGTCGCCCGGCGCGATCCCGCTGCAGAACGGGTGGGCACTCACATCCAGGCGCCCGCGTGAGAAGTCGAACCCGATCCGGCTCGCCACCGCCTCCCCGAGCGCGCGCTGCTTGTCCACCGGGTAATCGCGATGCAGAATCGAGGCGTCCGGGGCGTCGGCGGCACCCAGGATCCGCTCGAGGAGGGGCAGCAAGTCGCTCTGTAGCGCGCCTAACAAGTCGCTCACCGCGGCCGTCGTGGCGCCGGGCTCGTAGGTGTCGAGGAGCGCGTCGTATGGCGTAGCGGAATAGCCGAGACACTCGGCCTCGGCGCGCTTCAGCTCGACGATGCGCTCGAGCCACGGCCGGAAGTGGCCGAAGTCGTTCGCCTTCCGCGACGTGACCCACTCCTGGTGCGCGCAGGAAGTGGTGCGGGCCAGCTCCTCGACCAGGGATCGCGGCACGCGAACCGCGTGCTCGTAGTCGCGACGAATCTCCCGCACATTCACTGCCGCCGGCGACTCGACGTCCGCGGCCAGATCCGAGGCGGCGACGATGCTCAGCAGCTCGGCGATCCGGGGATCCGCCTGACGCTCGTGGAACATTCCGGCCAGATACGCCAGCTGCCGGCTGCGCGCCTCGACCGCGCCGCTCGGCATGTTGGTTTCCTCATCCCACGACAGCAAACGGGCACACGATCCGAGCACTCCCAGCTCGTGCGAGCGCTCGATGAGCTCTTTGTAGGCGAGGGATGGGTCCATGTCGCTCTAGGAGGGGCGGCGATGCACTGAGATGTCGTACGCCGAGGCGGCCGAGAAGTTAATGAGGAAGGGCCCCACGGCCTATGCCGAAGCGCCTCCGGCGGCACACGGACGGGCACGCCATGTGACGATACGCCTTGCAAGTTCGTCTCTTCGAGAGCAAGATTTAGTCGATCCTAAAGTCGACTTCAGGTACAGCAATGTCAGCCACGCCTCTCGCGGACCCCAATTCACAAGCCGTGCCGGTCGCCTCACCGACCGCGTCACCCGCTGTACCCGAGATCGGGTGGCGGCGTCCGCGCCTCACACCCACCCTGGCCGAGGTCTATCGCTCCGTCCCTATCTCGGGGGCGACCTGGTGGCGCAAAGCTCTCGCGTTCGCTGGACCCGGCTACCTGGTGGCGGTCGGCTACATGGATCCGGGCAATTGGGCGACCGATCTGGCCGGCGGCTCGGCGTTCGGGTACCGCCTGCTCAGCGTCATCGTCCTCTCCAACTTGATGGCGGTGCTCCTCCAGGGGCTCGCGTCGAAGCTCGGCATCGTCACCGGTCGCGATCTCGCGCAGGCGTGCCGCGATCACTACTCGAAGCCGGTCGTCTGGTCCCTCTGGATTATTTGCGAGCTGGCGATCGCGGCCTGCGATCTGGCGGAGGTGATCGGTTCCGCCATCGCGCTGAATCTCCTCTTCGGCATCCCGATGCCGGTGGGGGTCGTCCTCACCGCCCTCGATGTGCTCTTGGTGTTGTACCTGCAGCATCGTGGCGTGCGGTTGCTCGAGGCGCTCGTGATCGCGCTCATCGCCACCATCGGGATCTCCTTCCTGTTCGAGATCCTGATCTCTCGGCCGAGCATTGCCGGCATCGCCCACGGGCTGCTCCCACGGCCCGAAATCGTTAGGAATCCCGAGATGCTCTATATCGCGATCGGGATCCTCGGGGCGACCGTAATGCCGCACAATCTCTACCTGCACTCGTCGATCGTGCAGACGAGGCGGTACGCCGAGAGTGCCGAGGGGAAGAGAGAGGCCGTACGCTACGCGTTCCTCGATTCGACGGTTGCGCTGAGCTTCGCGCTCTTCATCAATGCCGCGATTCTCATCGTGGCCGCGGCCACCTTCCACGAGAGTGGGCACACCGGTGTGGCCGAGATCCAGGACGCCTACCAGCTCCTGACGCCGTTGCTCGGCGTGACCGGCGCGAGCACGGTCTTCGCCCTCGCGCTTCTCGCCTCGGGGCAGAACTCCACCCTGACGGGGACGCTGGCGGGGCAAATCGTTATGGAGGGCTTTCTCAACATCCGCCTCCGCCCCTGGGTTCGGCGCCTCATCACCCGTCTGGTGGCGATCGTCCCGGCCGCCCTGGTGGCCGCTCTTGCGGGGCCGAGCGGCACGGCCAAGCTTCTCCTTCTCAGCCAGGTGATCTTGAGCGTGCAGCTGTCGTTCGCGGTCTTTCCTCTGGTCCGATTCACCTCGGAGCGGGCGAAGATGGGGAAGTTCGTCAACCCGCAATGGCTCAAGGTCCTCGCGTACGCCGTGGCCTGGGTGATCGCCGCCCTCAACGCGTGGCTCCTCGTGCAGGCCCTCCAAAGCTGGACGTGAGATGTACAAGCGCATCCTGGTGCCGCTCGAGCACTCGCCCTACGACGAAGCGATCCTGGAGCACGTCGGCAAGCTCGCGCGACTCTGCCACGCGTCGGTGCTGCTCATCCATGTTGCCGACGGGTGGGCGGCGCGAAACATCGATCAGCTCGAGCTCCGGGAGAGCGAGGAGATTCACGAAGACCGGGACTATCTGGAGCGTACAGCGAAGGCGCTCGAGAGCGAGGGCCTCGAGGTCGACGCCATCCTCGCGGGAGGGGACCCGGCGAGCGAGATCGCGGAGGCGGCCCGCCGCGAAGGGTGCGACCTGATCGCCATGTCCACGCACGGCCACCGCTTCCTCTCCGATCTCTTTCGGGGGAGCGTCGCCGAAGCGGTGCGGCACCAATGCTCGATCCCCGTTCTGCTCGTTCGCGGCTCGAAGACGCCGAAGACGATCGAGCTGCGCAGCGCCAGGTGAGCGCCATGACGAGAGCAGAATCCTACACGGCCCCCGTGGAGGACTATCTCAAGGCGATCTACGACCTCGAGCGCGCGGGAGGTCCCGCGGGCACGAACGAGATCGCGCAGCGCCTCTCGATTGCGCCCGCTTCCGTGAGCGGCATGGTGCGGCGCCTCGCCGAGCATGGACTGCTGGCGCACGAGAGATATCGCGGCGTGCGACTCACCGAAGCGGGGCGGCGCGTGGCCCTGCGCACGCTCCGGCGGCATCGAGTGATCGAGGCCTACCTCACCCAAGCGCTCGGCTACGAGTGGGACACCGTCCACCAGGAGGCGGAGCGTCTGGAGCACGCGGCCAGCGATGAGCTGATCGACCGGATGGCGGCCGCGATCGGCGAGCCGAGCACAGATCCGCATGGCGCTCCGATCCCCACGCGCGAGGGGGAGATCGAGGAGCGGACGCTGCTGCCGATCTCCGACCTCGCGCCGCGGCAACGCGGGCGCGTCGTGCGTGTGAGCGATCACGATCCGGCGCGCCTCCGGTACCTGGCCGAGCTCGGCCTGCGTCCCGGTGCGGAGGTGGAGTGCGTCGAGCGCGCGCCGTTCGGCGGGCCGATCCGCCTTCAGGTGGCCGACATCGAGCGAATCATCGGCCCTCAGCTCGCCGCGTCGGTCCTGGTGGAGCGCGCCGACTGAGAGCGGAGTGCGCATCTGACAGCGGAGCGCCCTAACCGACGACGAGCCACGCCGCCTCGTTAGGCGCGCAGGGCGCGCTCACTTCCACCAGCGCGCCGCTTCCGCCGCGCCGCGGCGCAACGCGTCCGGGTCCAGCCAGCGGGTGAAGAGGGCCCGCCCGATCAGGGCGAGAACATCCTCTGCGCGCACGTCGACTGCGACTCGGACGAGAGCACCGCCGGGCGCGTCGGCCTGCAGCTCGCCGCGTGTGTCGCCATCGCCCACCGACACGGCCACCCGCATCGTCCGCCAGGTGGCGAGCGATGGATCGGCTACCAGCGCCACCGCCAGCGCATCGTTCACCACGCAGCCGTCGAATTGGCCGCGAATCCGGCGACCGTCGGCGTAGAAGCGCAGCAGGTCCGACCAGAATCGAGCATCCTCATCGTGCGCGCCCGCCGCCGAGAGCGCGTCGATGGCGTCGCCGGGGATGGCGATGCGCCGAGTCACATCCAGCGGAACGAGTCGGATGTCGAGCCCGGCGCGCAACACCGCGTCGGCCGCCTCCGGGTCCGCCCACCAGTTGAATTCTCGGGCTTGAATTCCCGGCACTCGCACCACCCCACCCATGATGAACACAGGATCGAGGAGACGGGGAAGGTCGGGCTCGATCGCGACGGCCTTGGCCAGATTCGTGAGAGGCGCCAGCGAGCAGAGCGTGATCGGTCTGCCGGCGCTCGAGTAGGAGCGGGCAAGGTCGACGATGCACGCCGCCGCGCGATCCACCTCGTGCTCGGGCGCCGTCGACGGCATGACGTAGCCGAGCCCTTCGGCCCCGTGCACGCGGCGCGGCTTGTTCGCCGCGCGCATGAGTGGTGACGCGGCACCGGCGATGACGGGAGCCTCCACACCGAAGCGGCGAGCGACCTCTTGCGCGTTCCGCGTGGCCCGATCGACATCGACGTTGCCATAGGTCGTCGTCACCGCCACCACGTCCAGCGCCGCCAGCGACGCGGCCAGCGCGAGCGCCACCGCGTCGTCGAGACCGATGTCAGTGTCGATCACGATCGGAGAAAGCATGGGGGCAAAAAGATGCGCTCGCTACGCAGGGGGAGGAAGGCGGCGCTTCTTCGGTGGGCGTGAACGGCCTCCGCCTTGACTATGCTCTCTCCCGCGGCCATCCCCCTCCCATGCTCTCCATCGTCATCCTCCTCCTGCTTCAAGCACCGCTGCGCACCATCGCCATCGACGAACGTCTGGCGGCCGATGCCGGGCTCGCCATCGGCGACCGTGTCGTCGTCGCGGCTACGCCCGGTTCGCCCGGCGACACGGTCGTGGTCGGCGCGATCGTGCATCGGCGGCCGGATCCGAGCGAGATCGCCAGAGCGGACTATCGGGTGTACCTGCACTTGGACCAGCTCCAGGGCCTCATCGGCTATGGCGATCGCGTCGACCGCTTCGCCGTCGCCACCCCCGACACGGCCGGCACCACGCGGGCCATCGAGCAGATCGACGAGGCGGCGTTCGGCTTTCGTCCCTGGCGCTCTCGCGACATCGCTGTCGAGACGTCGCAGACCTTTCGCGTCGTGAGCCGCTTCCACAAGGCGATCGCGGTCATCACCATCGCCGCCGGCGCGATCTTTCTCTTGTGCATCCTCCTGCTCAAAGTGGACGAGCGCCGGCGGGACGTCGCCGCCCTTCGCCTCTTGGGCATTTCCCGCCGAAGCGTCGTCCGCGCCGTCATCGTCGAGGCGGCGATGGTGTCGGTGTTGGGGAGCATCGTCGGCGTGACCCTCGGCTGGGCGATCACCGCCCTCGTCAACGCGTACTACCAGGCGGTGTATCGCACGCCTCTCCTCTTCGCCGTCGTGACCGGCGAGATCGTGGCCTTCGCCGTCACGCTCTCGCTGGTGCTCGGCATCGGCGCCGGAGCGCTCGCCGCGATGCGCCTGGTCCGCGCCTCCCCTCTCGCGCTCCTGGGTCGCTGATGCGGTGGACGCTCGCCGTGGCGTCGCTCGCTCGGCATCGCACGCGTTCGGCGCTGGCCGTGGCCGGCGTGGCGATCGCCGCCGCGCTCCTCCTCGACATGACGATGCTCTCGTCAGGCATGCGGGAGTCCTTCCGGGCGTTGCTCCTGCGCCGCGGCTTCCAGATCCGGCTGGCGCCGCGGGGAACACTCCCCTTCGACACCGAAGCCACGATCCCCGGTGCGGCCGACATCATGGGCCGCCTGCGCACGATCACCGGCGTGAGCGTGGTGAGCCCGGTGCTGGGCGCGGCGATCCACATTCCGCTCGCCGACCGGACGATCACGAGCTTCGCCGTGGGGAACGATGCGCGGGTGCAGGGAGACTACGAGCTGGTGACCGGACGCGACGCCGACAGCGCCGGCGACATGGTGGCGAACGCCGAGTTCCTGCGGGCCACACAGCGAGGGCTCGGTGACACCCTCCGCGTCGCCACGGGCTACGATCCGCAGCTGCGCGCCTTCTCCGGCGAGCGACGGCTCGTCATTCGCGGCGAAGCGCGCTTCTTCTATCTCTCGGCGGGCCAATCGGCCGTTGCCATTCCGCTCGCGACGCTGCAGGCGATGACCGGCGCCGCGCCGCAGGACCGTGTCTCGCTCTTCATGGTGAAGGTCGGAAACGACAGCCTGGTCGAGCCGGTGCGGCGCTCGATCCAGCGGAGCGAATCGCTGGTGGACGCCATCTCCACCGCCGACGCGTTGTCGCGCGTGGATGCCCGACTCCGCTACTTCCGGCAGCTGGGAGCGATTCTCGCCACCGTGAGTCTCGCGATCGGCTTCGCGCTCGTCACGACGCTCGTCAGCGTCTCGGTCAACGAACGGATCGGCGAGATCGCCGTCATGCGGGCGATCGGCGTGTCGCGGCAACACGTCATCCAGCAGATCGTGGTGGAAGGCGCGGTGATCGGGCTCTCCGGCGCTGTGCTCGGGCTCGCGCTCGGCCAGGTGACGGCGCGCTGGCTCAATTCGATCCTCGCACACTTCCCCGGGCTGCCGGCGGCGATCGACTTCTTCCTCTTTCAGGGGCGAGCCGTGTGGACGGCGCTCGCCCTCTTCCTGGTCATCTCGATCGTGGCCGGCCTCTACCCTGCCTGGCGAGCTGGTTCGCTGCCGATCGCCCGGGCCCTGCGCGAGGAGGCCGTCGGGTGACCGCAGTGGTGATGGCGCGCGGCTTGCGCCGCGACTTTCGGCTGGACGATCGCCCGAGCACCGAGGTCGTGCACGCAGTGCGCGGTGTGACGCTCGATGTGGCCGAGGGGGAATGGGTCGCCATCGCGGGCCCCTCGGGTTGTGGGAAATCGACGCTGCTGAATCTCCTCGGAGGGATCGACCGGCCGACATCGGGAGTGGTCGCGTTTCGTGGACGCGACCTCTCGACGCTCGATGACGGCGAGCTCACGCGCTTCAGGCTCACCAACGTCGGATTCGTCTTTCAGCGCTTCTATCTCATGCCGATGCTCACTGCCCGGGAGAATGTCGAGCTGCCGATGGCGGAGGCCGGTCTGCCCCGCGATCAACGAGCGCAACGGGCATCGGAGCTGCTGCGCTACGTCGGGCTCGGCGCGCGCGAGCGCCATCGGCCGTCGCAGCTCTCCGGCGGCGAGCAGCAGCGAGTGGCGATCGCGCGCGCGCTCGCCAATCGGCCCGTTCTGGTGCTCGCCGATGAGCCGACGGGCGAGCTGGATGCGCGCACGGGGGAGGAGATCATCTCCCTCTTCCGCATGATCAACGGCGATGGCGCCGCCGTGATCGTGGTGACGCACGACGACGCGCTGGCCGCCGCGGCCCGACGCGTGATTCACATGCGCGACGGGGCCGTGGTGGCGTCCGCGGGCTCGCTGCCTGACGACGGAGTAGTGCGTGCAGGCGCGTGACGCGGTGCGGGTGCGGCGGAGAGTCGACACGCCGGCGAGCGTGGAGCACGTACATTCCTGGCCGTTGGGCACGCTCGCGGCATTCCTCTTCGAGGGTCGGGACGGTAGCGAGGTGCGCCGGATGCTGGGTGCGGGGATCGCCCGGGCGCATGGCTGGCAGGCGCGGTGGGACCCCATCGAGCTGTCCGTGGAGGAGCTCGATGCGGTGGAGTCCCTCTTTCCGGATTCGCAGCCGGATCTCGCGCTCGATCTCGAGGCCGCGTCGGTGGTGCTTCAGGTGCCGGCGTTGGTGCCCTTCCTCTTCGTCCCAATCCGCCGCGAGAATCCCGTGGTCGAGGCCGCAGCGCGGCGGGCGGCCTACCAGTGCTTCGACTATGGCGCATGGGCCGACGTCTTTCTGGCGACGGTGTCGAGCGTCGACGCGGCGGCGATTCTCGACGATCCGGCGCGGCGGGGACACGATCGCGACGAGGCGGAGCTGGCCCGGCGAGTGGTCGGCGAGAGCGACGTGGCGCTGCGGTTCGAGGTGCGGCGCGCCGGACTCGCCCCGCCCTGGGAATCGGCGTGATCGCCGGCGTCGCCCTCCGCGACCTCGCCCACCGGCCGGCGCGGTCGGCGCTCCTCTTCGGCGCCTTCGGCGTGGGCGTGGCGGTGATGATCGTGCTCCTGGCGATCGGCCAAGCCCTGCTCGTACAGGCGAGCGACGAGCGGCTCATCGGTGGCGGGACGGTGACCGTCCTCCCCGAAGGGGTGGATGTGGAGGTGATGAAGACCGGTGGAGTGGGCGGACTCTTCTTCTCGATCGCCAACGCGCGGTTCATCTACGCCCAGCTGCTCGCCTCCCCGCGTCTCGCCCGCAACGTGACCGCAGCCGCGCCGCAGATCGACGGGAAGCTTCTCTATCTCCGCACGCGACGGGGCGAGATCGCGGTTCGCGCATCGGGTGAGATTCCCTCGCGGAACGCCGCGGTGGGAGTCGCGCTGCCGCTCGCCGCGGGGGAGTGGAACGACGACGAGGGGGACCGGCGCTGGATCGCGCCCACGCCGCGCGAGCTCTACGACGGTATCGACCACTTCCATCGGCCGCCTGACGAGGTTCTCCATCCGGAGAGCTGGGCCGAGTGGCACTACTTCAACGTCCTCTCCGAGGATGGGCGCCGGTGGGCGTTCATCTCCTTCATGGTGGCCGGCGACGTTCGCGGGGCGAAATGGGAGGGGCGGGTGGCGGTGACGCTGCGCGAGTTGGGGGGCGCGACGAGGCGGTTCACATCCACCGAGCCGCCGCGGGAGGTGCGGTTCTCCACCACCACCGCCGATCTCGACATCGGCGACTCGCGGGTGCGCGTGCTCGACGACGGGCGCTACGATGTCCGGGCCACCATCCCGCCGGCCCAGGGCGAAACGGGACTGGCGCTGCACCTGGTGGTGGCGCCGGCGCCGCGGGCCTTCTTCCCCGGCGCCACGCTGACGACCGGGCCCTTCACCTCCGGCTACGCGGTGGCGGCGCTCCGGGCGTCGGCCACCGGAGAGATCTGCGCCGGCACATCGTGCCACCGCTTCGTCGATGCGCAGGCGTATCACGACCACAACTGGGGCGTGTGGCGCGCGGTGAGCTGGGACTGGGGCTCCGCCAGAGCGGGCCCCTACACGCTCCTCTACGGCCGGGTGGAGCCACCGGTCGGGGTCGCGCCCTCGGCGCCGGTGATCGTCTACCTCATTGATTCGTTAGGCTTTCGCTCGCTCTTCCGCCCCCGCGGCATCGCCTATGACGATGGACGGGTGCTGACCGTCGGAACCATCGCCCTCGCCGTCCCGTCGCGGGCGGAGCTCATCGACGAGCGCGACTCGGACACACTGCGCGTCGACCTCACGATCGAGGACGCGATCGCCACCGACACCCGGCGCATCGTCGATCGCGGCGATGTGAGCGCGACCGAAAGTCCGCCGCAACCCTTCTTCGTCCAGATGAAGGGGCATGCGCGACTCAGCGGTCGCTTGGGGGGAGTGCCGCTCACGGGAGATGGCGAGGGATTCTTCGAGACCTTCCGGTAACCGCGCTGACCTATTGACAGCATCGGGCGCGAGATCCCCATTCTCCTCTATGGCGACCGCCGTCCACATCGGCACGCAGGGCTGGAATTACGACGCCTGGGTCGGACCCTTCTACCCTCCGCAAACCCGGCCCGCGGACTACCTGTCGGTCTACTCGCGTGCCTTCGACACGGTGGAGGTCGACTCGACCTTTTACGCGACACCCTCGTCGAAGACCGTCCGATCGTGGGCGGAACGCACGCCTCCGCGCTTCCTCTTCGCCCTGAAAGTTCCGCAGGAGATCAGTCACGAGCGACGGCTTCGCGATGTGCAGGAGTCGGCCGATCTCTTCTTCGAGCGCGCCCTGGAGCTCGGGCCCAAGCTCGGACCGGTGTTGCTCCAACTCGGCCCCGACCTTGGCCCGAGTGAGCTCCCCGCGCTCACCGCGTTCGTCGCGCGCCTACCGCGCGGGATCCGACTGGCAGTGGAGTTCCGTCACCGTGGGTGGATCCACGATGGGGTTCTCGCCATGCTCGAGGAGTATGCCGTCGCCCTCGCCCTCACCGACGCGCGATGGATACCGCGGAAGATGATGCTCTCCCTGGCCGAGCGGCCCACCGCCGACTTCGCCTACCTCCGATGGATGGGTCCGGATCGCGACATCGTCGACTACTCGCGTATCCAGTTCGATCGGACACACGAGCTCGAGCAGTGGTCCGAGGCGATCCTCCTGCTCATCCAGAAGGTGAGCGCCGTCTATGGCTATGTAAACAACCACTTCGCCGGACACAGCCCGTACTCCGCCCGTCAGATCCAGCGACTTCTCGGGCAGCATCCAGTCGAGCCGAGCGAGATCGGCGAGCAGATGAGCTTTCTCTGATCGCTCGCCCGTCGAGCCGTCGTGCAACCCCGCCATCGTGACATTCTCGCCGCCGCACTCGCTGCCGTTGCCGCGGCGGTGTTCATCAACCTCGGTCTCTGGCAGCTCCGGCGGCTCGACGCCCGCCGCCAGCGAAATGCTCAACTCTCGAGTCGCTTTGCCGCGAATCCCGTCCCGCTGGCGACGCTTTCCGCGGACAGCACAGCGGTTCACTATCGGCGCGTATCGGTCACCGGGACCTTCGACTTCGACCACCAGCTCGTCTTCGGCGCCCGAAGCCATCAGGGGTCGCCGGGCGTGTATATCCTCACCCCCCTCGTGCCTGACGACAGCGGGACCGCCGTCCTGGTGAATCGCGGCTGGGTCTATTCCCCGAACGCCGAGCGGGTGAACCTGTCGCGGTGGGATGAGCCGCCGCACGTCACAATCGACGGCTACGTCGAGGAGTTCACCACCGGGGACGGGCCGCCGATCCGCGGGTCGGACCCCAACGTCTGGTTCCGCCTCGATGGCCCAGCAATCGCGGCCAGCCTCCCCTATCCCGTCCTTCCCTTCTACGTGGTCGCTGTTGCCCCCGGACCGGCGACGGCCCCGGTGAGGCTCGAGCTGCCTGCCCTGGATGAAGGGCCTCACCGCGGCTACGCCATCCAATGGTTCACCTTCGCCATCATAGCCGTCGTTGGGGTATCGACCCTCATCTGGCAGGGCCGTCAGCGGAGCACTCGCCCCGCGTGACTTCGGACGCGGCGACGGTCACTCGCGCGCCCGCGGCGGCCGAACATACTCCTAAGAAATTGAAGCACTTGTGACCCCGGCGTCCGGCAAATCCGGATACTGGCGGCCGCGCCGATCGTTATTTTGGATGGAGGAATCGGCGGTCGCGCTGCACACCCGCGCGCCCCACCTACACATACTCGCCGGAATGTCCATGGCAGATACCAAGTCAGTCCTTGCGAGCGAGCAGGAAGCCCGCGACGTCGCCGAATCGGCTCGGGAGAGCGAGTGGGAGCAGCCGAGCTTCCTTCAGGAGCTCTTCCTCGGCCGCTTCCGGCCCGATCTCATCGACCCCTTCCCCGAAGACGACCCGGCTGAGACCGCCCGGGCGAAGCCTTTTCTCGACAAGCTCCGCGCCCTTCTCGAGCGCGTCGACTCCGATGAGATCGATCGCACCGGGGAGATCGACGAGAGCATCGTGCAGGAGCTCCGCGACATCGGGGCCTTCGGGATCAAGATCCCCCGCCAGTACGGCGGCCTCGGCCTGTCGCAACGGAGCTACATCCGCGCCATCGGAATGGTGACCTCGAAGGACGGCTCGATCACCGCCCTCCTCTCGGCGCATCAATCGATCGGCCTCCCGCAGCCGCTCAAGCTCTTCGGCACCGAGGAGCAGAAGAAGAAGTACTTCCCGCGGCTGGCGAAAGGGGCGATCTCGGCATTCGCTCTCACCGAGGTCGATGCGGGGAGCGATCCGGCCAACATGCGGACGACCGCGACGCCGACCGAGGATGGGAAGTACTTCATCCTGAACGGCGAGAAGCTCTGGTGCACCAACGGCACGCGGGCCGAGCTGATGGTGGTGATGGCTCGGACCCCCGACATCGTGGTGAACGGGAAGTCGAAGAAGCAGATCACGGCATTCATTGTCGAGACGTCGTGGCCCGGTGTGGAGGTCGCCCATCGCCTGCGCTTCATGGGACTCAAGGCGATCGAGAACGGGCTGATTCGCTTCACGAACGTCAAGGTGCCGCGCGAGAACATCCTCTGGGCGGAGGGGAAGGGACTCAAGCTCGCTCTCGTCACCCTCAACACCGGCCGCCTGACGCTTCCCGCCAGCTGTGCCTACGGCGGGAAGCAGATGGTGCGCGTGGCGCGCGAGTGGGCGATGGAGCGCGTGCAGTGGGGGCAGCCGATCGGAAAGCACGAGGCGGTCGCCCAGAAGATCGGCCACATGGCGGCGAACACCTTCGCGATGGAGTCGATCGCCGAGCTGGCGAGCGCCTTGGCGGATCGCGGCGACAACGACATTCGCCTCGAGGCCGCGATCGCGAAGCTCTGGAACACCGAGGCCGGTTGGCGGATCGTCGACGACACGCTGCAGATCCGCGGCGGCCGTGGCTATGAGACCGCCGATTCCCTTCGCTCGCGCGGCGAGGCGCCGATTCCGGTGGAGCGCGCGCTGCGCGACTTCCGGATCAATCTGATCTTCGAGGGCTCCTCGGAGATCATGCGCCTCTTCATCGCTCGTGAGGCGGTCGACCACCACTTCAAGATCGCCTTCGATCTGGTGAACCCGAAGGCGACGGGGAAGGAGAAGTGGGCGGCGTTCATGAGATCGGCCGGCTTCTATCCCGGCTGGTATGCGTCACGGTGGGTCGGCGGATTCCGCTCCTTCGGCCACTTCGGCAGACTCGCGGGACACATGCGCTACGCCGAGCGCGCGACGCGCAAGCTCGGGCGCTCGATCTTCCACGCAATGGTGCGACTCGGCCCGAAGCTCGAGAAGCGGCAGATGGTCCTCTTCCGGGCGGTCGACATCGGCGCCGAGCTCTTCGCGATGGCGGCGAGCTGCTCGCGGGCGCGCCAGCTCGCGGCGCAGGGTCAGGCGAATGCGGTCGATCTGGCGGACCTCTTCTGCCGCGAGGCGCGCCTCCGGATCGACAGCTACTTCGCCAATCTCTTCGGCGTCAACGATGGCGTGCTCTATCGCACGGCGCAGGGTGTGCTGGCGGGGGAGTACGCGTGGCTGGAGAAGGGGATCGCGCAGCTCCACGGGGAGAGTGCGGAACGGGAGAGCGAGGCGCCGAGCGAGGCGGTGGGAGCGGCGATCTGACACGATCTGACGAGAAGAGCGAAAGGGCCCGCGCGTGGCGCGGGCCCTTTTCTTGTTGCGCGTTGGCCTGACGAGAGCCCGCCCAGCTGTCTCCCGTGGCGGTGGCGGCGGCCCGTCGGGCGTGCTCAGCGCGCGTGGCGGTACATCATCTCGACCAGCTCCTCGTACATCGCCGTCGCGCGACGCTCGTCTCCGTCGCGAATCGCCTCGGTGGCGCAGTGCTCGAGGTGATTGCGCATGAGTCCACGGCCGACGGCGCGGAGCGCCTCGTGCACTGAGGCGATCTGGGTCAGGATGTCGGCGCAATAGCGCTCCTCCTCGATCATCCGTTGAAGACCCCGGATCTGCCCCTCGATGCGGCGGAGGCGGCGAAGGTTGGCGGCCTTGATCTTGGTGTCGCTGGCGACGGCGTGGCGGTTCGGGCGCGGCATGAGAAGAATGAGCTGAGAGTCAGCCAGAGACCCGACGGAGTCGAAGACTGTTGCTCACCACGCTCACGCTGCTCAGCGCCATGGCGGCGCTCGCGAGCACGGGGCTCAAGAGGACTCCGAAGCGCGGGTAGAGTACGCCGGCGGCGATCGGAATGCCGACGACGTTGTAGACGAAGGCCCAGAACAGATTCTGACGGATGATCTGCATCGTCCGGCGCGACAAGCGGATCGCGGTGGCGACGCCGCGCACGTCCGGCCGCATCAGTGTCGCGTCGCTCGCCTCGATGGCGACGTCCGTTCCGCTACCCACGGCGATCCCCACATCGGCCTGGGCGAGCGCGGGGGCGTCGTTGATTCCGTCTCCCACCATCGCCACGGCGCGGCCCCGATGCTGCAGCTGCGCCACGAGGCCCGCCTTCCCCTCGGGAGCGACGGCGGCGCGGACGTTGTCGATCCCTGCCTGACGAGCGACCGCCGTGGCGGCGACCTCGTTGTCGCCTGTCAGCATCACGACATCGAGCCCGAGCGCGCGGAGATCCGATACACCCTCCGGCGAGCCCTCGCGGAGTACATCGGCCACCGCGATCAGTCCGGCGAGTCGGCCGTCGATGGCCACGTACGCGACCGTCGCTCCGGTGGCGGCGCAGCGCTCCGCCTGCGCTGCCAGAGGCGACACGGCTACCCCGGCATCGCTCAGGAGGGACGTGCTCCCAATGAGGACAGTTGCGCCATCGACGATCCCCTTCGCTCCGCGGCCGGGAAGCGCCTCGAAGCTCTGCGCCGGCGCCAGCGCGACGGCGCGACCCCGGGCGTAGGCGATGATCGCGGTGGCCAGTGGGTGCTCCGACTCCGCCTCGATCCCCGCCACGCGAGCGAGAAGCTCGTCGGCCGTTTCTGCCGGTCCGCCAGGTGCGAGAACGACGTCGGTCACCACGGGGCGTCCGGCGGTGAGCGTTCCCGTCTTGTCCAGCACAACCGTGTCGACTCGGCTCGCCCGTTCGAGTGCCGGGCCACCACGAAAGAGGATGCCCAGCTGAGCGCCACGGCCAGTGGCAACCATCACGGCGGTGGGGACCGCGAGCCCCATCGCGCACGGACAGGCGATGATCAACACGGCTACCGCTGCCGATGTCGCTGCCAGGAACGACGCGGTGGGGCTCGCGACGAACCAAATGACGAAGGTCGCGATCGAGATGGAGATGACGATCGGTACGAAAATGCCGCTCACACGGTCGGCGAGTCGCTGAATCGGCGCCTTGGATCCTTGCGCCTCGCGCACGAGCCGGACGATGCGTGCCAGTACGCTGTCTTCGCCGACCGTGGTGGCAATCAGGCGAAAGGATCCGGTGCGATTGATCGTCCCACCTATCACCGAATCCCCCGGTTGCTTCTCGACCGGCAGTGACTCACCGGTGACCATCGATTCATCCACCGCGCTCGCGCCGGCGACGATCTGCCCGTCGACGGGAACTCGCTCACCGGGGCGAACGACGATGACGTCGCCGGCTCGCACGTCGCCGATCGGCAGGTCGCGCTGCTCCTCGCCCCGGACGACTCGGGCCGTGCGTGGCTGGAGGCGCACGAGCGCCCGCAGCGACCGCGACGTCTCGGTCGTGGCTCGTGCCTCGAGGACGCGCCCGACGAGCACCAGCGCGATGATGATGTTGACCGCCTCGTAGTAGACATCGGGTGCGACCCCGCGCGCGAGGAAGAGTCCCGGCGCCAGGGTGGCCACGACCGAGTAGGCGTACGCGGCGAGCGTGCCGACCGCGACCAAGGTGTTCATGTCCGCCGAGTGATGGCGGAACGCTGTCCAGGCTCGTGTGAAGAAGTCGCGCCCGGCCCACACCAGTACGAGGGTCGTGAGGAGGAGCAGCGCGATAGTGAGCAGGCGCGCGTCGACGGCGTAGAGCCAGGGCGTTGCGCGCCGAAACGTCGGATCGAGAACCCGCGCCACCCACGCCATGAACGGATCGGCCGGGGCTGCGCCACCGTGCATCGAGGCACCCATGAGCGGCATCGAGATCACCATCGCGACCGCCCCGATGACCGCGCTCACGATCGCCTTCCGTCGCAGCGACATGACCTCCGCGGCCTGAACGCGCTCATCGGCGAGCTGCTGGTCGTACGCCGCCCGACCGGGCCCCGGCAGTTCGGCGCCGTAGCCCGTGGACCGAATCGCGTCGACGAGGGCCGCCGCCGAGGTCTCCTTTGGGTCGAAGGCGACCGATGCGTTGTGCAGGAGGAGGTTGACCGTCGCGTCGCGCACGCCGGGAGCTGCCGTCAGTGCCCGCTGCACCCGCGCCTGACAGGCAGCGCAGGTCATTCCCGTCACCGGGATGGTGAGCTTAGTGGTGGTGGTGTCCGGCATGGGCATCAGGGGCGTCACCCGCGCTGCGCCCGGCGACGAAGAAGTACCAGTTCACCCAAGCGATCGCGGCGGTGCCAACGATGATCACGACGATGTCAGCGACACTCACGCGGCCGATGCGGCGTGTGCCGAATATCCCTCGGCGTCCACCGCCTCCACGATCCTCTCCGGCGATATCTGCGAAGGGTCGTAGCTGAGCCGCGCGCCACCGATCGCGACGTGTTCTACCGTCACTCCAGGGAGCCGGTCGAGCGCGGAGCGCACCGTTTGGAGACAGTGGCCGCAGCTCATGCCGTCGATGGACAGGGTCAGGTGCTTCATAGAGGGCTCTCGAGTAGTGCGCTCCCAAGAAGGTAATATACCCCCACCCCCTATCGCAACGCTCGTGCTCTTCGACACAGGTCCGCCCGCTCGCCGAAAACCGGTCGGCGCCGCCCGCCACCGCGCCGCTCCACGTCTCCTCGCCCCTACCGTCCCCTCGGCCCTACCGACCCCCATTGCCCGAGACGGGCCCGACCGTGCAGACTGCGCGCATGCCGAATCCCAGAATCCACCTTCTTGCACTGGTCGTCCTCCTCGGCGCACCCGCGACCAGCGTCCAGTCCCAAGGGGCGCCCGCCCAGAAGCCACCGCCTCCAGCGCCTCCGCCGAGCAAGGCGCTCCTCCAACCTGACAAGACGGAGCTCGCGGCCAAGTCCCCGGCGACATACACGATCGAGTTCGTGACGTCGCGTGGGCCGTTCAAGGTCGAGGTGCACCGCGGCTGGTCGCCGAACGGAGCCGATCGCCTCTACTATCTCGTGCGCAACGGCTTCTTCGATGGCGCGCGCTTCTTCCGTGCACTGCCGGGATTTATCGTCCAGTTCGGCATCAACGCCGACCCGAAGGTCACCTCCGCCTGGAAGGACATGCGCATCCCCGACGACTCGGTGGCCACGAGCAACACGCGCTACCGCGTCACCTTCGCGATGGCCGGCCCGAACACCCGCACGACGCAGCTCTTCATCAATCTCGCCGACAATGCGCGCCTCGATAAGATGGGATTCTCCCCCATCGGCACGGTGATCACCGGAACGGCGGTGGTCGACCAGTTCTACGGCGGCTACGGCGAGGGGACGCCTAACGGTGCCGGGCCCGACCAGGAGAAGATCATGTCCCAAGGGAACGTCTATCTGGCACACGACTTCCCCAAGCTCGACTACATCGTCTCGGCGAAGATCGTCAAGAACCTCGAGAAGTAGCAGCGCGAGCCTCCCCATGACTGCCGAATCGGATCTCCTCATTCGCGCCGTCGAGCACGGCCCCGGCATCCACGTCATTCGCGGAAGCGGCACCGTTCGCGACTGGAACGGCATCCGCTACAAGATCGGGATGTCGGCGCGCAACGTCGGCGCGAAGGCGCTCTCGATGAACGTCGCCACCATCCCCCCCGGCGGCGTCGCCTACGCCCACATCCACGTCGGCTTCGAGGTGATGCTCTATATCCTCGAGGGCCGCGTCAGGCACGAATACGGGCCACGGCTCGAGCACGCGGTGGAGAACGTCGCTGGCGACTTCATTTTCATCGAGCCGGGCGTGCCGCACGAGGTGTTCAACCTGAGCCAGTCCGAGCCCGTCGTAGCCGTGGTCGCGCGGTCCGACGCGAGCGAGTGGGAGCACATCGTGAAGTTCGAGAGGCCAGCAAAGAGCCTCCAGCGTTAGGCTTCCCGGGCCCGAGAGCGCCTGTTCCCGCGGTCGCTGGCGCGCGGTCGGTCGCTGCGTACTCCCAGCCGTCGCTCGCGGGCTTTAGACCCTCCTTCGTCGCACCCGAAGCGCGCCCGTCGCCGGGATTGCGGCCAGCCCGGCGACAATCACGATCACGCGCCCAGCGACCGCGATGAGAAGCGCCACGTTGAGGCTGGCATCGACGCCATTCCCGAGGCTGGCATCGACGCCATTCCTAATGAGTGGTGCGACGATGAGCAACGGCGGAAACGCGGGTGGGCTCGCGCATCTCGTTCCTCGGAGGGGCAGGGAGCGACCTACGCCTTCGGCCCGCCCCGTCATACCGCGTTTCGGTGCCGGCGGTCTGACCCGCTACCCGACGGTCGTTCATTTGATCGTAATGACTGCATCGGCGGAGATAGTCGTCAGCGCCGCGTTCCCCAGCACGCTCGAGACCTTGACCCGATAGTTTCCAGCGTCCGACGCGACGGCGTTGTAAATGACAAGGTCTGGCGTGGTCGTTCGGGTGATGCGGCCGTCGTCGAGGAGGTCCAGTCCATCCTTCTGCCATTGGTAAACGAAGCTGTATGGTTGGGCTTCCACGGAGACACCGATATAGATAGGTGAACCTGCGTCTACAGCGTGAGAAATCGGCTGAACGCTGATAACAGGTGCGGTGATGACGTCGAGTTGAGCGACGATGGCATAGGCTGAGGTACGGGTACCGTTAAGCGTACTGATGGCCTCGAACGCATAGGCGGCGGCGTCGACCGCCATCACCGGTTCGATCGTGAGCGTCGGTGTCCGCGCACCGTGGAACCGTCCGGTGTCCGCGAGGGGGAACGGGCCCTTGTACCACTGGTACGCGAGGGAGTCGCCGGACTGCCCGGTCACGGTGAGGGGAAGCGTGGCGACGGAACCTTCGAGGAACTCCGTCGCCTGTGGGAAGCTCGATAGCACCGGGGGGTAGTGTACGAGCAAGCGCGCCGTATCAGAGGTCGAGTAACTGAGCGTGGCGTTCAGCTCGCTGCCGACTAACACGCTGTAGACGCCACCGTCGGTGCTTCGAACCGCCCACCATTTCATCGTCGCCGTATTCGTGCCCACTCGGATACCGTCGTCCGTGATGGGCCGACCGTCCACGAGCCACTGAAAGGTGAGGGTCCCTCCGCCTGCGGGAACAGCGACAACCGAGATCGATGCGGCGCTGTCGAGGGAGCCGGTCGTGGTCGTCGGCTGCGAAACGATCAATGGCGGTGAATTGATCGTGAGTTGAGCAGCCGCGGACTGCGTCGTGGCCGACTTCACGTCGCGGGAGGCAGTTACGGAGACGCTGTAGCTGCCGGTGTCCGCCGCCGAGACCGCGAGGATTCTGAGCATTGGCGACGTGGCGCCGACGAAATTGACCCCGCCTACGGCGCCGCCGTTTCGACGCCACTGGTAGCTAAGTGTCACGCCGCTGGCGGGCGCCACCTGAACCGTGAAAGACGCCGGGGTTCCAGGAACTGCTGTAACAGCGGTCGGCTGGCCAATGATCTGGGGCGCGGGAGGTCCCGAGCTCGCTGAGTCTGCGCAGGCGGACAGCGGGAGCGCGACGAGAGCGATGTGACCGAGCCAGGCGAGTCTGTTCATCGCTCGCCCGCGCGGAGCGTTTGGCAGATAGGCCCGAGGTTTCATCGCCGCGCCACTCGAGCGGAAGGAGGTACCGTAGCGAGCGGGACCATGCAAGTATGTCCAGTTTGCCTCGGCGTGGCTACCCCGACCGAAGCGCTAGCCGACGTGCATCAACCGTAGCGCGATGTTGAAGTAGATGATGATGCCTGCCACATCTACGAAGCTCGCGACGAACGGCGAGCTCGCGATCGCCGGGTCGAAGCCCAACCGGGTGAAGAGGAGTGGGAGCATCGCGCCGACGATCGTGCCGGTCAGCACGACCGCGGTCAGCGTGAGCGCGACCACGAACGCGACGTCGGTGCCGTTCCCCCACATGAGCGCCCGCCCGAAACCGATCATCCCGAGGAAGGCGCCGAGGGCGAGGCCCTGGCCGACCTCGCGCAGGAAGACCCGCATCGAGTCGCGCAGCCGCACGTCGCCCACCGCCAGCGCGCGCGTGATGAGCGATGCCGACTGCGAGCCCGAGTTCCCGCCGGAGCTCACGATGAGCGGAACGAAGAAGACCAGGGCGATCGCTCCCTCGAGCACCGCCGAGTAGTGCCGCAGCGCGGTTCCCGTGAACATCTCCTCGACGAAGAGCAGCACGAGCCACCCGGCGCGCTTGCGCGCCACCGTCCAGAATCCGGCCTGGAAGTACGGCTCCTCGAGGGGCTGCACGGCGCCGAGTCGCTGGACGTCTTCGGTCTGCTCCTCCTGGATCGCGTCGATGACGTCATCGACGGTCACGACGCCGAGGAGGCGCCGCTCGCTGTCCACCACCGGTACCGCCACCAGGTCGTACTTCGATGTCACACGCGCGACCTCGGCGCGGTCGGCGGACGAGCTTACCGTGGCCACGTCCGTCCACGCGACGTCGCCGACGCGCGATCCCTCGGGCGCCGCGAGAAGCTCGCGCAGCGAGAGCACCCCTCTCAGATGGCCGCCCTCGTCGACGGCGTAGATGGCGTACATCGCCTCCCGCCTTCCGCTGCGCGCGAGCGCACGCACCTTGGCGAGCGCGTTCTCCACCGTGTCGTTCTCGGAGACGGAGACGGACTCGGTGGTCATGAGACCGCCCGCCGTGTCCGGGTCGTACGCCATTAGGCGCTCGGTCTCGCCGCGCGCCTCGCTCGGAATCGCCGAGAGAATCTGGTCGGCGCGTTCTTCGGGGAGCTCCTCGATCGCGTCGGCGCGATCGTCGGGCGTCATCGCTTGCACCAGCTCCGCCGCCTGTCCGCTCGGCATCCCCTCGAGCGCCTCGCGACGGACCTCTTCGCTCAGATACTCGAGCACATCGGCGGCGCGCTCCGGCGGCAGAGCGCGGAGAAGCATGATCACTTCGTCCGGCTCGAATTGCTCGGCGACGTCGGCCAGGTTGGCCGGGTGCATCTCCTCGGTTTCGGCGGCGAGGTCCTGCGGCGACTCGTCGAGGAGAGCAAGAATGTCGGGAGCGAGCAGCGCCGCTACCGGGTGCGTTTCGGTCGGTTGCTTGGCCATAGCGCGCCTACGTTGAGATGAGCGGGCGAAGTGGCGACGCCGGGTCCCGGCGCGGGCGTCGTGGCGCTAGATTGTAGGACGGTTTACTATCGCCGCGATGGAGTGCTCGCGGGATGTAAACTCTACAGGCGCGTCAACTTAACGAGACCCGGACAGACCGTACAGGCGGGTCGAGCCTCGAAAGCCTATAATCGAGGCAGAGCGAGCAAACCTCTCGCCCACGCGCGCTGTCACATCGCGCAATCCACTCGTTCTTTCCCCGACGTCGTCGGCCGGGGTGCGGATCTTCGTCACGGCTTCGATGCGTCGGCTTCTCCTCGCACTGCTCCTCGCCGCACCGGCGGCCGCACCGGCGCAGCGGCTCGCATCCGCCGGCGGAGATGGCGCCGCCACCGCAGGCACGGCGTCGCGTACGACGGCGCTCGCGGTTCGCGCGCCGACGGCGCCGATCATCGATGGGCGCGAGGACGACGCCATCTGGGCGCAAGCGCAGGTGATCGATGGCTTCCGGATGTTCGAGCCCGTCCCCGATGGCGATCCCAAGTTCCGCACCGTCGCCAAGATCGCCTACGATGATCGGTACATCTACGTCCTCGTTCGTGCCTACGATCCGCACCCCGATAGCATCATCGGCTTGCTGAGTCGCCGCGACAAGCGCACCCAGTCCGATCACATCAAGGTGATGATCGACTCGTATCACGATCGCCGCACCGGCTACGAGTTCGCCGTCAACCCCCGCGGGGTGAAGCGGGACTACTACACCTACAACGACAGTGAGGAAGACGAATCGTGGGACGGCGTCTGGGACGTCGCGACCAGCATCGACAGCCTCGGCTGGGTGGCCGAGTTCCGGATCCCCTTCAGCCAGCTCCGCTTCCCGAAGGCCGATGAGCACACGTTCGGGATCATGATCTGGCGCGAGATCGCGCGCACGAATGAGCGCGACAGCTGGCCGGTCTTCCGCCGAGACAAGCCGGGGATCGCCTCTCAGTTCGGCGAGCTGGATGGCGTCACAGGGATCGGGAGCCCGCGCCGACTCGAGATCTTGCCGTACGTGGTGACGAAGAGCACCACCGACAGCGGCGCCGCCGGCTACGGCCGAAGTCAGCAGCTCACCGGGGGTGCGGACATCAAGTACGGCGTCACCTCCAACCTGACGCTCGATGCGACGGTCAACCCCGACTTCGGCCAGGTCGACGCCGACCCGGCAGTCCTCAACTTGTCAGGCACCGAGACCTTCTTCCCGGAGCGGCGGCCCTTCTTCGTCGAGGGGATGGGGATGTTCCGCTTCGACATGTTCTGCAATGACGGTCAGTGCAGCGGTCTCTTCTACTCGCGCCGTGTCGGACGTACCCCCCAGATCTACGACGGCATCACCTATGATCCGCAGCCCACGACGATCCTTGGCGCGGCCAAGCTCACCGGGCGGCTGAGCAGTGGCCTGTCCATGGGATTTATGGACGCGTACACGCAGCGCGACGGCAACATCAACGGCCAGACGATCGAGCCGGCCACGAACTACTTCACGGCCGTGCTCCAGCAGGAGTTTCGCGGAGGGGCGTCGAGCATCGGCGGGATGTTCACCGGTGTGAATCGGCAGAACGATGCCTTCTCCGGAGACTCTCTGCGGAGCAGCGCCTACACGGGCGGAATCAACTTCCGGCACGAGTTCGACGACCGGAATTACAGCATCTCCGGATTCGTCGCCGCCAGCGACGTCTTCGGAACACCGGCTGCCATCGCCGTGACGCAGAGCAGCTACGAGCACTACTTCCAGATGCCTGACGACGGCGTCAAGTACGACACGACCCGCACATCGCTCTTCGGCGACGCCGAGAAGCTCAACTTCGCGAAGATCGCCGGCGGCATCACGCGCTTCAACACGATCTTCACCCGCTATTCTCCGGGCTTCGAGCCGAACGACATGGGCTTTCTGCAGCGTGCCGGCCTACAGCAGTGGACCAACTGGTTCGGCCTGCAATTCCAGCAGCCCACCAGCTGGTACCGGCAGTTCTACCTCAACTTCAACGAGTGGCAGAAGTGGAACGCGGCCGGCCTCGATGCCGCTCATGTCAGCGACGTCGGGCTCAACGTGAACGCCGACTGGATGCTGCCGAGCACCTGGTGGATCCACGCCGGTACATCGGCCAACGAGTGGGTCCACGTCTACGACGACCGCGCAAGCCGGGGCGGCCCCGCGGTGAGCCGCTCACCGTGGAACGATGCCTGGGTCCGGCTAGAGGGGGATCAGAGACTGCGCTTCTCTCCCTCGTTCGGTGCTTACGTCTTCCGCGGCTCGCTCGGCCGGTCGCATGGATGGGGGGTCGATCCGGCCGTCCTGATTCGAGTTGCCAGCAACTTCGCGTTGCAGATCGCGCCCCACTACGATCTCAACATCGACGACCACCAGTGGGTCGACAACATCATTCAGCCGGCCGGCGACACGAGCTACACCTTCGCGCACATCTATCAGACCACCTGGTGGCTGACGGCGCGCATGGACTACACCGTCACGACGAACTTCTCGCTGCAGATCTATCTCCAGCCCTTCGTGAGCGCCGGCCAGTACGGGAATTGGCGCACGCTCAACGACCCGCGGTCGGCGAACTACGATGACCGGTACAAGCCGTACGTCGATCCCTACGGCACGCCGCTCAGCGCCTACAACTTCACCGACTACGAGTTCAACTCGAACGTCGTGCTGCGCTGGGAATACCATCAGGGGTCGACCATCTACCTCGTTTGGACCCAGGGGCGGTCCAACTTCGCCGAGGGCTCCGAGTTCGGCGAGCACGACTTCAGCAACAATGCCCAGGGTCTCTTCAACCAGCACCCCGCCAACACCTTTCTGATCAAAGTCTCCTACTGGATCAATCCGTAGGAGCCTGGCGGCGCGGCCGCAGAGGGGTCGTCGCGCGCGTCGGTTGACGCGCCACGCTCGGGTTCGCACTTTCCTCGCGCTCCCCTCACTCTCCTTCGAATGACACGCATCGCCTTCCTCGGCCTCGGTGCGATCGGCGCACCGATGGCTCGACATCTCGCCGCGCCTCCCTTCTCGCTGACGGTCTGGAATCGGACAGCAACTCGCGCCCGCTCGTTCGCGGCCGAGGCGGGGAACGAGACGCGCGCCGCCGATTCCCCGGCCGCAGCGGCGCGAGAGGCCGCCGTCGTCATCACCTGCCTCCCGACATCGGCGGAGGTCGAGTCGCTCCTCGACGGACCGCAGGGGCTTCTCTCAGCGATGGCGCGCGGCTCGACCCTCGTCGACTGCACGTCGGGCGATCCGGCGACGTCGCGCCGCATCGCCGCCCGGTTGGCCGAGCGCGGTGTGGACTTCATGGACGCGCCGGTGAGTGGCGGCACGAGTGGCGCCGAGCGTGGCACGCTCACCGTGATGTGCGGCGGCGATCGCGCGGTATTCGATCGGATCCGCCCGGTGATCGACACCTTCGGGGAGAAGCTCATTCTCTGTGGCCCGGTGGGAGCGGGGCACGCGCTCAAGTCGGTGAACAACGCCCTCCTCGCCATCCATCTCTGGTCGGCCGGGGAGGGGCTGGCGGCCCTCGCCAAGGCGGGCGTGTCACCCGCCATCGCGCTCGACGTCATCAACGCCTCGAGCGGCCGAAGCAACAGCTCCGAGAATCTGATTCCGCATCGCGTGCTCACCCGTGCCTTCCCGCGCACCTTCCGGCTTGCGCTTCTCGACAAGGATGTCGGGATCGCCGCCGGAGTGGCACGCGAGCAGCGCGTCCCCGCGCCGCTTCTTCAGCTCACCGCCGAGTTGATGCGGCTCGCCCACAACGAGCTGGGCGAGGAGGCCGACCACGCCGAGATGATTCGGGTGATCGAGCGATGGGCCAACGTGGAGATCCGATGACCGCGGTCGCTCCCGTGCGGGTCTGTAGCACCGCCGAGATCCGCGCGCACTTCCCGGCCCTCGCTCGCCGACAGGGTGACGACATGGTCGCCTACTTCGACGGCCCTGGGGGGACGCAGGTGCCGACCGAGGTCGTGGAGGCGATGAGCGACTACCTCTACCATCACAACGCCAACACGCATTGGGCCTTCCCGACGAGCGTCGAGACCGACGAGGCCATCGCTGCTTCGCGCCGGACGCTCGCCGACTTCCTCGGCGCTGCGCCTGACGAGATAGCATTCGGCCAGAACATGACCTCGCTCACCTTCCATCTGGCGCGGGCGATCGGGCGGTCGCTCGGGACGAAGGACGAGCTGGTGGTGACCGAGTTGGATCACCATGCCGACATCGCCCCCTGGCGCGCGGTTGCCCGCGAGCGGGGACTCACCGTCCGCACCGTGCGACTCCTTCCGGAGCGCGGTGAATTGGACTGGGATGACCTCGAGCGTCAGCTCAGCTCACGCACCCGCCTGCTGGCGATCGGCGCGGCCTCGAACGCCATCGGGACGATCACCGACGTCGCGCAGGCGGCCGCGATGGCCCGTTCGGTCGCCCCCGAAGCGATCATCTTCGTCGACGCCGTGCACTACGCCCCTCACCAGCTGGTGGATGTGCGCAAGCTCGACTGCGATCTCCTCGCCTGTTCGTCCTACAAGTTCTACGGACCGCACATCGGCGTCCTGTATGGACGCCGGGAGCGCCTCGAGGCGCTCGACGTGCCGAAGCTCGACCCCGCGCCGAACACGGCACCCGAGCGGATGGAGACGGGCACGCAGAGCCACGAGTCGATGGTCGGCGCCGCTGCCGCCGTGGACTTCCTGGCGTCATTGGCGAACAGCGGCGACCGCCGTGCGCGGCTGGTCGCCGGGTACGCGGCTCTCCACGAGCGAGGGGAGCATCTCCTGCGCCGGCTCTGGGAGGGGCTCGCCGGCGTGAGCGGCGTGCGACTGTACGGACGCCCGCCTGGGCAGCCCCGGACCCCGACGGTGGGGTTCACTGTCGATGGCGTGGACACCACGACGGTGGCCCGCCGCCTCGCCGATCGCGGCGTGTTCGTCTCCAACGGCGACTTCTACGCGACCACCGTCGTCGAGCGCCTCGGCCTCGCCCCAGATGGGCTGGTGCGCGCGGGGTGCGCCTGCTACACGACAGACGAGGAGGTCGACCGCCTGGTCGATGGAGTCCGCGGGATCGCCGCCGGCCTGTCCTAATTCGGGCGCGTTATTCGTCCCATAACCGGCTGCCGAGTCGGTTTCACCTTCGATCACGTGGCGTGATGCTCAACTTCCGTCCGTTCTTCGACCGGTGGTATCCGCGGTTGGTGTCGTATCTGCGCGCCAAGGTCGGCGACGCCGATCTGGCCGAGGACATCGCGCAGGAGGCGTTCGTGCGCCTCCTCGACGAGACGCCTCGCGATCCAGCGGCGTGGCTCTTCGTGGTGGCCAATCGATTGATGATCGACGATGCGCGCATCGCGCGCGGGCGGAGGCGGCACCTCACGCTGCTACGGGTGGAGGCCTCCGACCGCACGGGTCCCAGTGCCGAACAGGCGCTCGCCCGCAGCGAAGCGATCGCGAGCCTCCATCGCGCCCTTGCCGCACTCCCCGAGCGCGAGCGCGAGCTGGTGCTGCTGCACCACGCAGGCTGGCGCTACCGCGAGATCGCCGAGCACCTCGGCGTCGCCGCGTCGTCGGTTGGATCGCTCCTCACGCGGGCGGAACGGCGGCTCGCTTCCTCTCTCGAAGGTTCCAACGATGAGCAACTGGCATCCAGCTGACGGTGACCTGCGTGCCTATGCCGACGCGGAGATCTCCCAGCGCGCGGCATTTCGCATTCGGCGTCACCTTCGCACCTGTCCGGAGTGCACCGCTGCGCTGGCTGCCGAGCGGCAGTCGGCGGCGGCGACGCGCGCCGTTCTGTCGATGCTCGAGCCGCGCGACGTCGGCGCGGCGTGGGATCGGATCTCCGAGCGTCGATCCGCCCAGGCGCGCCTCTCGATCACGTCGTGGTGGGTGAGCGCCCTCGCGGTTGTCGTCGTAGTTGCGGCGATGTTCGCTGCGCGCCCGCGGCTGACGGAGCACATCGCCGGCGGCCGCCGGGATGTGTGCTGCTGGAATCTCGACGGCGGCAGGGGAGGGGACGATGGAATCCTCACCGTCAGTCAGCCGGGCGAGCAGGTGGACTGTGTGATCGTGTACGACGATGTCGATCGCAGCCACTCGCTCACCCCGGGGGACGTGATTCGATACGTCTCCGATCCCGTGGCCTGCGGACTCAAGCCCGGGGCGATACACGCCACGGCAGGAGAGCTTCTCCAGGAGATAGCATCGCGCTGACACACCGAAACCCCACCTCGCCTCCATCACTCCCCCGCCTCCACCATTCCAACCCCACCTCTCGTGCACATGTCGCGTAAGCGAATGGCGCACACGTCATGCGTGCGCCTTGTTGCCGTTGCGGCGAGTCTGATCTGGCCGTACCTCGCAGCGGCCCAACAGCCCGACACGACTCGCGCACTTCACCGCGACACAACCAAGACCGACACCACACGCGCGCAGAAGCTTGCCCCGGTGGTGGTCACCGGCACGCGACTCACGGCGGTGGATGAACGGACGCCGGTGCAGGTCGACCAGATACAGGTTCAGGATGTGGCGCCGGGACCGGCCGCCGCATTTCAGTCGCTCCTCCGACTCCCCGGCGTCAGCATGTTCGACGATCAGGGGGCGCGACTGCAGCCGGAGATCGACCTGCGAGGATTTATCGTTTCGCCGGTCATCGGCCAGCCGCAGGGAGTGGGCGTCTTCGTCGATGGCGTGCGGGTCAACGAGCCCGATGCCCAGGAGGTCAACTTCGACCTCGTCCCCATGGACGCCGTCACGCGAGCGGAGCTGGTGCGAGGGCCGAACACACTGTACGGCAAGAACAGCTTGGCCGGCTCACTCCTGCTCTTCACCGATCGCGGTGAACAACCGGCGCAGTTCAGCGGCGAGTTCGAGGGGGGCGGATTCGGGTACTACGGGGCTCGCGTTGCCGGTGGGGGAAAGGTAGGCGGGTTGGACATGTACGTGATGGGTCGCTTTTCCAATGAGACTGGGTGGCGCGACTCGACGCAAGCGACGACCCGACAGGTGTTCGCGAGTTTCGGTCACAAGGGGGACTCGAGCGACATCGCGTTCACCGTCCTCTACGGCCACGACAAGATCCTCGAGGCCGGCTCGCTTCCCGAGAGCTGGGTCAACTTCAATCCGAAACTCAATTACACGCCCGGCGACTTCTTCGCCCCCGACCTCTGGCACCTCACCCTGCGTGGCGATCATCATCTCGGCCGCGGGACGATCCGAGGGAACGTCTTCTACCGACAACTCGACTACGAGCAGTACAATGGCAACGTTCCACCACCCAACACCGACGGCCTGGTCAACAACTACTCGTTCGGTGGAACGGTGGAGTGGACGATGCCCTTCAAGATGGGCAGCAAGGGCGGGGCGCTCACGGTCGGCGCCGAAGCGAGCCGCAACAACATCGCGTACAAATTCTACGCTGTGAGCTCTCCAGGCGTGCCCTCGGACTCCGCGGACCTCGCGGATGAGGGGTGCGAGCTGGGCACAGGCCTGTGCACCAACATCAAGGTGAACGAGACCGACGCGGCGGTCTATGGGCAGGGGATCTTCGAGCTTTCTCCGAGCGTCTCGCTCACTGCGGCAGTGCGATACGACTACGTCCACCTTCCGATCGAGGACCTCATCGATCCCGAGAACAACGGGACGACGACCTTCAACCAGGTCTCTCCTCGCCTCGGCGTCAACTTCCGGATCTCCGACGATGTGAAAGCGTATGCCGCGTTCAACTCAGGCTTCCGCGCCCCCGCGCCGCTCGAGCTGAGTTGCGCGAGCGCCGACGCGCCCTGCGCCCTTCCGTTCGCGCTCGGCGCTGACCCGCCGCTCAAGCCGGTGCGGGTCTACGACTACGAGGGGGGCGTCGACTACGACCCGACGCCGCGGAGCAATCTCGACGTGGTCGGGTTCTGGTCGGATGTCTACGACGACATTCTCTTCGTGCAGCCGACTGCTACCCTGGGATTCTTCCAGAACGTGTCCCACACGCGCCGTGCAGGGGTGGAGATTTCGGGCGCGATCGGGCTCCCAGCCGGACTGCGCGTCTACGGATCGTACGGTTACATCGCGTCTACGTATCAGACGACGGTGCAGCTCGCATCCGCTCTGGACGACGCGCCGCCGGCTAAGCCAGGTGACCAGTTCCCGAATTCTCCGCGCAATCGCGGGACGCTCGGATTGAGCGAGACGCACGCCTTCAAGAAATGGCTCATCGACGGCGCCCTCGAGGCCCAGGCCTACTCGGGACAGTATCTACGCGGCGACGAGGCGAACGCGCAGCCTCAGATTCCCGGCTACGTCGTGGCCAATCTCCGATTCGCCGTCACCTTCACGCACGTCGCCCTGCGGGCGTACATCACGAACCTGTTCGACAAGACGTATCAGAATTTCGGCGTGTACGCGGAGAACAACCTTGGCGCGCCACCAGGCTCGGCCCAGCCCAGCGGCGGCGGCGACGAGTCGCCGGTCGAGCGATTCCTGACGCCTGGCCAGCCACGCTCCTTCACCCTCGCGCTGAGCGTCTTCCGCTAGCGCGCGAGGGATCGCGTCGAAGGGTGCTGCCTAGCGCTGCGCGACGCTGCTCGTGTCGGATCGTGCGCTGGCGACCGAGTGGCTGTCGGCGCGAGCGCTTGCCACGCGGGTCGAGTCGGTGGCCCGCGGCGGCGTCTTGCGGTGCGAGACTCGCTTCCGCTCGAGCGCCGGCAGGTAGGGTTCGTACACCGAGCCCGGGTTCCAGAGCACCCACCCGTCGTAACCGGCGTCATAGACGGCACGCTTCTGCTCCTCCAGCTCGTGCGCCCCGTACTTGGGCTGCATCCCCTTGAGCGAGAAGGCCTGGAGCCAGGGCCGCACGTGCGTCGGCGAGAGGATGCCGAGAGCGCGGTCGCGGGCGTGGGCGCGGGTCAGCGCCGCAGAGATGACGGCGTAGGGCTCGGCGTTCGGGTGGTCGAGCCCGAAGGACCCGTGCGGGTAGTGGGAGGGATAGACCATCGGGAGCAGGACGTCGACCTCCGGTGCCAGCGGCTGCCACGATTGCCCGACCTCGAGCGCGCCCGGCACCGTCGCCACCATCCCGAAGATGTCCGCCGTGCAGCGCGCGCCGGCGGCGTGGATGCGCGGGCAGGCGGCGCGGAAGAAGCTCGAGAGCGCTTCGGGTTTCGAGACGCCGTTCACGTCTCTGAAGACCTGTGTCGGCAGGCTCTTGTACGGCTCCGGAAAGCGGATGTAGTCGAACTGGATCTCCGAGAAGCCCATCTGCGCCAGCTCGACCGCCACCCGGATGTTGTACTCCCAGATCGCATGATCGTAGGGATCCACCCACGTCAGCCCCTTCTTATCGTGCCAGGCGGTGCCATCCTCCTTGCGGATGGTGTGCTCCGGCTCGAGGCGCGCGGTCACCGAGTCCTTGAATACGACCAGCCGGGCGATCGGGCGAATGTGGTGGGCCTTGAGCGTGTCGAGCAGCTGCGCCAGGTGCGGGATGTGCCCGGCCGAGCCGGCGTGCCGCCTGACAAGAGAGTCCACGGATTCGTAATTCAGACCGAATTCGTCCTTGAGGTCGATCACCAGCGCGTTGATCTCACTCGAATCGGCGATCCGCACGAGGCCGCGCATGCGCGGCTCGCTCTGCGAGGCCCAACGGTTCACGTACAGGGCCCTGACGATCGTCGTGTCGGGCGACGGAGCGGCAGCGCGCGGAGAGGCCGGAGCGCCGGTGGGCTTCGTGCGCGGCCCCGGCGCATTGGCGGCACCCGGTGGGGTGATGGCGCTCGGCCGAACCACCGGAGCGATGTGCGCGCTGTCGGCGGTGAAGGCGGGGGCGGATGGGCCGCGAGCGGCATGGGCGCCGCCGTCGGCCTTGCACGCGGTGACGGCGAGCGCGACCCATGCGAGGTGCCGCGCCGAGATGCGGGATGAGTGGCGAGAGAGCCGAATCACGAATTCTTTTCGGAGTCGGGGTCATCACCAGTACGACGGGCCGGCGCACCTCGTCACGCGCTATATTTCGTTCTCCCACCATGACCGTTCGCACTCTCTTCCTGACGCTCGGTGTGCTCGTCGCCTGTCACCGGCCGACCGCAACGCCTCCGCGCGCCGAGTTCCTTGTCCTGGCGGGCGATTCGACATTCTGGGTGCATTCGGGACCGGAGGGCGTTCGGTCGCGGGGATCGCCGCTCCGCCTCGCGCGGTACGGCGGGCGCTTCTACGAGCTCTACCTCGTCGACGATGATCGCTCATACTCCGACGCCCTGATCATCGGCCAGCAGTTCTATCGCCGGAGCATCCTCTCAGGCGATTCGGCGGTCGTCTTCGATGACACGACGATCTCGGGGATCGCCCGCTGGTACGGGCGTTCGCATCCCTCCGACCGGCCGCTCGAGGATGACGACGAGGCGCCGACGGATCCGCACGTCAGCGCGACGAGCGACTTCTCCGTTCTGAGCGAGCACGGACCCTTCGTCTCCTTCGAGTACCGCGCGGACCTCTCCGTCAGTGGAAGCGAGCAGTGGCACGTGGCGCGGCGCGGCGTGATCGACTTGCGCGACGGCCGCCAGCAGCCGGTGGCCGACCTCTTCGGCGAGCGCAACGGCGGCTATGTCGTCAGGCGCGGGCGCGCGCTCTTCACCCAGACCCTCGATTCCATCCTGGCGTCACGCGATTCACGAGCCAAGGAGGCGGTGAGCGCGCTCGGGGACTTCGTCTTCGACAGCATGAGCTTCTCCATCGAGACGCTCGATCACGACCCGGCGGTCGCCTTCGCCGTCCCCGGACGCGGCACCCGCGCCGGTGGCCTCACGCTCCCGCTCCCGGCGATCCGCGTGGCCGCGCCCTCGTGGTGGAGCGATGCGCAGGAAGGCTCGCCGAACGCCCGGGACGATGGCCGCCGCGTGCGATGGGTGCACGGGAGCTATCAGGTGGCCACCGATTCGGACGCGAGCAGCGATGCCGTGCGCCTGACGATCGTGGACACGACGGGTCGCCAATGGCGGGTCACATCGCTCCCCAGCGTGCCGACGCGCATCTACTGGCTCGATCGGCCGGCGGTCGACAGCGCGACGCGCCGCGCCCTCGAGCGCGCCTTCGACGAAGCCGCCCTCTACTCCGACGAGAGCCGCACCGCCATGTTCTACCGGGCGCCGACTCGCGGTGCCACCCGTGTCAGGCCGGCCTCGCTCTCTCCGGCGTTGGGCGCGCACACCCTACCGCACCACCCATGGAATCGAAAACACCACGCGAATCCGAGGCGATCATTGCGGACCTGATGATGCCGCATCACGCCAATGGGTTGCGTAACCCGACGGTGTTCGGTGGCGTCATCATGAGCATGGTGGATCGTGCAGCAGCGCTGAGCGCCATGCGCCATGCCCGAGGCCAGGTCACGACCCTCTCGATCGATCGGATCATCTTCAAGGAGGCGATTCGCATTGGGGAGCTGGTCGAGGTGCGGGCGCGTGTCGTTTTCGTCGGCCGAACGTCGATGGCAGTGTTGGCACACGTCGTCGCCGAGGATATCGCCAGCGGTCGACGGCGGCACGCCAACGAATGCTGGCTCACCTTCGTCCACATCGACCTCGAGGGACGCCCAGTGCCGGTACCGCCGCTGCGCCTGGAAACGGCTGAGGACCGCGAGCTGCACGAGCTGGCGGCCCGCCGGCGCGAGCGATCGCTGGCGGAGAAAGCCTGACGTGCGGCGGGCCTTGCCGGACGCCAGACCCTTTCACACCATAGGGTCGATGCCGAAGACCTTCACCGTCGAGCAGGCGAATCGCACGCTCCCACTCGTCAGCCGCATCGTCCACGACATCGTGACGCTCTATCCACGGTGGTGCGATCGGATGAACGAGCTCGAGCTCTTGGCCGGAGGGGCGCGCTCGGATGCCTCCGATCCGCGCATCGGTGAGCTGGAGGCGGAGCTGCAAGAGATTGCCTCGGAGATCGATTCCTACATCGGCGAGCTGGCCGCGCTTGGCGTGGAATACAAACAGCCGATAGACGCCGGACTCGTGGACTTCCCTGGAATCATCGACGGGCGGCGCATCTACTATTGTTGGCGGGTTGGGGAGCCGGCGGTGGATCACTGGCACGAGCTGGACGCCGGCTTCGCCGGACGCCGCTCCGTTCACACCGTAGCCCTCGCCTGAGCCCGAGCCGCCTCGTGGCGACCCGAGCCTATCGAAGCTTCCGCTCCGACGACGGCGCGTCCTGGCGCGTGGACGTCATCCTGCCAGGATCGAGCAGCGCACTGGTTCGCTTCCGCTCTCTCCTAACGCCACTCGATGATCGGTATGCCTACCTTCAATCGAATGGACCGGAATCAAAAATCGTTACGGCTCGGCTCGATGCGGCGCGAACGCTGGAGTCGCTCTCCGAGGCAGACCTGGCCCGCATCTATAGGCGGAGCCTGCCGGTAGTGGCCAAGCAGAACCCCTTGGACGTCCCCAATTCGAGCTTCAGTGGGGGTTGACGGCCCTCCAGCCCCCTGCCGGACCCGACCCTCGCCAAGCGACCCCCCCTCCTCTATATTCGCGGTCGCCCCTAACCTGAGGGATTATCCGATGATCGGTGCAGTTCGGCATGTGCGTGGCTCCCTCCTCGTTCTCGCCGTACTCAGCACCGCTGCCTGCGCCGGTGAAGAACGCGGCCCGAACGGCGAGCTCAAGCTGCATGGCACAGTGCACATGGTGCAGGCCCAAGACGGCGCTACGTGCTGGAAGTTTGACTCGAAGAAGGGAAAGAGCTACGAGCTTCAGCCAGCCCAGGCGCCCAGAGATCTGTTGGTCGATGGCGCGACGGCGGTGCTGCTTGTTAAGCCACGCTCTGGCGGCAGCTTCTGCGGTATCGGCAACATCGTCGACATCGTGAAGGCCGACTCGATCGGCGGAGGCGGAAGCTCCTCCAACTGAGCGACGGCTACTCGGCGTCGCGGAATCCCACTTCGATCTCCATTCCATCCCGGGCGATCGTCGTCTCGGCAAAGACGGCCCTCGCCTCATCGAGCAGGATCGACGGATCGCGGGAGTAGCGGGCGGAGAAGTGGGTGAGGACGAGACGGCGCACACCGGCGCGCGCGGCCACTTCGGCGGCTTCGCGCGCCGTCGCATGTCCGGTCTCTGCGGCCCGTTGAGCGTCCTCCTCGCCGAAGGTCGCCTCGTGCACCAGCAGGTCGGCGCCCCGCGCGGCCTCGACCGTCGTCTCCGCCGGCCGCGTGTCCCCGGTCACCACCACCGTGCGTCCGGGCCGCTCGGCCCCCACCAGCACTGCCGCCTCGATCACGCGGCCGTCACTCAAGGTCACGCGCTGACCGCGGTGTAGCTGTCCCCAGAGCGGTCCTTCGGGGATGCCGAGCTCTCGTGCCAGATCGGGGTTGAAGCGGCCGCGGCGCACATCCTCGACCAGAGAATATCCCAGAGAGGGGCCGCCACCATGCGCCGCGGCGAATGCCCGGATCGTGTATCCCTTTCGCTCCACACACGCCCCCGCCTCGAGCTCCACGATCTCGACGGGGAAGCCGACATGATCGACGCCGAAGGTCGCGGCGGCCCGAAGCACTCGCTTCGCCCCGCGCGGCCCCCAGAGCCTGAGCGGATCCGTTCGCCCCTGCAGTGCGAGGGTGCGAAAGAGTCCGATCACGCCGATGATGTGATCGCCGTGAAAGTGGGTGACGAAGATGTCGTTCAGGGCGAAGGAGATTCCGTAGCGCATCATCTGGCGCTGGGTGCCTTCGCCGCAGTCGAAGAGCATCGTCTCCCCCTCTCGCACGAGGGCGAGGGATGAGACGTTGCGCTCCACCGTTGGTCGAGCGGCAGAGGTGCCGAGAAAGCGGATGGCGAGCGACACGAGTCAGGTCCTGCCCGCGCCTCGCCGGCGCTCGAGCCGCTCGGTGGATCCCTTCGTTGTCTCCGGCGGTCGAGTCGCGGCGTCGGCGATCACGGCGCGATGCCGCTCCGGATCGATGTTGCGACCGCTCACCACTACCGCCAAAGGCCCTCGTTGCGACCCGAGCGTTCCATCGAGAATCGCCGCTACGCCCACGGCTCCGGAGCCCTCCACTACCAGCGACTCGTTATGCGCCAGCCAGGCGATCGCGTCGCCGATCGACTCTTCACTCACCGTCAGGATCTGATCGAGGGAGTGCTGCCCGACGTCGAGGGCGAACGCGTCGATGTCGCCCGCCAGTCCGTCGGCGAGCGTGGGGACGACCGGAATCGAGACGACCGCCCGGGCGTCGATCGATCGGGCCATCGCCGCAGTGTGCACGCTCTGCGCACCGATGATCCGAACCCCCGGAGCAACCCGGCGCAACAGGCTGCCGGTGCCGGCGAGCAAACCGCCTCCCCCCACCGGAACTACTATCGTCGCGACGCCCGGCAGGTCCTCGAGAATCTCGAGCGCCACCGTCCCCTGTCCGGCCACCAGCTCCGCTCCGAGGCAGGGGTGAATGAACGTCATCCCCGACGAGGCCGCGTGGGCCTTGGCCCGCGCCATCGCCGTATCGTAGTCCGGCGACTCGGCGTCGACCGTGGCACCGAGCGCCTCGATCCCGGATCGCTTGACGGTTGGTGCGCTCTTCGGAACGAAGATCAACGCCGGAGCACCGAAGTGTCGGGCCGTCCAAGCGACGCCGAGGCCGTGGTTGCCGGCGGAGGATGCGACCACCCCCCGCGCGCGTACGTCGGCGGCGAGCGACGCGATCGCGTTGAATGCTCCCCGGATCTTGAAGGAACCGGTCACCTGCTCCGACTCGAGCTTGAGGTAGACGTCGCACCCCGCGTACTCGGCGAGCCCCTTGGCTGGCCGGAGCGCGGTTCTGGCCGCTACGCCGCGCAGTCGCTCGGAGGCGTCGTAGACGTCGTCGGCGCGAAGATCGGCAAACATGGCGGGGAAGGTAGGTCGCCCGTGCGCCGGCGCGCCAGGCGCGGCCCAACACCCGCCATTCCGGCACTTTCGCCCCCCACTAGGTCGCCGGATCGTCCCTCCGCCTGGCGGCTGGATCGCCGCTCCGGCGCTTTCGCGCAGCGTTGCTGGAGTGACGGAGACGGGGTGACGAGAGAGCGTCTTGAACGTCTATGTGGAGGTAGTTGCAGCGCTCGAAACTTGACGCTCTCCGCGCAAGCCGTTAGTTTGGTTAAGCTTGGCGCGGCCCCGCACTCGCGGGGCTTTTGTCATGATCGCGCTTCGTTCGCGCCTCTTCTTGGGAGCGATCGCGAGACAGAGGGGGGCTGTAGCTCAGCTGGGAGAGCGCTGCAATCGCACTGCAGAGGTCAGGGGTTCGATCCCCCTCAGCTCCATGGCACGCCATTCGTTACAGGCGTGCGACAGCAATGCGGTATGCGCCCCGGTTCGGTAGGACGTATAGTTCCAATGGCCGGGTGTCGCATCCGCGCCGCGTAGGGACGCTGCCCGCCGCCGCTCGGTAGGACGTACAGTTCCAATGACGGCGTGCGCGGCACTCCCGACGCAAGCCAGGCGAAATGAAACGCGCCGCGATCTCTCTGCGGCGCGTTTGTGTTTCCGGTGGAGCTGCCGGCGACGTGCCTAACGTGCGGGGGCGACCACGCTCCGCACGCCATCGGATAGCGTCAGCGCGAGCGATTTGCCGGTGGGGAGGGTGATGTCGCCGCTCCGGGCGAAGGCGAGCACATCGCCACTCGCGCTGTCGCGCACGAGGAGCATCGGATAGCGATCGGCGTTCCAGGTGAGTCGAACGTGCCCCGCCGCGGGCCGCGAAATGCTTACTGCCGCCGCGTCGATTGGGCTCGCGCCCCCCGGCCCGCCCACCGCTCCTCCTCCGGTGGTGGTCGACGGCGCGAGCGTCGCTCTCGAGGCGGCGATTCCCGCTCCCCTGAGCCGAAGCTCGCGCACCGCTCCTGCGGTCCGCAGCGGGATGCAGAAGGCGAAGTGGCGGGTCGTTCCCGCGCCCTCCGGGAGATCCGCCACCTCGTCACCGTCGAAGGACACGGAGAAGAGGCTGGCGCCGCTCTCCCCCGTCGCGCTCACCGTGTACGGCCCGGCCCGGGCCGGGAGCACGGGGCGAGTTTCGAGCTCGAACGCCGGCTCGAGCACGGCACGCCCTTTCGAGATCTGCCCCCACACCAACAAACAGCGCTCGGCGGCCGCCACATTTCCGAGGATCGAGAGGCTTGCCTTCCGAAACTGGAAGACGCCGCGGTACATGTAGTCGGAGATCCATCGATAGGCGCAGTAACCCATGATGTCGGTGTAGGCGGGCACTTTCAGAGACCCAGTGGAGACATCGAGCCCGTAGACACCGATCTCGCCGCCCGGATGCGTCGCGATCGGCCAATTCGGATCGGGGTCGCTCGCCCCGCCGCACGGCGCGTGTTTGCGACCCCAGTTGTGCCCCACCTCGTGGGCGAGCACGAGCGCCCGCGAGTCCCCGTCGTCCCAGCCAACCGCCTCCGGCGCTCCGATGTACGCGATCCCGGCGATTCCATTGTCGTATCCGACGTGCACCACTCCGAAGTAATAGCGCGCCGATCCATCGGCGACGCGAAGCGCCGCCATCTCGGAGAGGATCTGGCTCCATCCCGCCCCGAAATTCGCGTCGCTCACGAGCGTCTGCGTCGTGTACTGGGCTCGCACCTCCGCATCGACACTGGGAATCGGATGGAGCTGCCTGGCCATGTTGACGAAGCTCGGCGCCGTCGCTGTGGTCACGTCCCCGACGAATCCGTTCGTTGCCTGATAGATCGGAACGAAGCGCACCGAATAGGGGGGGAGAGCGGCGACGGTGAGCGGAGCCGGTGCGCCGGAGCGCGGAAAGGAGTTGTTCCCCTTGTCGGTCTCGGCGATCTCGTCATCAGGGTCGACGTCGGCGAGCAGCGAGATCCCGGGCTGAATGAGCGAGCCGGGGATCTTCACGTTCCACGATGTGTTGAGCGACCCCTCGTCGAACTGCTGGGGGACGGACCTCGAAAGCGGCTGGCCGGTGAATGTGCCGACGAGGGTCGACCCCTGGTAGAGCCTGAGCCGAAGGGTCGGTGTCAGGCCGTTCGCCTGATTGGCGACGACGAAGACGCGAGCGATGGCGTCCCGGCCAGCCACCAGCGGAATGCTCCCGTCAGGCACCTGGACGCTCTGAACGAGATACGCCGCCGGCACCGTGAGGTCGAGGGACGTCGATCCGACGAGCGCGTAGGCGATCGTCGACTTCACCGGAGTCGAGGAAGCCGAGACGTCCAGCCCTTGAGAGGCCGGAGTAGG
>Ga0187777_10000174_pt1 | contig 48824 bp, 44 predicted proteins | sample 1015_Q2_SP5_10_M_FD_132416 | JGI IMG/M metagenome (GOLD analysis project Ga0187777, IMG submission 132416) | Tropical peat soil microbial communities from peatlands in Department of Meta, Colombia - 1015_Q2_SP5_10_MG | ecosystem: Environmental > Terrestrial > Soil > Wetlands > Peat | place... | reverse complement strand
GCGCGATACCGACGTGGCGATCACTTTCACCAAAACGTCATCACGACCGACCTCAGGATCCGGATAGTCGCCGTAAACGAGCCGGTCCGGCCCACCGAATTCAAACAAGCGGACGGCTTTCATTGGGTCAGGTCCAGGTCATAATTTTGCGCACCGCGTCGCAGATTTTGTCGGCACTCGGCGTGATCGCGTGTTCAAGCGGCTGGCTAAAGGGCGTCGGGATATTTGGCCGTGCGACACGCATAATTGGCGCACGAAGCGATTTGAATCCACGCTCCGCAACGATGGCGGATAACTCGGAGGCGATACCGCAGCTCAGGTTGGTCTCATCGGCCACCACTAGTCTGCCGGTGCGGCTGACCGATTGCAGGATCAATTCTTGATCAAGCGGCACCAGGGTGCGTGGGTCGAGCACTTCCAGCTCGATCCCTTCGCCGGCGAGCGTTGTGGCCGCCGCCAACGCGGTTTGCACGACATAGGAAGTCGCGATCAGAGTGACGTCGCGGCCCTTTCGCTTGATGTCGCCGCGGCCGAAGGGAATGGTGTAGTCGCCCTCCGGCACGTCGCCCTCGATGTCCATTAGCCGCGCATGATTAACGAATACAGTGGGATTGTCGCTTTTGATCGCACTTCGGACCAAGCCTTTGACGTCATATGGGCTAGACGGCAGCACGATTTCGAGGCCGGCCGCATTCCACAACATCGCCTGCGGGCTGTGGCTGTGCTGCGCCGCACCGCCGCCACGCAAGCCGTGCAGCATGTGGTAGACGACAGGCACGCGCAGCGCGCCATTGGACATGTGGCGTGCCACGGCCGCTTCGTTGACCAACGGCGACCAGCCAACATAGCTGAAGCTAGCGGTACCTATATCCACGAAGGGCCGCGCGCCGGCCATTGCGGAGCCGGCACCGAGGCTAACGATGGCCGCTTCCGACGTCGGTGGATCGTAGATGCGATCAGGAAATTCGGCACGGATTGGGTCCATCAACACGCGTTTGGGACCGAGTCCGAGCACGTAGCTTCCCACCAGGCTGACGCAGGGGTCCTCCGCCAAACTGATGCGCAAGGCCTCGACGATTGCGGCGGCATAGCTGATTTTTCGCATCGGTCGCTCCTTGCTCAGGCGAACACATGGTCGCCGACGGTGGCCGGCACAGGCGTCGGACTGTCGACAGCGAATTTCGCCGCTGCCGCAATGCGGCTGCGTGCATCCTTGTCGCGGACCATCAATTCGTCGCGCGTGGCAAAGCCCGCCGCCACGAGTTCGCGCGCGGCCCGCAGCAGCGGATCGTGATGCCGCGACCAATCGGCATGTGGGCCACCGATGCGCGTCGAATCCCATGCCGCTTCAAGGTCGGTAACGGTCGCAAGCTCCGGCCAGAGCGGACTGCTCCCCGGCCAACGCATGGTGAAGGCCTCAATGAATACCGGTCCGCTACCGCTTCGGCAGCGCTGGGTTGCTTCATTCGCGGCCGCATGCACGGCATTGATGTCGGTGCCATCGACCTTAAGGCAATGGATGCCGTAAGCGGCGGGCAGCCGGGTGAAGCTGTCGGTCGCAGTGATCGCAGTCGGATACCCACCTTGCTGCGGGCCCATGGCGCCGGCCGAGTTGTTTTCGCAGACGTAGACCACCGGCAGCTTCCACAGCGCTGCGATGTTGAAACTCTCGATGACCACGCCCTCTTCGAGCGAACCGTCGCCGAAAAAGCCGACAGCAACATGCGGCTCCCGTTTTACCTTAAGGCCGAAAGCTGCGCCGGTCGCGAGGCCACCGCAGCCGCCGACGACGGCCGAGGTGGACAGGAAGCCGCGGCTGGGATCGGAAATATGCAGCGTGCCGCCACGCCCACCGTTGAAGCCGGTCGCGCGGCCGAGAATCTCCGCCATGGCGCGATTAGGATCGCAGCCGCGCCCGATGATGTGGCCGTGGTTACGGTGGGTGGTGCAAATCAAATCCTTTTCACCGAGCGCTTCCAGCACGGCGCCGCCCGTCGCTTCCTGGCCGATATAAATATGGTAATGACTGACGAACCGACCCTGCTTGTAGAGCTGAATCACGGCCTCTTCGAAATGGCGTATCATCAGCATGCGCTCGAAGATCGACAGGCTGGTGCGACGATCAAGGCGCGTTGTTGTCATCGATCATATCCTTTCGTGATGGTTCATCGCTGGCCGCGCACCAGCGCTGTGGCCTCATGCGCGAGCCGCTCGGCATTGGGAAGCGTCAGCAGCTCCAGTGTCTTGCTGAATGGGATCGGAACATCGGCACCGCCGATGCGGATCACCGGCGCGTCGAGCCAGTCGAAAGCATGCTCGGTGATGGTCGAAGCGATCTCGCCAGTAATGCCATATTGGCGGTAGCCGCCATCCAACACCACTGCGCGCGAGGTCTTCTTGACCGAATCCACCAAGCGCTCGACGTCGAGCGGCACCAGACTACGGGGATCGACGACCTCGGCCGAAATCTCTTCTCGCGCCATGAGCTCGGCGGCAGCGAGGGCGGTCTGCACCATGCGGCCGGTCGCGATGATCGTCACGTCGTGGCCAGAGCGCTTGATCTCCGCACTGCCGATCGGCAAGACGTGGTCTCCCTCAGGCACCGCGTCGCGCAGATTGTAGAGCATGCGGTCCTCGAAGAAGATCACTGGATTGTCGTCGCGGATTGCGGCCGCCATCAGCCCCTTGGCATCGGCTGGTGTCGAGGGCATCACCACTTTCAAGCCAGGGACATGGGTCAGCCAGGCGTGCAGGCTCTGCGAGTGCTGCGGCCCAAGATTGCTGCCGATGCCGACCGCGGTACGGACGACAAGCGGCACATTGAATTGGCCGGCGGACATGTAATGGACCTTGGCCGCTTGATTGACCAGCTGATCCATAATCAGCGTAATGAAATCACCGAACATCACCTCGAACACCGGCCGCTGCCCAGTCATGGCAGCGCCGACGGCAATGCCGAAGGCCCCAGCTTCCGAGATCGGCGTATCAATTACACGGTCGGCGCCGAATTCGGCGAACAGGCCTTCTGTCTGTTTGAACACGCCCCCGGCGGCCCCAATGTCCTCGCCCATCAGGATGACGGAATCATCGCGGCGCATTTCGCCAAACAGCGCTTCCAGCACCGCGGCCCGATAGGTTACGGTGCGCGAGCTAGTCATGCAGGGACGCTCCAAGATCACTCGCGTCAGGGAAAGGGGCCGCCTTGGCAAGCCCGATCGCGGCGCGCACCTCGTCTTCGACGCCGTGCTTGAGCGCGACGATTGTTTCCGCCGTCGCCATGTCTATCTCTTGTAGCCAGCGGCCGAATCGTTCGATCGGATCTTTAAGTCGCCAGGCTTCAGCCTCGGTGTTATCTTTGTAGTCCTGCTTGTCTCCGACGTGGTGACCGCCGTAGCGGTAGGTCATGCAGATAAGGAAGCTCGGTCCGCGTCCGCTGCGCGCGCGATCAATGGCGCGTTGTGCTGCGGTGCGGACCGCCAGAACATCCATGCCGTCGACGGTCTCCGATGGAATGCCGAAAGCGAGGCCGCGTGCGATCGGATCGGGTCCGGCGGTGACGTCCTCGATCGCAGTAAATTCGCCAAATCCATTGTTTTCGCACACGAATAGCACGGGCAGCCGCCAAATTGCGGCCATGTTCATGACCTCGAACAGCAAGCCCTGATTGAGCGCACCGTCACCGAAGAAGCAGACGGCCACTTCACCGCCGCCGCGCCGCTTGGCGCTCAGCGCCGCGCCCGCGGCCAGCGGAATGCCTCCGCCGACAATTCCGTTGGTGCCGAGATTGCCATTGGCTGCATCGAAGACATGCAGTGTGCCGCCGCGCCCCATACCATAGCCGGTGCGGCGCCCCATCACCTCCGCCATCATCCGGCTGACATCTGCACCCTTGGCAAGACAATGGCCGTGTCCGCGATGATTGCTGGCGATTATATCCTGGGTATTCAGCAGCGAGCACACGCCGACCGCGACCGCCTCCTGCCCGGCGCATAGATGTACCAGTCCCGGGATGACGCCGCCCGAATAAAGAGTGCGCACCTGTTCTTCAAACGTCCGGATCAGTTGCATGCTGCGCAGCAGCTGCAGGCCTTCCTTGGCCGTCAGATTTAGCTGGACCGACGATGTGGACGCCTTTTGCAAGGGTGCCGTCACGATTGGCTATCCTCAATAAACGCGCCGCCAAGTCATCATCTGATTGCTTCTAACCGGCAATCGGATCATGCGAATTGATCACGTTCGAGATTCAAACGGATTTGCGCGAGCATCTTGTTGAGTGACCGAACGTCGCTCGGACTCAATCCGGCCAGGCCCATGGCAAGGACCTCCGCTGCCATTGGCCAAAGCTTGCTTTTCAGTTTTCGACCGCGTTCTGTCAAAAAGACATTGATCTTACGGCGGTCGGTTCGATTATGAACTCGCTTGACCAGACCAGCACGTTCCATCGAGTTGAGCGCTGCGACCATAGTCGGACCATTGATTCCAACGCGCTCGCCGAGCTCGCGTTGTGTCATACCATCTTCATCCCACAGCATACGCAGTACGAACCACATGCCGATGCTAACGCCTTCGCGTGCGATCCGCGGCTGTAAGCAGCGGGCAAACAAGCGCCACACCTCGCGCACGACAAAACCGACACTTTCGTGCGTTGAAACGTAGCGATCGAGACGTGGACGACTCGACCGACTGACGGCAGATGTCTTATTCACGCCGAAGATCGCTCCCTGAGTTTTTTAGTCGCTACTTCATCGATCTTGTAGGTGATCGGATCGACGACAACCTTGTAGATGTTGCGCGCGGCCTCGAACGAGACCAGCCCGTTGTGCACGTCCCTGCGCACCATTTCCGGATCACGTTCGGCCGGATCACCGACGCCACCGCCGCCGCTCGAATGCTTGATTAGGATGTCGCCTTCTTTCAGCTCGACCAGCCGATGCGGTTTGACACGGATGTCCTCGCCATTGCGGCGCAGCCAAGTGCGACAATTTGGCGAGGGACGGCCTCCGATCGCCCCGAAGCCTTCCACCACATCACCATCCGATGAGCCAGTCGCCATCTGGCCAGCGGAGCCTTCGTTGATCGCTTCCCAGCGAAGGCCAGGGCCACCGCGCCAGCGGCCTTCGCCGGTGAGATCAGGCACGAACTCGTACTTCAGCATGCGCCAGGGAATGCGCACTTCAGTCTCCTCCACATTGCCGCGGTTGGCAGCGCCCAGCGCGGTCATCGAGCTCAAGCCCTGGTAGCCGTCGAATCCCCAGACCGCCCCGCCGCTGCCGTCATAGTCAAAGCTTGTGCGGACATAACGTTCGCCGGTCCGCGGATCGACCGCGAAGACATAGTCGCCGCGGTGCTTGGCCCAGGCGGCGACCGAACGGTGCGGCACTGCCTTCGACAGCGCTTCCAACACCGCTTCCATCACCTGCGTGCCGATATTGACCGGCGAGGCGCCAACGGTTGCCGGATATTCGCAATTCACCACCAGGCCGGGCGGTGCGATCACCTTGATCGGCTTCATGGTGCCCTGGTTGTGATAGTCGGCCAGCGCTGGGTCAAAATACAGAATTGCCGCGGCGATGGCGTTGCCGTAGGTGGCCGCATAGACGCTGTTGACGAAGCCGCGGCGCTGCTTGTCGCTCTCTGACAGGTCGATGGTCATTTCGTCACCCTGCACGATGACGCGGGCGCGCGCCCAGACTGGCTCGTCAAGGACGGTGCCGTCGTCGTCGGTCGCGGACGCGCCGGTGTAGACGCCGTCTGGGATTTTCTCGATTTCGGCGCGCACCGCGTTTTCGGTGCGCTCCAGCATCTCCTTGACGCAGGCGATCACCACGTCGCGACCGTAGGTGTCGAGCAGCGCGTTGATGCGCTTCTCGCACATGGTGGTGGAACCGATCATGGCGTGCAGGTCGATGCGCACGCCGTCCGGGAAGCGTACGTTGTTGAGTATCAGATTGACGACGTCCTTGCGCTCGCGCCCGCGATCCACGACCTTGATGGGCGGAATGATCAACCCTTCGGCGTGAATGTCGTAACCGTTGGGGAAATAGCCGCCCGGGAAGGAGCCGCCGGTATCCATCTGATGCCCGCGGCAGAGGGTGAAGAACAGCAATTCGCCCTTATAGAAAATCGGACGGATATAGCCCCAGTCGGGCAGGTGGCAATTGTGCCCGCCGTGGTAGGGATCGTTGGTCAGAAATACGTCGCCCGCATTGATGTTTCCGGCAAAATCGCGCACCAGGTCCTGCACCGCGAAGGTGGTGCCGAGAAATTGCACCGGTAGGCCCGCGGGGACGGCGATGGTCGCGCCGTCGGCGCCCCAGATGCCGACCGACAAATCCTGCAACTGGCCGATCAGGTAGTTCTGCGCGGTGCGTTTGACAATGTGACGCATCTCTTTGCAGATGGTCTGCATCGAGTGCCAGACGGTGGCGACGGTGGTGGCGTCAATGTTGGGCGTATTCTTCATCGTCTTCTCCTAACCTTGGCGCCGCGTGAGCACGTAGTTCTTGTATTTGTCCACCGAGCAGACATAGGCCTCGGGGATGACGACGGTGGTGGTGGTTTCCTCGATGATCGCCGGACCCGGGATTACATTGCTGGCGAGGATCTTCTCGCCGTCATAAACCGGCGTATCGACTTCCTTGCCGTTGAAGCGGCAGGTGCGCCGCCGCTTGAGCGCGTGCTTCGGGTCCTTGCCGCTGTTGCCGATCTCGGGGAGGGCGAACGGCGCCTTCGGCGTGGTCGCCTTCAGCCGCAGTGTGAGGATCTCCACGGCCTTCCACGGCATCGAAAAAGTGTACATCTCCTCGTGCCGGCGGCCGAAATCGGCGACCGCAGCATCGATGTGAGCCTGCGTCAGTTTGCCGTTGGCCAAGTCGGCTTCCACTTCGTGGAACTGGCCGGCATAGCGCAGGTCGGCGGTCCGCTTGAGCGTGACTTCCTTCGCGGCGACGCCGTGCGCTTTGAACGAGGCCAATGCTTCCGCTTCCATTTCCTCATAGACGCGGTTGACGGCGGCCAGATCGATATTGCTGGCGCGGCCGACGAAGGAACGGGCGTAATCCTGGCCGATGTCCATGGCGAACATGCCGAAGGCGCTGTAGAGCGCCGCTACCGGCGGCACTACCACTTTGCGGACGCCAAGTGAGTCGGCAATGAAGCCCGCATGGATTGGGCCGCCGCCGCCGCCCGCGATCATCACGCAATCGCGCACGTCGTAGCCGCGTTTGGTAGAGACCTCCGTGATCTTGCCAGCCATGTTGGCATTGACGGTACGGAAGATGGATTCGGCGACCTCTGCCTCGCTCAAATGCAGCTTTTCAGCGAGCGCTTTCATTGCGCGGCGTGACGCCTTTGCGTCGAGCGTCATCTCACCGCCGAGGAAATAGTCAGCTGGGATGTACCCAAGCACCAGATTTGCATCGGTAACCGTGGCGTCTTCACCGCGGCCGTAGCAGGCAGGCCCCGGATCGGCGCCTGCACTTTCCGGCCCGACGCGCAATAGGCCGAGCGAATCGGCCTTGGCGATCGAACCGCCGCCGGCACCGATGCTCGAGATATCGACCATCTTGATAGCGACGCGCTGGTCGCTTTCCCAGTGCTCGGTGGTAGTAAGGATCTCCCCCTTGTGGATCATGCAGACGTCGAAGCTGGTACCGCCCATGTCGATCGACAGCAGATTCTCATCACCGAGATGCTTGCCAAGATAAACCGCGCCCGAAGGCGCGGCAGCCGGACCGGAATGAAGCAGGAACACCGGCCGCCGCACGCATTCGGAAATGTTCTGCACAAGGCCATTGGCCAGCATCATCAGGAATGTGCCGTTGAACCCGGATTCCTTGAGGATGCGCTCAAGTGAAGTCAGGTATCGGCCCACCGCCGGGCCGACATAGGCGCCGACGGCAGTAGTATTGAACCGTTCGAATTCGCGCCAGACCGGCAGCGTCTCGTGCGACGTGGTGACGAAGATGTCGGGCGCTATCTCGTTGACGATTTCGGCGGCGCGCCTCTCATTGGCCGGGTTGGCGTAGGAGTGGAGGAAGCAGACTGCGATCGATTCGACGCCTTCCGCCTTGAGCTGGCGCACTGCGTCCGCGGTCTCCTTCTCGTTGAGCGGGGTCATCACCTCGCCGGTGTAGAGCGCGCGCTCGTCAATGCCGAGACGACGGTAGCGCGGGATCAGCGGCTCCGCCGGCGGGATGAACAGATTGTAAAGCGATACATCCTGCGGCTTCATCGCGCGCCGCAGTTCAATAATGTCGCGAAAATTCTTCGTGGTCAGCATCCCAGCCTTGGCGCCTCGTCCGGTCAGCAGGATATTGGTGGCAAGCGTGGTGCCGTGCACCAGAACCTCAATCTGGCCGAGGAACTCGTTGACGCTGACGCCGTAATGGCGCGCCGCCTTTTTCATCGCGTCCATGAAGCCCTTTGAGGGATCGCTCGGAGTGGTCGAGGACTTGAACTTTTGCAGCAGGTTGGTCTCATCCATGACGAGGCAGTCAGTGAAGGTGCCGCCCACATCGACGCAGACGCGTTTGCTTTTTCCGGCCATGAGAAATATTTCCTCCGTTCCGCCGCTATTGCGGTCGAAAACAGCACAAGACGACGCCACCCGGTCGCCAAGGAATATTTAATTCGTTTGCGAACGAATTGTAAAGTAGCCCCGCCCGATGTAGCGTTGCGCAACGTATCCTGAGGGGGGAGGCGCGTTCTGAGGGGGCACGCGCAAACGACGCAGGTTCATCTCGCTTCTTGGTGGTGGTGGTGTGGTCGCTTGGTCCCGTGCCGCGCCTGCGCCGCGCTTCTGCCGGAGCGACACAGGGAGGCTGCAATGAAGACATGGCAATATTCATTGGCGGCATCGCTTTGGCTGTGCATGGCGCCTGCTGTCGCCCATAGCGAGAGTTATCCCAGCAAGCCGGTCACGCTGGTGGTGACGGCAGCGCCAGGCGGCGTAACCGATATTCTTGCGAGGGCGCTCGGCCAGCGATTGGGCAAGATATGGGGCCAACAGGTCATCGTCGAAAACAAGCCCGGCGCATCGAATCAGATCGGCGCCGCATTTGTCGCAAATTCGGCGCCCGACGGTTACACGATGCTCGTCAGTCCCGAGGCGACGTTTGTCATCAACCCGTGGCTCTACAAGAATCTTCCGTACGATCCGGTGAAGGATTTCGTGCCGGTCACCGGGCTGATCAGCATCAGCCAGGCGCTAATAACGAATCCGTCGTTGCCGGCGAAAGACATGAAGGAACTGATTGCGTTCGCGAAGAAAAGACCGGACGAGCTCAACTACGGAACCTTTGGCGTTGGCTCGACCGGGCACCTGAACATGGAAATGCTGCAGATTGCGACCGGAATGAAGGTTGTTGCTGTGCATTATAAGGGTGCGACGCCCGCACTGACCGATGTGATTGCGGGGCATATTCAAATGATGTTCATCAGCATAGGTTCCGCAATTCAGCCCTCAGAAACGGGAAAGGTGAAGTTGCTCGCCGTCGGAAGCGCCAAACGACTAACGCAATATCCCGATATACCGACTGCTGCAGAAGCTGGACTCCCGGGCTTCGAGGCTGTGTCCTGGTTCGGGCTGTTTGCGCCTCGCAATACGCCGGGCGATATCGTTGCCAAAGTCAATGCAGACGTGCGGCGGGTGTTCGAGGATGCGGAATTTCGGGAGAAATTGTTGGCTGCCAACATGTTCGAGTCAATCATCAGCTCGCCCGAACAATTCTCCGCTTTCATCAAGTCGGACGCGCAGAAGTGGCGCAATGTCATAGACACTGCGAAAGTGAAGCCAGACTGAATGATCGCGTCCATAGGGCTCGGAGAACAGCAGGCCAGATCGTCGAGCATGGCCTATTTTCGTTCCGATCAAGGGAGACAACGCCATGACGACATCGAAAAAAGACATCCCTGAAGACCTTGCGCGTTTCCGCGACACCTACGTCGAGCTGTTCGGAATGCTGCCACCGCTTCCCACTGCGCGGTTTGAGTTTTCGAGCGAAGTCAATCCGGAATTTCTCAGGTTATCCGAGCGGCTGCGCGCACACGCTTTCTATTCCGAAGTATTTGATATCAAGACGACGCATCTGATTCTGTTTGGCATGCTTCTCGTCGAGCATAATCTGGCGGCGCAGATGCACGCGCTGGCAGCCCGTCGCGCTGGAGCTACGTGGCAAGAGCTGCACAAGGTCGTGGAGCTCGCAGCGGCGACCAAGTCGCTCGGGCCGGCCAACCAAGGCAGTTCAATGCTTAAGTCACTTCGCGACAAAGAACAGCAAAGCTAGGGCATCCCATATCAAGTTGATGGCGGCTCTTGCCTGACTCTTTCGAAAGCCCGACCAGAGCCGATCAGCACCTTTCCGATTGGCCGCTCACGCTCGACATAGTCCTGGGCCTCTGCCGCACGCTCCAGTGGATAGACGCTGTCGATGGTGGCGCTGATATCGCCTTGTGCGCCCGCGGCAAGGGCCCGGTCGAGATCGCTCACGTTCACCCCCGCGGCGCCGATAATTTGAAGGCGCCCGACGTAAAGCCTTTTGAGATCGAGCTGGACATTGGCGCCGCCATGAGCGCCGCAACTTACCAGGCGGCCAGCCTGCGCGACGCATCGTAATGCGAGGGGCCAAAGAACCGGATCACCACTGCTCTCGAAAACCAGATCGGCACCACGTCCGTTTGTCAGTGTCAGGACCTGTTCCACGAAATCGCCAGTGCGATAATTGATCGCGGCGTCGGCGCCGAGCCGGCGCGCAAATGCCGCACGATCGTCGGTGCCGGCAACCGCCACGACCATCGCTTCCGCCAATTTTGCGATTTGTACGGCGAAGGCGCCGAGCGCGCCGGAAGCGCCGAAGACAAGAGCGGTTTCTCCGGCGCGCAACCTTCCACGATCGATCAAAAAATTGTAAGCGGCTGAGCCATGACGAGCGATTACAGTGGCGTGGTCAAAGCTGAGAGCCTTCGGGATTAGCGCGGCATTGCTAGCCGGCACAGCAACATATTCCGCATAACCGCCCCAGCGATGCACACCGATGGTGTGGCTATACCCGCAGTTCGCCCCAGTGCCGCGTCGACATTCCTGGCAGTAGCCGCAAGCAATCGTCGACATAACCGCAACACGATCGCCGAGACTGAAGTTCGTCACGCCCTTGCCAATTGCCGAAATCGTCCCGGACGGATCGGCGCCAAGCACGAGTGGCAAAACTGCGCCGCGGGAATAGGTGCCTTTTCTGACCGACAAATCAAAACTGCGATTGATCGATACGGATGCGACCTTGAGAACGACTTCGCCGAATGCAGGCACAGGATCAGGGACGTTCTCGAGCAAGAGTTGCTCTGAACCCCCAAAAGATCGCAACACCACTGCCTTCATTCGCGATCCACATTCCGCTTTCGGATAAACCTCGGGTACGAATGCGACAAATAATTTGCATTGACAAGTGAGCGAACGCAGCGCCTCCGGGGCAGCATAAGCGCAGATTCACCGACCGCGACTGGCGTTTGGTCCGACTAAAAGCTATCTTCCCGCGCCTAGCTCAAGTTTGTTCGCCGACGATTGCTAGCGTTCGTGAGCAGCCCTAACTAGCCGCTTTGTGTGTTGGTATCGCTGTTGGTATCGGCCGGACGCAACGATCCGGAAGTCGCGGAGTATCAATGCGATACGCGCTAATCGCGCCTCCGCCCCTGGCACCACTTAGCGTTCGCGAATGTTTGCCACCGTGAAAGGCCTGAACCAAAGCGGGCATCGCTAGTTCGACGGGACGGGAATTTTCCGCCGCGAGGCACAGCAATCCAATGTCTTGGCTTGTTTCCCGTCATCGATCTTACGCTAGCTCAATCCTACGCAATATTCGGGTAACAAAGCTGATGACGCAAAGCGAACATTAGAGGTATCGGTCAGCAATCCTGACTGGTCGTCGTTTGCTCACGATTCCGTCAATTGATGGCACACGCTATCGGAAGCAAAATGTTGGTAGCGAGGGGGGTGGAACCGTGTGGATTTCATTGCGATTGTTGATCCAGAAGCCACGACTACCCGTGCTTCAAGAGATCTCTTCTTGCAGACATAGGAGGAACAAATGATCAGATTGATCGCTGTTGTTGCCTTCGCCTTAGCCGTGACAACGTCGGCACAGGCAATGCCAGTTGCGCCGGTTCACGAGCCGGTCACCATGATCACGCAAATCGCCGCGGCGTGCGGGCCGGGCATGACACGACGTAATGGTGTCTGCGTGGCCAGAACGACTGTTCGCCAGACTCGCAGGTGTGCGCGATGGAGTGGAGGCACTTGCGTTGCGTGGCACTAACTGCTGAAAGGCAGAGCAATAATGGCCCGTAGCGGCGTCCATCCGTTGCGGGCCATTTGTTTTGATGCCCGCTTATGGCCATTAGCAGGCATGGTGGGAATGAGAAAAGGTACTCTAGAGTTTCGGTCCAGGAGATATGTCGTCGCTACGTTCGCTACTTTCGCCCGTTTCCGAGGTCTCCGGCTTTTCTATCGACTCGTTTGCTTGCGTAGTTTCCGACTGACCCGTTGTTTCATTGGCTGCTGGAGTATTCGCCTGCTCTGGCGGCTCACTAGCTTCAGCTTCTGTGGTCTCCGGCTGTCCGGTTGTTTCACTGACTTCTGGAGTTTTCGCTTGCTCTGGTGGTTCGCCTGTAGCCTCACTGGACCCGGCGGTGTTGCCACCTCCACTGGCCGCAGTCCCTTCTTCGTGCTCCGCGTCCTCATTTGAGGCCTCAGGAGGAATTGAGGACTGCGTAATGGCGTGACCATCGGCGCCGGTAAAGGTGCCTGCGTCCGAAAGGGCAGTGCCAGATCCGAAAATGATAAATAGTGCGGCGAGTGAACCGCGCGCGAGAAAAATGCTCCTGCAGAACAGAAATCCCATGATTATTTCTCCGGCAAGAGAAGCAGTGGTGAACAACGGAACAATTACCAACGCGTGATTGAAATAGCCTTTTCGAAAAGGCCTAACGAAATCCTTCCAAAAGCCTGACAATTTTATTTACAGGTAGGCGCCGGTGAAATATGGACTGGTGATTAACCTCAAAAAGGGCCAAGTCGCTTCGCGACGCCGCCAAATGAACCGCTCCCTCGATATTGAGTTTCGCGCGCGTTTGTTGAAAACGAAACCGGCCGATGCCTTCACTGTTGTTAGTCGGCCTGTTTGAGCTTTGGTCTGGATCAGGGCTCGCTTCAAGCTTTGGTAGGGCCGTACGCCTTGTCAGCTATTCGCCCCTAGCCAAGATCGCGCCGTCTGATGTCCGCTTGCCGGCGCAAAGCAGACACTCCTCAGAGCAAGATGGCTCCGTGGCTGCGGGATTAAAGAGTACGCTCGGCAACGTGCAGCGTTTGCTGTGTTGTCTAGAAGACGTAGCGCCATGCAGCTACGATTACGATAGCCGCAACGACTACAAAAATTAGCGTTTGTCCCGCGACACTGTGAAAAAAGCCGCTGCTTTTCGGATTGGTATTCTGCACTGACATGGTTGCCCTCCTTGATGGAAAACCTGGCCGTGCGCTAAAAAATTACATCCATCGTCCGAGCGCGAACATACGGATGTATGAACCATGATGCATAAGCCATCAGCCACGGCGCGTTTGGTTACCTCCCGTTGAACTCACTCATGAACGCGGCGGACCAGCCGCTTTGTGTGTTGGGGCCGTTGGTATCGGCAGGATGCGGCGAGCCAAAAATTACGCGATATCAGAATCACGCCGGCTACCGTGGCTCCGCCCCTGGCACCACACAGTGTTCGCAGATGCTCGCGGACGTTCTCCCGATTCGCGGAAAGTGCGAGCGTTCACTGCTTGACGTAAGTCAAGGTGCAATCGAGGAATTTCCTTCACAATTTTTTCAAGCAAAGAAGTCTGGAGACGATTTTGTCGCTTTTCGCGGCCAGCAGCCGGCGAGCGAGATCGCCGGGTGCGCACAGCAGAAAGATGCACTCATTTGAAAGGGAAACACCGATGAGAAAATTATGGGGGTTGCTGGCGGTTTCCGTATTTTGCAGTGCCTTGGAATTTGGTGCCGCGAGTGCGGATGAACCGAACAAGATCAAGGTAGGTATTCTGCTCCCCCTCACGGGCACGTTCGCTGCGGTAGCAGAAACGCAAAAACAGGGCGCATTGTTGGCGATCGACGTCGTCAACAAGAACGGGGGCCTGAACATGCCCTGGGGAAAAGTGACCGTCGAGGGTGTCGTTGATGATGACGAAGCCAAGCTCGATGTTGGCGTTCGCCGCTATCGTTACATGGTCTCGGAAGGCATTCGCGGCGTCGGCGGACAAACTTGGGCGCCCCTCGCTTACGCCATCAATGCCATCGTCTCGAAGGAGCCAATGCCCTACTTCCCGGTGTGTGTCATGGCAAAGGAGGGCTTCCAGAAGGGCAAGCTCGCCGATTCGACGTTCGCTACCGCGTACAGCCCGTGGACCGTCGGCTATATGGCGGGCACCTCGGCGGTCAAGACACTGGGCAAGAAACGCATCTTCTTCCTTGCGCGCTCCGACAGCTTCGGCTGGGACATCCGGGACGGCGTCAATGAGGCCGCCAAGCAATACGGCGCGGAGATTGCCGGCTATGATGAAGTTTCGCTGGGAACCAGCGACTTCACCACCATCCTGCAAAAAGTCCGTGCCGCGAAGCCGGATGTATTCATTTTCGCGCAGTTCGGCGCCGATGCTGTGGCGCTGCTCAAGCAGGTCAATCAGATGGGTCTGGGCAAGGAGATGACCATCTTCAACGCCTTTATCACCAACGTGGTGGCCAAAGGCGTGCCCGCAGAGGCGCTGCAAGGCGTCTACGCCATGCATTACTTCTACTACGACCTGGGCAATTTTGAAGATAAGGAAGCGGCGAAGAGCGCCCAGGAATTCACGGAGCTGTTCCGTTCAAAGTACGGAACGCCTCCTGATGCTTATGCAGCGATCGCGTACATCGCCTACATGGAAATGTTCCGAGGCTTCGAAGCGGCGAAATCCCTCGATGCGAATAAGGTGTCGGAGGCATTGATGGGCGGCACCGCGGAATTCAACACCGTCAAAGGTCCCGCCAAGTGGCGCCAGGACCATGCGGCCGTCTACAAGCACGCAGCTTTCCTTGTAAAAGGAAAGGGCGCCGACGAGCGCAAAAACGAATGGGATGTCTTCTCCGTCATGGGATCCCAAGGTGGTGATGCGGTGATGCCACCGCTGAAGTCTCTTGGCTACTAAGCAAGTATTGCCCGGGCGGGCGGCAATCGTTCATCCGACCGGGCAGCATCGGTTGCAATCTTCGGCGCAGGCATTTGCTTGCGCCGAAGACGCATGAGCGAAGGTTTCCCACATGGCGAAACGCGCCGAAATTATCCGAACGGAATCGGTTACGAAGCGTTTCGGCGCGCAGATCGCTGTCGACAAAGTCGATTATCTGCTGCAGGAAAATGAAGTGGCCGGCATTATCGGATCGAACGGCGCCGGTAAAACCACTTTCTTCAATCTGCTTACCGGATATTTCCCGCCCGACGAAGGGACCATTCGCTTTCGCGGCGAGGACGCGACCCGCATGACGCCGCAGGAGCGGGTAGCCCGGGGGATGATGCGCACCTTTCAGCTGACATCCACGTTCGACAATCTCAGTTTGGTTGACAACCTGGTGCTGGCTTTTTTCCGCGCGCACAAGAAAGCGACGTTATTTCGTCTGTTGTTCAACACCTGCAAAGCTCATCGTAGTGAAGAAAAAATCATGCAGGCGTTGGATACCTTCGATTTGCACGATGTACGGGACAGACAGGTCAAGCATCTGAGCCTGGGCGAAAAGCGGCGTCTGGAAATCGCGATGGCAGTTCTGGCCGAGCCTAAGGTTCTGCTGCTGGATGAGCCGCTCGCCGGGCTTGCCGAATCCGAAATTCAGGGCGTGCTTGACGTCTTGCGCAAGCACGTCGGCAGCCAGACGATCCTGATCGTGGAACACAAAATCTCACATGTGCAGGATTTTCTTGAACGCCTCACCGTTATGCACGAAGGCCGGGTTATCGCCGATGGCGGCTGTGAGGAATGCCTGCGCCATCCGGAAGTGCGCAGGAGCTACTGGCAGATCGATATTCCAGCCGATGAGAGCAGAGCTACGGCCCGATGAGCGCTGACGGCGATATTCTGACAGTGAGCGCATTGAACGTCGCCTACGGCGAATCAAAGGCCCTGTTCGACATCGATTTGCGCGTGCAACCAGGCGAGATCGTTGCCTGTGTCGGCCGCAACGGCGCAGGCAAGACCACATTGCTCAAAAGCATCGCCGGCTTCCTAAAGCCGGCCTCGGGCTCGATCAGGTCGAGCACGACAAGCCTGCTCGGCCTTACCGCCTTTGTCATCGCCGGCATGGGAATCAAATACGTGCCGCAGGACAAGAAGGTCTTTTCCGATCTGACGGTGCGGGAAAATCTCGAACTCGGCAGCTATGCCAGTAAAGACTACGATTGGACTCCGGTCACCAATTACTTTCCCAAGCTCAAGATGCTTATGGACCGCAAGGCCGGCTATCTGAGCGGCGGCGAACGTCAAATGCTGATGATCGGCCGCGCAATTCTGGGCGGTCCCAAGTTATTGCTCGTCGACGAGCCTACCGAGGGATTGGCTCCCAGCATCGTGACGCAGCTCAGAGATGTTTTTCGCGAATTGAGCAAGAAGACGGCGCTGGTGATTGTGGAACAAAATTTGCCCCTCGTTTGCGCTATCGCCGATCGCGTGTACGCCCTGAACGACGGGCGGGTTATGGCGGAGCTAACGGATCGCGAGTCGATCACACCCCAGGTTTGCGAAAAATATCTGTAGGCACGCAGGAGCCAGAGCAGGAGGAAAAAGTTGCGATGAGCTTTTTGCGTTGGTGGTGGAGCTTGCTGCTGGCGTTCGCGCTGGTTGCTTTGGTGCGAGTTTTTTTGCCGCTGCCCTTCGCCAATGAGATCATGATTTTCTCGATCTACACCATCGGCTGCAATTTCCTGCTGGGCCGCGTCGGCTTTATCTCATTTGGCCAGCCTGCCTATCTGGCGGTTGGCGCCTATGCAGCCGCGTTTTACTTCTACTATTTCGGTACCAATCCTTATGTCGGCCTTCTGATCGGTGTGGCGGCGGGAACTCTCGTGTCGCTCGCTATTGGTCCCATGTTCGTGCGGTTACGGAGCGACTACTTCGCCCTGGTGAACCTCGCGCTGGCGGTGATTATTTTTTATCTCATGCAGAAGGTGCTGGCCGATATAACCCACGGTGATAATGGGCTGTGGTTTCTCACCAATCTGTCGCCCACGCCGGTGCTCGACCTGACGCGCCCGAACCAATTTTTCATCTTCGCATTTATGATCGGCTTCGCTGTATGGGCATTCTACAAATATCTTGATGATTCAATTTACGGCGCCTGCTGTCTCGGCGCCAAGATCAACGACGATAAGCTGCGATTCCTCGGCTACAACAATTATCACATACGTTTATTGGCATTCGTCATCGCCAATACAACGACCGCGTTGGCGGGCGCGATGTATGCCGTCTATCTCGGTTTTGTCAGCCCCGAAATCACCAGTCCGGCGCGCGCGGCCGATCCTGTGGTGGTGACGATCCTTGGCGGGGTTGGTTCTCTCTATGGGCCTCTTGTCGGCGCGATCGCCTACACGGGCATGAAGGACGTGCTCAGCAAGGTTCTTGGTAATTGGGAACTAATCATTGGATTCCTTCTGGTGTTCATCATGCTCGCCGGCGAGAAGGGAATCCTGGGCACGCTGGAGCCGCTCTTGAAAAAAGGTCTAGCGCGTCTGGCTGGCCGGCAGGCTGTTCAAGGTGAACGAGGCGGCCGATGATCGACATGCACCTTTTGATCACTGGTGTTATCTTCGGCGTGAGCCTGGGCAGCATCTTCTTTTTGATGGCGATCGGGCTGTCGCTTTGCTTCGGCTTGATGCGCATCATCAGCCTCGACCAGTTGCTGTATTATTCCGTAGGCGCCTACATTGCCTATTCTGTCAGCCTGACAGTCGGCAACCTGTGGCTTGGCGTGATTGTCGGCATGGTCGTCGGCGGCGTGGCCGGCCTTTTGGTCGAGCGTGTGGTGTTCAAGCGCATCTACGACCGCGATATCACTTTCAGCATGATTACTTCGTTCGGTATTTTGATTGGCGGCGTTGGCATCATCAAACATTTCTGGGGGCTGGTTCCGCGTCCGGTGCCGGTGCCGATCACGGCTCAAGTCGCGATCATTGGTACGGAATTTCCTGTCTATCGTCTGGTGGTCATTGCCATTGCCTTGTCGGTTTATTTTGGAATTTGGCTGTTCTTGAACAAAACGATCATCGGCAAGGCGATCCGGGCTGGCATTGAGGATGTCGAGCATGTCGAGGGTCTCGGCATCAATGTCTACCGGTTGTTTTCCATCACTTTCGTCCTGGCCGGTGCCTTATCCGCGCTCGCCGGAGGCTTGCATGCGCCGCTGATCATGGTCGACCCACAAATGGGGCTCGAAGTGCTGGCCTTTGCGTTCATGATTGTGATCATTGGCGGCCTGGGCAGCATCAAGGGTACGCTTGTCTCGAGCTTTCTGGTGGGCCAGGTGGTGTCTATCGGCTCCCTGATCTACGCGCCGCTCGCCCAGATGGCGCCGTTCGCCGTCATGATATTGATTTTGCTACTCAAGCCGACGGGCCTTTACGGCAGCCCGTTGCTCAAGCGCTAGCGCATCGCAGCCGGGCATTCGGCAATTGCCTGCCTCGATGCATACTTTAGATCTAAATATTTTATATTTGTAATATATTGGCCCGTGCGGCATGCTGGCTCGACCACCGCAAAAAGGAGCCGGCCATGCGTGCGGCAGTTCTTGGGGGCGGGCCCGGTGGGCTCAATTTTGCAATCTCGCTTAAATTACGGGACGCATCGCACGATGTCCTGGTGATTGAGCGCAACAAGCCCGACGACACCTTTGGTTGGGGCGTTGTGTTGTCCGACGAGACGCTTGGCAACCTTCGCAGTAACGACCCGGTTTCCTCAAAGACGATCCGTGACTCTTTCGTCTATTGGGACGATATCGCGGTGCATTATCGCGGCGCGACAATGCGTTCGGGCGGACATGGCTTCAGCGGCATTGGCCGCAAGCGGTTGCTCAACATTCTGCAGGAGCGAGCCTGCTCGCTCGGCGTGAAGATCGAGTTCGAAACGGAAGCAGCGCCGGTCGAAAGCTATCGGGATTACGATATTGTCGTAGGAGCCGACGGCGTCAATTCGCGTGTGCGCGCAGCCTACGCCGACGCATTCAAGCCTGATATCGATGTACGTGCTTGCAAATACATCTGGCTCGGTACGCATCAGAAATTCGACGATGCTTTCACGTTTATTTTTGAAGAGACCCAATACGGCTGGATTTGGGTCCACGCTTATCAGTTTGATGCTGACACCGCGACGTTCATTGTCGAATGTTCGGAAAAAACGTGGCGGCGCGCCGGCTTCGATCGCATGAACATCGATGAAACGATCGCGGCCTGTGAAGCAATATTTGTCAGGTATCTCGGCGGCCACAAACTGATGTCGAATTCGCGCCATCTGCGCGGCTCGGCTTGGCTCAATTTCAATCGTGTGCTGTGCGAGCGCTGGAGCCATAACAACATTGTGTTGCTCGGTGACGCTGCCGCCACCGCCCATTTCTCCGTTGGTTCCGGATCAAAACTGGCGATGGAGAGTGCGATCGCATTGGCGAGCTACCTCGACGGTGAGTCTGATATCAAGTCCGCGTTTCGACGGTATGAGGATGAGCGCCGGCTAGAAGTGCTGCGCCTCCAGAATGCTGCACGTAATTCGACCGAATGGTTCGAGGACGTGGAGCGCTACTTTGAGCTTGATCCGGTACAATTCAATTATTCTCTGCTCACGCGTTCACAGCGCATCAGTCACGAAAATTTGCGGCAAAGGGATCCACAATGGCTTTCCGCCGCAGAGAAATGGTTTGAACAGAAAGCGACGGGCTGCACGCCAAACTCATCACGGCCGCCGATGTTCGTGCCGTTTCGTGTACGGGGACTGGAGCTCGTGAACCGTGTGTGCGTTTCACCGATGGCGCAATATCGGGCGAAAGATGGCACACCGAACGAATGGCACCTCGTGCATTATGCCGAGCGTGCCAAGGGTGGCGCGGGACTTGTGTTCACGGAGATGACCTGCGTGTCGCCGGAGGGGCGAATTTCTCCCGGATGTACGGGTCTTTATGCACCGGAACACGAGGTTGCCTGGAAGGGTATCGTTGATTTTGTTCATTCCGAAACTGACGCCAAGATCGCGATCCAGCTTGGTCATTCGGGCGCGAAAGGTTCAACCCAGCTTGGCTGGGAGCAGGCCGACGCGCCGTTAAAAGCCGGCAACTGGCCGGTGCTCGCGCCATCTGCGGTCGCCTGGAGTCCAAACAACCAGTTGCCGCGCGAGATGTCGCGCGGCGATATGGACAGGATTTGCGGTGAGTTCGTGTGCTCGACGGAAATGGCCGCGCGCATCGGCTTCGATTGGCTCGAACTACATTACGCACACGGTTATCTGATGTCGTCTTTCATTACGCCGCTGACGAACAGCCGAACTGATGAATATGGCGGATTGCTTGAGAACCGGATGCGCTTTCCGCTCGAGGTCTTCCGTGCCGTACGCAAGGTGTGGCCGGACGAAAAGCCCATATCTGTGCGCATCTCCGCGCACGACTGGGTTGGCCCTGATGGCGTAAGACCGCAGGATGCGGTTGAGATTGCACGAATTCTTGCCGAGGCTGGCGTCGATCTGATCAACGTGTCGGCGGGTCAAACATCGACGAGGGCAAGGCCAGTCTATGGCCGCATGTTCCAGACGCCCTTCTCTGATCGCATCCGCAATGAAGCAAGAATCGCCACACTTGCAGTAGGAAACATCTACGAGCCCGATCACGTCAACTCGATCCTGATGGCGGGACGCGCTGACCTTGTCTGCCTCGCGCGCCCGCATCTTTCGGATCCGTACTGGACGCTGCATGCGGCTGCCGAGCTGCGCTACGAGGGCGTGAACTGGCCGAAGCCTTATTGGCCCGGACGCGACCAGCTTTACCGCCTCAAGTCGCGCACGGAATCGCTAGCGGGGAAAGTGTGATGGGCGCTCTCTCTGGCCGGCACGCATTGATCACGGGCGGTGGGACAGGTATCGGCGCGGCCATTGCGCGTGTCCTGGCGGACGAGGGCGCAGCGGTTTCGCTGGCCGGCAGGCGCAAGGCTCCCCTCGATCAAGTGGCCGGCAGCCTGCGCAAGGCTACGGCGATTGTTGCCGACGTGACGAAGGAAATGGACTGCGTCGCCATGGCGGCGGCAGCGCGCGCGGCTCATGGTCCGATTGACATCGTCATAGCCAATGCTGGTGCGGCCATAAGTGTGCCGTTCGCGAAGATGGACCTCGGTCATTGGTCCGGCATGATTGACGTGAATCTGACCGGCGCTTTTCTCACAGTTAAGGCGGCTCTTGCCGACGTCACGCGTCAGTCCGCAGGCGTGCGCCGGATTGTGTTCATCTCCTCCACCGCGGGATTGAAGGGGTATCCATATGTTGCGGCCTATTGCGCCGCCAAGCACGGCGTGGTCGGTCTCGCTCGGGCACTTAGCCTCGAGCTGGCGCCGTCAGGCGTAACGGTTAACGCCATATGCCCCGGCTATACTGACACGCCACTGCTCGATGCAGCGGCGGAGAAAATTTCGACCAAGACCGGACGGTCTCGCGAAGATTCGCGGGCAATTTTCGCCAGGGACAATCCTTCGGGCCGGCTTGTCAGACCGGAGGAGGTTGCCCGGGCGGTGCTGCGGCTCTGCCTGCCATCTGCTGCTTCGGTGAACGGCGAGACGATCCCCATTACGGGAGATCAGGGATGACCGTTGCCGGCAAAACACGCGAACGTCGCATGGTGCGTCCGATCAGCAAACAGCGTTTGCGGTTATGGCTGAGGTTGCTGCGTTCATCGCGCGCGATCGAAGCGCGGTTGCGTGAACGGCTGCGCACGGAATTCGCGATCACGCTGCCGCAATTCGACGCCATGGCTGCGCTCGCGCGCCATGAGAGCGGGATGACGATGACCGAGCTATCGCGTCAGCTCATGGTGTCAAATGGTAATGTCACGGGCATCATCGACCGGCTTGCTGCGGAGAAGCTTGTTTTGCGACAGGCGCCGGCAAGTGATCGGCGCTCCTATATCGTCCGGCTTACGCCGAAAGGAGCGTCGCAATTCTCAACAATGGCAAAGGCCCATGAAATCTGGATCGACGAACTGCTGGTTGAGATCAATGCCTTGGAGGCAGAAACGCTGATCGAACGGCTTGACGGACTGGTAAGACGAGCCCGCAATGGGGAGGCCCGGCCATGAAAATGAAGAACTTCGAACCCGCCCATTTCAATTGGCGCGTGGAGGACGAGGTCGCGGTGATTGCGCTCAAGCGGCCGGAGGTGTGGCAGATCATTAACGCTGGCCTTTTCTCGATGCGGCCGGAGTAAGCTCTGTCCGGTCATCATCTAGTGCGGAGCACTAAAATGGTTCCCGCAAAATCGACTCCCAGACTTGGTCCGACCGCTCACGTCGATACGTTCACGCGAGACAACCTGCCGCCCTTCGATCAGTGGCCTGATTTGCTGCTCGATCGCCCGGAATTCCAGTACCCGGAGCGGCTCAATTCGGCGGTGGAGTTAACGGACCACATGGTGGCGCGCGGCTTTGGTGACAAGACAGCGCTGATCGGAAACGGCCGCCGGCGCACCTACAAGGAATTGACCGACTGGTCGAACCGTGTTGCCCATGCACTGGTTGAAAACTACGGGGTCAAACCCGGCAACCGCGTTCTCATTCGTTCCGGCAACAACCCTGCTCTCGTCGCGGCGTGGCTGGCGGCAACCAAAGCCGGTGCTGTAGTCGTCAATACCATGCCGATGTTGCGGGCAGGCGAGCTCACCAAGATTGTCGACAAGGCGCAAGTCAGTCTCGCGCTCACTGACACACGCATTGCTGACGAGCTGACCGCATGTGCCAAGGAAAGCCGCTTTCTCAAGCAGGTGGTCGGTTTTGATGGAACATCGAACCACGATGCCGAGCTTGATCGGATCGCGCTTGATAAATCGGTGAAATTCGATGCGGTGCCTACCGGGCGCGACGACGTAGCGCTGCTCGGCTTCACGTCGGGTACCACCGGGGAGCCGAAAGCGACGATGCACTTCCATCGCGATCTTCTCGTTATTGCTGATGGCTATGCGCGGGAGATACTCACTGTAACGCCCGATGACGTATTTGTCGGTTCGCCGCCGCTCGCCTTCACGTTCGGATTGGGCGGGCTGGCAATTTTTCCGCTGCGTTTTGGCGCTACGGCAACCCTTCTTGAGAACGCATCGCCGGCCAACATGATTCAGATCATCGAGCACTACAAGGCGACCGTCTGCTTCACAGCTCCGACCGCTTACCGCGCCATGCTAGCCGCGATGGAGCAGGGCGCGGATCTCTCGTCACTGCGCATTGCTGTCTCCGCCGGTGAAACCTTGCCTGCTCCTGTCTTCGAGGATTGGCGGCGCAGGACAGGGAAACCAATTCTCGATGGCATCGGCACCACGGAAATGCTGCATATTTTCATTTCCAATCGCCTCGATGATGCTCGCCCGGGCGTCACCGGCCGCCCGGTGAGCGGATACGAGGCGAAGGTCGTTGATAGCAATATGAATAATGTAAAGCCCGGAACTGTCGGCCGCCTTGCCGTGCGCGGACCGACGGGTTGCCGTTATCTCGCCGATGTCCGGCAAAAGTCCTATGTCCGTGATGGCTGGAATCTAACCGGCGACGCTTACTCGGAGGACGAAGAGGGGCGCTTTCATTTCGCTGCCCGCGCCGACGATATGATCGTATCCGCCGGCTACAATATCGCAGGACCAGAAGTTGAAAGCGCGCTGCTATCGCATGCCGATGTGGGGGAATGTGCGGTGATTGGCATGCCAGATGTTGAGCGCGGGCAGGTTGTCACGGCGTTTGTCGTTCTGAAGACTGGAATCGAAGGCGACCCGGCCTGTGTAAAGAGATTGCAAGATCATGTGAAAACGGTGATCGCGCCCTACAAATATCCGCGCACGGTCAAATTTGTCGACGCTCTGCCAAAAACTCAAACAGGCAAAATACAAAGGTTCAAGTTGCGCCAGCTGAGTCAATCATGATCAAAAGCAGCCTGGAATTCCTGCAGCCCAAGAACTGGATGAAGCCAAAAGGCTATTCTAACGGCGTAGCCGCCGAGGGACGACAGGTCTTCATTGCCGGCCAAATCGGCTGGTCCGAGCACGGGAAACTGATAAGTGACGACTTCGTCGCGCAGGTTGAGCGCGCTCTTCTAAATGTCGTCGCGGTGCTGGCGGTGGCAGGTGGTGAACCTTGCCATCTTACACGATTGACCTGGTTCATCACGGACAAACCAGCCTATATGGCCCGGCAAAAAGAGATCGGCGAAGTTTACCGCCGGGTGGTCGGCCGCCATTTTCCGGCCATGACCCTGATCATGGTCGCGGGTCTGCTCGAACCGGGCGCGAAAGTCGAAGTTGAAGCAACTGCCGTCATTCCGATTGAAGGACGTCCGAAAAATACGCGAAACAAATGAATACAAGCACGCGCCTCTTTCGCTTGATTACGTCACGGTGGATCACTTTTCACGTTGCATCTTGTGATTGTTTCTAGTTGTTTTCGTAACGCCCATATACGTTTCCAAAACAGAAGGGTCAGCCATAAGCGCCGCGCTGTTGTCCTGATAAACAACGCTGCCGCGCTCGATGATGATGGCGAGATCCGTTACGCCCAAAATCTTCTGCGCGCTTTGCTCAACCAGGATGGCCGAAAGCCCTTCCTCCCGAATAATCTTGCGCAAGACCGCTAGCAGCTCCTCGATGAGAATTGGTGCGAGCCCCTCGAGGGGCTCGTCGAGCAGCAGGATTCGTGGATTGAGAACAAGAGCGCGAGCAACCGCGAGCATCTGCTGCTCGCCGCCGGACAACTGATTACCGAGGTTACGCCGGCGTTCGTAAAGTCTGGGAAACAACGCATAAATCTTGGCGAGCGTCCACGGTCCCGGCCGCGCGACCGCCGTCATGTTTTCTTCAACGGTCAATGAACGAAATATATTGCGTTCCTGCGGTGCCCAGCCAATGCCGGCATAAGCACGCTGGTCGGGACGCATCGCGGTGATATCGAGACCTTCAAGGTAAATTCTGCCGCCGATGTGCCGGGTTACGCCGACAATAGAATTGATAAGGGTTGTCTTTCCCATGCCGTTGCGGCCAAGCAGCGCCAATGCTTCGCCTTTGGCGATCTTGAAACTGACGTCAGTCAGTATGACGGCTTCGCCGTAACCGGCCGTCAGTCCGTCGATTTTCAGGACCTCAGCCATCGGCCAGTTCCTCGCCGAGATAGACGGCCTTGACGCGTGGATCGCGCGCAACTTCCTCAGGACTGCCTTCAACAAACAGCGCGCCGTTGACCAGGACTGAAATGCGATCGGCAAACGAAAAAACGATGTCCATGTCGTGTTCGATCAACAAGACTGTGACATCGGCGGGCAAGGCGGCAACAGCGGCCAGGATTTCGTGGCGCTCATCCTCAGGAACGCCGGCCGCTGGCTCGTCGAGCAACAACACCCGTGGGCGGCACGCGATCGCGACTGCAATTTCCAGCAAACGTTGCTTGCCATAGGGCAAAATCGCCGTACGCTTATCGATGACGTCGGTGAGACGAAAATGCTCCAGGATTTCGACCGCCTCCGTGACCAGGTCTGGCCGGCTGCCGACGATTCGCCACCAGTCAAGGCCTTGTCCCCGCCGCTCGGAAACAGCGAGCCCGATGGTCTCAAGTGGGGTGAGTTCACTGAACAGCTGATTAATCTGAAAAGTACGGACAATTCCGCGCCGAACGCGCTCGTGGGTGGAAAGCTTGCCGATGTCCTCGCCGTCGAACACGATGCGGCCGCTCGTCGGCCGCTGCACACCGGTGAGCAGGTTAATCAGCGTCGTCTTGCCGGCGCCGTTCGGCCCGATCAATGCGTGCCGGGATCCCCTGGTAAGCTCGAGTGAAACGTTATTGGTCGCCAGGATTCCGGCAAACCGTTTTGTCAATTCGATCGTTTCCAGCACTATCGTCACGACAAGTGCTCCTCGGTGATCGAAGCGGCAGGCCGACGTTTCAGCGCCCGCCAATTCAATCGCTCGGCAAAAAGGCGGATTGGCGCCGTCCAAGACGTGATGCGGTCGCGGCCGACCAGCACAATCACGACCAGTACAAGCCCGATCCAGAACGGCCAGTACTGTGGCGTCAACGCGGATAAATAGTCCTGCATGATCTTGAAGACGATCGCGCCAATCAGGCCGCCATAGAGATAGCCGGCGCCCCCAATAATCAGCACCAACAGCAGATCGGCAGAGCGGTCGAAAGAGAACACCTCGAGCGAAGCAAACGCCGTTGTTTGCGCAAGCAGTGCACCGGCGATACCGGCGTAACCAGCAGCGACAGTGTAAACGGCTACCAGCCGCGCATCGACCGAGATTCCGATCGCAGACGCGCGCAACGGATTGTCTTTCACCGACAACAGCGAAAGACCGAAAGGCGAATTCACCATGCGGCGAGCAAGCAGGAACAGAATGAACAGCACCGTCAGGCAGTAGATATAACCGGTGTGCCCGAACATATCGAAGCGGAATGTCCCCAGTAGCGGCTTGATCGTGACGCCCTGCAGCCCATCGGCGCCGCCGGTCAGCCAGCCGTTGCGGTTCGCCAATTCGCGCAGCACCAGCGCGACCCCAAGTGTTACCATCAGCCGCGTCAGATCGGAGCCACGCAGCACCAGGAAGCTGGTCAGGAAACCGAGCGCCATAGCGGCGACGCCGGCGATCAACAGTGCCGCCGCCGGCTCATTGATGATTTCGTGCTTGGCGAGCAGCGCTGCGGTATACGCACCGAGCCCGAAAAACGCGGCATGACCGAGCGAAATAATGCCGGCATAGCCGAGGATCAGATCGAGCGACAGTGCAAACAATCCAAGCCATGCAATTTCCGTCAGGATGAGATGGCGGCTGGGCATCAGGTAGATCGCGGCAAACGCGGCAATCCAGAACAGGAACTCCAGCGGGTGCCAGCGCGCGCGCTCTGAGAGCCACTCGGTGGCGGCAACGATGGTTAAACGGGCGGGCGTCGTCACCTTTTGCCTCACCGGGAGGAGGCGCGGGAGAACAATCCCTGCGGCCGCCAGATCAAGATGATGATCATGATGGTGTAGATGACGAAGGCCCCAAGCGTCGGCACGTAATATTTGCCGGCCACGTCGCTGATGCCGAGCAGCAGCGAGGCGAAAAACGGACCTGTGATGCTCGACGTTCCGCCCACCGTTACGACGATCAAAAAATAGATCATGAATTTGAGCGGAAAGGTCGGGTCGAGACCTAGGATCTCGGCGCCGAGCGCGCCGCCGAGGCCTGCGAGGCCGGAGCCGAATGCAAAAGTGACTGCAAAAATACGATTGACGTTGATGCCTAGTCCACGCGCAACGCGACTGTCGTCGACAGCGGCGCGCAAGCGGCTGCCGAAACGTGTGTTCGCAAAGACGAATTGCAGCGCGATTGTCAGAAGCCCGCAAACAATGATGATCAACAGGCGATAACGGCCGATCCCGACGCCCGAAACGCTGAACTGCCCCTGCAGGGTGTCGGGAACCTGCACAAAGACCTGACTCGATCCCAAAAAATAGTCGACGGTCGCTACCGACATGAATACGAGACCGATGGTGAACAGCACCTGGTCGAGATGGCTCTTACGGTAGACATGGACATAGAGCGTGCGCTCAAAAACAAATCCGATGAGAGCGCTTGCCAGGAAGGCTATCGGTAGTGATGCAAAGAAGGGGAGGCCGAGCCGATTGACGAGGATGACGGTGATGTAGCCGCCGGCCATCGCGAAAGCGCCATGCGCGAGATTGACGAAGTTCATCAACCCCAGCGTCACGGCGAGGCCAGATGCGAGCACGAACAACAGCATGCCATAAGCAATTCCATCGAACAGAATTGTCAGCATGTGTGTGCCGCGATGTCGGCCCGCCTCTGCTTGCGCGCGTGGATGTTCGACTGCCGCGCGCGCAATAGCTGCTACATCACTATTTCTTCGACGCCTCTTTCACCGGATCCTTGACGGCCTCAAATGTAGCGAACTCCACGTTGTAGAGCTGGCCGTCCTTCTTGTCGACCTTGCGGATGTAGATGTTCTGGACGATATCGCGGGTTTCGGGATCGATTGAAATTGGCCCACGTGGGCTTTCCCATTTCATGCCCTTCATCGCCGCAATCAGTGAATCGCCGTCGGTCTTGCCGCCGGTCTTCTTCAGCGCCTCGTAAATGAGGTGCATGCCGTCATAGCCGCCGACCGACATGAAGGCCGGGCGGAAGTTGTTGGCCTTCTGAAAAGCCGCAACATAAGCCTTGTTCATTGGAGAATTGTGATCGGCCGAATAGAAGTGTGCAGTCACCGTTCCGATCGCTGCGTCGCCCATGCCGGGAAGCAAGTCATCGTCGGTAACGTCGCCCGGTCCGATCAATTTGATTCCGGCCTTGTCGAGGCCGCGCTCGGTAAACTGCTTCATAAACGTGCCGCCTTGCCCTGAAGGCACGAAGATGAAAATGGCATCCGGCTTGGCATCTGCGGCGCGTTGCAGGAATGGCGCGAAGTCCGGGTTGGCAAGCGGCACCCTGATCGCCTCGGCAACCTCGCCGCCGGCAGCCTTGAAACGTTCGCCGAAGGATTTCTCTGCGTCGAAACCCGGTGCATAGTCGGAAACAATACTGACGACTTTCTTGATGTTATTCTTCGAGGCCCAGTCGGCGATGATCACGCATGACTGCGGCACGGTGAAGCTGGTGCGCACGATATAGGGCGACTTTTCAGTGATGATCGAAGTGCCTGCCGCCATGACGAGCTCAACCACTTTTGCTTCAGTAGCGAGTGGCGCAACGACAAGCGCGGCCGGCGTAATCTCAAAACCAGCAATAACACTGACCTTGTCGTTGACGATCAATTCCTGGGCCAGACGTTTAGTGTTGTCTGGTACGCTCGCTGAATCACGGAGGATGACTTGCACCTTTTTACCGGCGACTGTATCGCCGTGTTCCTTCATGTAAAGATCGACCGCCGCCTTGATCTGCTTTCCGGTTGAAGCCTGCTGGCCCGTCATTGAGACGATCAGACCGACCTTCATAGTATCTTGCGCGGATGCGCCGCCCACGGCCACTGCGCCAATCGCGAGTGTAACAATCGCGCCGATCGTGTACCTGGATAACATTTGGGTTTTCCTCCTCACCTCGACGGAAATTCCGCACAATTATTTAAGTCCAATGAACGCGCCACCTCCTTGATTGAAATCAAGCCAATAAAGCGGCTCGCGTGTCACGTTGTTGTGCCTGCGCGACGCGCGACAGCACATCGAGTCGCACGCATGAACATTCGGGAGCCCGTATCCTCAAACGGAAGGGCGCAACAGGTTGGTACCGTTCTCAAGAGTGTCTGCCGCAGTTGCCACGGCGGGTGCGGAGTATTGCTGCATGTGAGGGACGGTGTTTTGGTGAAAGTCGAGGGCGACCGGGAATCGCCGCTCAATCATGGGCGGTTATGTCCGATCGGGACCGTGACGACAGACCTCGTCTACCATCCAAACCGGCTCAAATATCCCCTTCGCCGAAAGGGAAAGCGACAATCCGGTCACTGGGAGCGTATTTCGTGGGATGAGGCGCTGGACGAGATTTCGTCACGCCTGCTCAGCATTCGAGAACGATACGGGCCCGAAGCAATCGCGCTCGGCACCGGGACCGGCCGGCACCATATCCGCTGGGTATCGCGCTTCGGACATGCACTCGGTACGCCGAACTGGTGCGAGCCCGGCTTTGCTCAGTGCTTCCATCCGCGAGTTAATGCATCGATCCTGACTTTCGGTGATTTCCCAGTCTGCGATTACACGGGTGAAGTATCGCCGGCCTGCATTTTTTATTGGGGCCACAATCCAGTCCTGTCAGGACCGGATGGTGAGACTCGTTTCAACGTGCTCGAGGCACTCGACCGAAATCCGCGCATCATTGTTGTCGACCCACGCCGAACCACGCTTACCGAAAGAGCGGAAATCTGGCTGCAGGTCAGGCCGGGCGCTGATGACGCGCTCGCGCTAGCTATGATCAACGTCATCATCGATGAGCAGCTCTACGATGAGCCATTCGTTGCTAAGTGGACGCATGGCTTTGTTGAACTTGCCGCGCACACAAAAAAATATACGCCAGAATGGGCGGAGCCGATCACCTGGGTTGCCGCCGACAAAATCCGTGCCGCGGCACGCTTATTTGCCCGTACCAAGCCTGCAATGATGGAGTGGGGTTGTGCTATCGAGCATACGCCCAAGTGCATTCAAACCGTGCGCGCTGTCTCTATCTTGCCGGCGCTCACCGGCAATATCGACATCCCGGGGGCCTGGGTCTTCGGTATGCATGGGCTCGGCCGTTTTCCCAGCTTGATCGAGAATCTAAGTGCCGACGCAAATGCGAAACGGCTTGGCGGCGACCGCTACAAGCTGTTGGGTGGCGAGGGTGCCGACCTGCCGGCTGCTCACATCCCGACATTGTTGCGGGCAATGCGCGAAGGCAAGCCGTATCCGGTGAAAGCCTTCCTCGTATTCGGCAACAATACCCTTACGACCTATGCCAACTCATCCGAGGTCTATGAGTCGCTCATGAAACTCGATTTCATGGTCTGCGCTGACCTGTTCATGACGCCGACAGCGGAGCTTGCGGACATCGTATTGCCGGCGGCCGCCTGGCCGGAGCTCGACCAGCTGGCCGGGCTGCCGACTATCGCTGCAAATGTCGTGCTCGCACAGCAGAAAGCTGTCCAGATTGGCGAGTGCAAATCAGACGAAGAGATATTCGTTGAACTCGCGCGGAAGATGAAGCTTCCTGCCTGCACGGAACCCGTCAAAAGCGTGCTCAATGCTCAGCTGGCTGCCGGGGGCCTTAACGTCACATTCGATGAGCTCAAGCAAAAAGGATTCATCAAGCTGCCGATCAAGTACAGAAAATACGAGAATGGAGGGTTCAAGACGCCCACTGGCAAGATAGAGCTCTACGCGACTCGTTTCGAGCAGCTTGGCTATGCGCCGTTGCCTTACTACGAGGAGCCTCCGGAAAGTCCGCTACGTACGCCCAAGATTGCTGCCCGTTATCCACTCGTACTCACGACAGGAGGTAGGATCTCGTTCTTCTTCAACTCCGAGCATCGACAGCTCACCAAGTTGCGCAAGGCACAGCATGACCCCGTGGCGGAAATTCATCCCGAAACTGCGGCTCGGCTCGGCATCGCCAACGGAGCATGGATGTGGATAGAGACGTTGCGCGGACGGATGCGTCAAAAGGCCAAGGTCACAGACGGCATCGACCCACGAGTCATCCACGTACAGCATGGCTGGTGGTTCCCCGAGCAAGCCGGTCCCGAATACGGGGTGTGGACCTCAAACGCCAATCTCCTGACTAACAATCAACCACCCTACGACCTGGCGATGGGGACGTACCAGCTGCGTGCGTTGCTATGCAGAGTGGGCCCCGCTGACGCACCTGAAACTGGTGCGAAAAAGCCAAGCGAACCACGGGCTGCAAGTCAGTGAAGTGACGCCATATCACTTTGCGTTTTCTGACAGCGCGCTTGAACGGTCCATATTCTCGGCGACGGCTTCCGAGAGGAAATCGCCTGCTAGACCGCTACCGCGCATCAAATGCGGATATGTTTTGCGGAAATCGGCGATTATTATCTCGAACGGGACATCAGCAAAAGTACCGCGGTCCCTCAGATACTCCATGTGCCGGCGGCCGGTTCGATCGAACGGCTGGAAGAGTGAATCAGTCTTGCCATCGAATTCCAGCGGCTTGAGCCCGACACGGTCGCACAGCGCGCGATCGAATGCCGGCGTTGCCTTTACCCAACAACCGGACAAGTAAAGCTCCGTGTAAGAATGCCAAATAAAAATGTCGGATTTGGTCATTTCATACAGTCGGCGCGAGGTCAGATGGTTACGCACGTCGGCATACCCGACGCGCGCGGGAACGCCGATAACACGCGCGCTTGCGGCCAACAGCGCTGACTTGCCGATGCAGAAGCCGCGTCCGGCGACGAGAACTCCGCTCGCGCGAAAGTTTGTCGGATTGGCGAAATTGACATAGGGGTCATAAATAATGGCGTCACGGACGACGGCATACAGCCGCAGGATTGCCGGGCGCGAGTCGGTCGTGTCGGCAACCGCTTGCTTTGCGAATGCAATGACTTGGGGTGAGTCGCTATCGACAAAGACGCCCGGGACGAGGAATTGAGAGACTTCCACTTTGCTTCCTTTCAGAACCTTACGTTTTTAACGAACTTGCCCCAGATCGCGCTTGACGAACATCAAGAAGACAGGCTGGCTCCGTTGAGCTGTGCAAGCCGGGTGCAGGCACACTTTCTGCCTTGAATTTGGTCAAGTATTGGGTCCGGCCGCTCTGGTATAGTTTACAAAATGAACGATTGAAAATTGGGGGGTCCCATGAGGGCACTGTCGCGCTTTACCGTGACCACGGCTATTGGCCTGCTTGCCTTGGCCAGTGCAGGTCACCAGGCATCCGCGCAAATCAAAATCGGGTCAGTCCTGTCGGTGACCGGGCCCGCGTCGTTTCTCGGTGATCCCGAGAAGAAAACGCTCGAAATGTACGTCGAAGACATCAACGCCACTGGCGGCGTCAACGGCCAGAAGTTGCAATTGATCGTTTACGACGACGGTGGCAAGGCCAACGAAGCGCTCACTTTTGCTAAGCGTTTGGTTGATGAAGACAAAATCACTGCCATGATTGGCGGCAGCACCACCGGTTCGACGCTCGCCATGATCCCGGTGTTCGAAGAGGAGCAGATTCCCTTCATTTCGCTGGCCGGTGCTATTCAGATCATCCAGCCAGTGCGCAAGTGGGTGTTCAAGACCCCGCATACCGACACCATGGCCTGCGAGAAGATCTTTGCCGACCTCAAGCGGCGCAACTTGACGACCATCGCGATTATCTCGGGCGCCGATGCGTTCGGTAAATCGATGCGCGATCAGTGCGTGGCTGTCGCGCCGAAGGCCGGCGTCACCATCGCGCACGAGGAGACCTACGGAGCTAGCGATACCGACATGACGCCGCAGCTTACAAACATCAAGGGCAAGACGGGTGTCCAGGCGGTGCTCAATACCGGCTTTGGCCAAGGCCCGGCTATCGTCACCCGCAACTACCGCCAGCTTGATATCAAGTTGCCGCTCTACCAAAGCCATGGTGTAGCCTCGAAGCAATACATCAGTCTCGCCGGTCCTGCCGCCGAGGGCGTGCGCCTGCCGGCCGCGGCGTTACTGGTCGCCGACAAGCTGCCCGAAAGCGACAAGCAGAAACTGGTTGTCGAGTACTATAAGAAAACCTACGAGCAGCGATCCGGTGGCCAGCCGGTCTCGACCTTCGGCGGCCATGCCTATGATGGATTGATGATTCTGGTTGAGGCGGCCAAACGTGCCGGCAGTTGGGACAAAGCCAAGTTGCGCGACGAGATCGAGAAGACCAAGGGCTTCATCGGCACCGGGGGCATCGTGAACATGTCGCCGACCGACCACCTCGGCCTAGATCTGACCGCGTTCCGCATGCTCGAGATCAAGAACGGCGACTGGACTCTGGTGCCATAGACATCGGCTGTTCATTCGCCGACGATGCCAACTGGCCACCCCCGGGACCCGGGGGTCACCATTGACGTTTCGTGAGCAAAAATTTGGCTCCGCATGGCCGAGCTCCTGCAATTCATCTTTTCCGGACTCACCGTTGGCGCGATCTACGCTCTGGTCGCGCTCGGTTTCACCCTTATCTATAACGCCTCCGACGTAGTGAACTTCGCTCAGGGCGAGTTCGTGATGCTGGGCGGCATGACGACAGTGTTCGTTGGTCTGGCAGGAGTGCCCTTGCCAATTGCCGCTCTGATCGCCGTCGTCGCCACAGTCGCTGTAGGTATTGCGCTGCATCGCCTTGCCATTGAGCCGGCGCGCGGTGCTGGTCCGATTGCGCTGATCATGATTACCATCGGGGCCTCGATTTTCCTGCGCGGTATCGCCCAGGTTATCTTCGACAAGCGCTTCCATAGCCTGCCGTCGTTGTTTGGGAGCGATCCGATCCGTATCGGAGGCGCGACTATCCTTCCGCAGAGCCTGGTTGTGCTGTCCGGCGCCGGCGTCATCGTCATACTGCTCTGGGTGTTTATAGGCCGCACCCTGCTCGGCAAGGCGGTGATCGCCACGGCGACAAACCGGTCGGCCGCGCGCCTCGTCGGCATCGATACCCGCCGCATCGTCGGCTTTTCCTTTGCGATATCGGCGGCGATTGGCGCGGTTGCTGGCATACTCATCACTCCGATCGCGCTGACCGGCTACGAGGTTGGCACTCTGCTCGCGCTCAAGGGATTTGCTGCGGCCATGCTCGGCGGCATGGGCAATGCAATCGGTGCTGTCGTCGGCGGCATCCTGCTGGGACTACTCGAAGCATTCGCCGCCGGTTATTTGTCTTCGCAATACAAGGATGCGGTTGCCTTTCTCGTCATCCTGGCCGTGCTATTCGCCAGGCCGCAGGGCCTGTTCGGCCGCGTCAAAGTCGATCGGGTGTAAGCATGAGCGCGCTGTTCTGTTCACGGCTGATGCCAATCGCCGCAGTAGTGATGATTGCCGCGGTCGTGCCTGCGTTCTTCCCCTCCGCGTACTACTATCGCGTCGCTGCACTGGTGTTCATGTTCGCGCTTGCCGGGATAGGCCTCAATCTGCTTATGGGTTTTGCCGGCCAGGTCAGCCTCGGTCATGCAGGCTTTATCGGCATTGGCGCCTATGCTGTCGCCGTCGGCCCCACCCACCTTGGCCTGCCGACATGGCTATCGTTTTTTGCTGGCGCCGCACTCTCGGCCATCGTCGCCTTTCTCGTCGGGCGGCCGATCCTCCGGCTGAAAGGGCACTATCTCGCCATCGCCACTCTTGGCTTCGGCGTCCTCTTGTCCATCGTATTTACTAACGAGGCGAAGCTCACGGGCGGCCCCGACGGCATGTCGGTTCCACGGCTGGTTCTGTTCGGCTGGACGGCGCGCGGATCGGAGACCTGGTACTGGATCAGCGCAGCCAGTTTTGTGATCGGCGCCGGGCTCGCGCTCAACCTGATCGACAGTCCGAGCGGACGGGCGCTCAGGGCAATCCACGACAGCGAGGTAGCTGCGTGCGTGCTTGGTATAGATGTAGCGCAAAAAAAGTTAATGGTGTTTGTCATTTCGGCGGTTTACGCCTCGGTCGCCGGCTCGTATCTGGCGATGTTCAACGGCCACATTACTCCTGAGGCATCCGGCTTCCTGCGATCGATCGAGCTTGTTGCCATGGTGGTACTGGGTGGCATGGGATCGATAATCGGGTCGCTGGTCGGCTCCGGGGTTATCGTCGTGCTGCCGCAGGCGCTGAGCTTTCTGCATGAATACGAACACATGGTGCTCGGGCTCATCGTCATGGGCGTCATGATTTTTCTGCGCGGTGGCATCGTGCCGTCGCTCGCAGTGATGTTTGCTGGGCGGCGAAAATGGTAATTCTTGAAACCGATCGGCTGTCCATTGCTTTCGGCGGTGTGCGGGCCATTGATGGAGTGAATGTCGCTATCGAATCTGGCCAGGTTTTTTCAATCATTGGGCCGAATGGCTCCGGAAAGACCACACTGTTTAATCTGGTGTCGGGTATCTATACGCCGGATGACGGAAGCATCCGGCTTTCCGGTGAAAAGGTGGTTGGCCTTGCGCCGGACCAATTGGCGCGAAGAGGACTATCGCGGACCTTCCAGAATCTGCAGATATTCTCACGAATGTCGGCGCTGGAAAACGTGATGGTTGGCCGCCATCGCCATGAGCGCACCGGCATTCTCGCCGACCTGATCCATTGGCCATCAGTCGCGCGCCAGAACAAGGCGACCGCTGAAGCAGCGCATGCCGCAGTTGGCCGCGTCGGTCTTGCCGATTTCGCCGATCGCCCCGCAAACTCGCTGGCCTACGGCGCGCTCAAGCGCCTCGAAATTGCGCGTGCACTCGCCAGCGAGCCGAAGCTGCTTCTACTTGATGAACCTGCGGCAGGCTGCAACCCGGTCGAAACCCAGGAAATCGCCAACGTGATCCGTTCCATCGTCAAGGATGGAATTACGGTAGTGCTGGTCGAACACGACATGCGTCTGGTTATGAATATCTCCGACCGAGTCCACGTTCTCGCGAACGGCAAGACACTTGCAGAAGGTACTCCCGACCAGGTGCGATCCAATACGGCGGTCATCCAGGCCTACCTGGGCGTACATGGTTCTCAGGAGGCGGTTCATGCTGTCGATTGAGAATCTCAAAAGCGCATATGGACGCATCGAGGTCCTGCACGGGGTGACCCTCCATGTCGATAAAGGCGAAATCGTCACCTTGATTGGAGCCAATGGTGCCGGCAAAACAACATTGATGCACGCCGTTTCCGGCGTTCAGCCGATCACAGGAGGTGTCATCAGGTTCGAAAGCGAGCCGATCGACCGGCAGCCCGCGCACGCGCGGGTGGGTCTTGGTATCTCGCAAGTGCCGGAAGGCCGACAGGTATTCGAGCCTTTGTCCGTCAAAGACAACCTGCGGCTTGGTGCCTGGTCGCGCCGCAAGGTCGATCTGGAACAGGATCTAGCGAAGGTTTGCGCATTATTCCCGATGCTGAAAGCATTGTGGGAAATGCCGGCAGGCGCTCTCTCTGGTGGACAGCAACAGATGCTCGCGATCGGACGTGCCTTGATGGCAAAACCCCGGCTGCTGTTGCTCGACGAGCCGTCCATGGGTTTGGCCCCAAAACTGGTCGACACCGTCCTCGCGGCGATCCGCACGCTCAAGGATGAGAAGCTGACCATCCTTCTGGTGGAACAAAACGCCCGCGCGGCGCTATCGATAGCGGACCGCGCTTACGTGATGGAAACCGGGAGGGTGACTTTGAGCGGGTCCGCGGCCGAAATACAGGCCGATCCCCGGGTCAGGGAAGCCTATTTAGGTATCTAAAAAAGTTCAAGAATTGATGTTGGTCAAGCTAGGTCGAGGCAAAGTGAATGTAATGCTCGTTTGAGACCTGGTGGTGAGGAGGAACGGCGATGAAGGAGAGCCTTCGCCCGGGAGTACGGCGGGTCAACCGCATTGAAGTTGATAGTGACCGCACGATCGGGTTCATGGGGGAGGAGGGCCGCGTCTACGGAACTCCTTATTTAGTGCGTGATATCGAGATGACCTGCCGGCAGCTAATCCTTGATCATGGCGATCCCGGCGAGGATTCGGTTGGTACGGAAGTCGCCATCAAACATCTCGCCCCGACGTTGCTCGGCATGTCGGTTGAGATCGCCGTGACCGTGACTGCGGTGGAAGGACGCAAAGTAGCGTTCGAAATATCCGCCAAGGACGATATCGAGCAAATCAGTACCGGAACGCATGGCCGGTTCGTGGTAGACGTCAACAAGACGATTGAACGTCTGAGAGCGAAAGCGGCGAAGCGCGCGAAGTCGGGATGACCGGGATGCCGGGCAAGCCTGCCCATAACGAGCGAACTGTCTCGACCTACTGCTACCAGTGCGTGGCCGGGCCCGATTTATTGAAGGTCCGTGTCGAAGACGGTATCGCGACCGAGGTCACTCCGAATTTCGACGCAGCAACGATCCATCCGGCCGGCGGCAAAGCGTGTGTAAAGGCGTTCGGCCTTGTGCAGAAGGCCTACAATCCCAATCGCATTCTCCATCCGATGAAGCGGACAAACCCGAAGAAGGGCCGCAACGAAGATCCTGGTTTTGTACGCATTTCATGGGACGAAGCGCTATCAATTGTCGCCGACAAGCTGAATGCAGCGCGGGCGGCCGGGGTCACCGACGAAACAGGTTACCCGCGTGTTGCCGCGAGTTTCGGCGGCGGCGGTACGCCAACCGCCTATATGGGAACGTTTCCCGCGTTCCTGTCGGCGTGGGGTCCGGTCGACATGAGCTTCGGCTCCGGGCAGGGCGTGAAGTGCTACCACTCGGAACATCTCTACGGTGAGCTATGGCATCGAGGCTTCACGGTTTCGCCTGATACGCCGCTTTGCGAATATCTCGTTTCCTTCGGCGCCAATGTCGAGGCCTCCGGCGGGGTCTGCGGCGTGAAACGGCACGCCGATGCGCGCAAGCGCGGCATGAAACGCGTGCAGATTGAGCCTCACCTTTCAGTGACCGGCGCATGTTCGGCCGAATGGATTCCGATCAAACCGAAGACCGACTCGGCCTTTCTGTTCGCGATGATCCACGTTTTCCTGCACGAGCACTCGCGCGATCGGCTGGATATTCCCTTCCTCAAACAGCGCACGTCCTCGCCTTATCTGATCGGGCCGAATGGATTTTTCATGCGCGATGCTGCGACACGCAAGCCGCTCATGTTCGATGCCGCAAAAGGCCGCGCGGTGCCCTTTGATACCGTCGGCACCGATCCGGCCCTTGAGGGCTCGTTTGTCATCGACGGAATTGAAGTGGGCGCTGATGATGAGATCATCTCTCACAACCAGGTCACGGTCAGCCCGGCGTTTGCGCAGCTTGTCGCGAATGTAAAAAACTATACGCCAGAATGGGCTTCGACGATCTGCGATGTCCCGGCGGCCACGATCCGCCGCATCGCCAACGAATTCGTCGACCACGCTCGTGTCGGCGAGACAATCGACATTGAGGGCATGACGCTGCCGTTGCGCCCGGTGTCGATCTCGCTCGGCAAGACGGTCAACAATGGCTGGGGTGGATATGAATGCTGCTGGGCACGGACGCTGATCGGGTGTCTGTTTGGCGCATTGGAGGTGCCTGGCAGCACACTTGGCACCACGGTAAGGCTCAATCGGCCGGCCGACAATCGATGGTCGAGCGTCAAGCGCGGCCCCGACGGGTTCATGCAATATCCGATGAATCCGACCAGCAAGGCAGAGTGGGTTTCCAGGCCCACGGCGCGCAGTGCGCATCGGACACTGGTGCCGCTGGTCGCCGACTCGGCGTGGAGCCAGGCACTTGGCCCGACACATTTAGCCTGGATGATGCAGAACGAGAATTTCGACAAGCTGCCGGCGGCCTCTCCGCCGGATGTCTGGTTTGTCTATCGTACCAATCCCGCAATTTCATTCTGGGATACCAAGGCCGTCGGTAATGCGATGGCGAAATTTCCATTCGTCGTTTGCTTTGCTTATACGCGCGACGAGACGAACCACGTTGCTGACGTCCTGTTACCCGACTGTACCGACCTCGAAGGTCTTCAGCTGTTGCGGCTCGGGGGAACAAAATATGTCGAGCAATTCTGGGATTATCAGGGATTTGTGCTGCGTGCACCGGCGGTGCCACCGCAAGGCGAGGCCAAGGACTTCACCTGGATTGCAACGCAGCTTGCCCATCGCACCGGCTTGCTTGAGCAATACAATTCGGCGATCAATCGCGGTGCTGCTGGCGTCAGGCTCTCGGGAAAAAATTACGATTTTTCACTCGCGCCGGATAAAATGCACGACGTCGACGCAATATGGGATGCGAGCTGTCGTGCTGCGAGCGCCGAGATCACCGATGGCGTCGAATCTCAAGGCCTAGAATGGTTCCGCGAGCACGGTTTTCGCGTGAAGCCGTTTCCGCGAGTACAGTGGTACTTGTATCCCAAGCTGGTTGCTGAGGGGCTGCGCTTCGAACAGCCGTATCAGGAGCAACTGTTCCGTATCGGCAAGCAGCTGGGTCGCCGTCTGCACGAGCATGGCATTCACTGGTGGGACAAGCAGCTCGCCGAATATGAAGCGCTACCGCGCTGGCATGATCTCAATGCCTTGTGGGAAAACGCGCTGGCGAAGCATTATTCGGTACGGATCGCAGACTATCCGTTCTGGCTGATCACTGCCCGCAGCATGCAATATTCCTGGGGCGGCAATGTCGGCATCCAGCTCATCAAGGAAGTGGCGGACAACGTCGCCGGCCATGGCAATGTTGTCATGAACCACTCGGCTGCGGAGCGGCTGGGCATTGCAGACGGCGACCTCGTGGAGGTGCGCTCACCGCTTAACGACACCAAAGGCCGGGTCATGTTGTGTGAGGGTATTCGTCCCGACACATTGCTGATGATCGGCCAGTTCGACCATTGGGCGACGCCCTTTGCCAAGGATTTCCATGCCCCGAGCATGAACGCGTTGACGCCGATGCTGCTCGACCTAACTGACGCGACTGGGTCTAGCGCCGACCTTGTCAAAGTCAAGATCAGGCGGCTGGAGGCTGCAGCATGACACGCTGGGCCATGGTGGCCGATCTCGAGCGGTGTGTCGGATGTCAGACATGTACTGCGGCGTGCCGGCACGCCAACGCTACATCGCCGGCGGTACAATGGCGCAAGGTGCTTGATGTCGAGGCAGGGACATATCCGAACGTCAGCCGGATCTTTGTTCCAGTCGGCTGCCAGCATTGTGCCGATCCGCCTTGCATGCACGTTTGCCCGACGACCGCGACCCGGCAGCGCACCGACGGTATCGTGACAATCGATTACGACATCTGCATCGGCTGCGCGTATTGCGAGGTCGCGTGTCCTTATCAGGCGAGGTTCCTCGTTCATGAACCGCATTTTGCCTACGATGCAGCCACGCAGAATGAAGTTGAGCGTCTCGATCCCGCCCGCTTTGGCGTTGCGCAGAAATGTACCTTCTGCTCCGACAAAATAGACTTTGGGATCGAAAACAGTCTGGTGCCCGGCGTAGATCCGCGCGCCACGCCGGCTTGTGTCAATTCCTGCATCGCAACCGCGTTGCACTTCGGCGACGTCGACGATCCGAACAGCAACGTTTCGCGGCTCTTGCATGAGCAGCGCAGCTTCCGCATGCACGCGGAGCTTGGTACGGATCCGGGCTTCTACTATCTCTATGGCAAGAACAGCGATCCGGAAAATAACTCCAGTAACGCTCGACCAGAAGGTGGACTGGTGGTTGGCGAACTGCGGACACGCGGTGTCGAGCCGTCGCTGCAGCAACATTGGGACTGGAAGGCTGCTGGCAATTTTGTCTGCGGCGGTACCGGTGGCGGGCTGTTTATTTTCACGGCAATCGCCTCGCTACGTTATGGCGGGCTTGCGGCAGTCGGATTGGCCGCGCTCGGGTTCGTTGCGCTTGGGCTGTTTCTGGTCTTGCTAAAGATCGGGCGGCCATTGAGGTCCGTTTACGTTCTGCGCCAGCCAAGACGCTCATGGATGGCGCGCGAAGCCTGGATAGCGGCAGCTTTCTTTCCATTGGCGGCACTGGCGCTGTGGTCTGGGACTCCGGCACTGTTGGTCGTCAGCGCCATCGTCGCCGCTTTGTTCGTTTTCAGCCAGGCGATGATCTTAAAAGAGGCCAAAGGCATTCCTGCGTGGCGAACAACCTGGGTCGTCCCGCTGATGCTCGCGACCGGTTTGGCCGAAGGGGGCGGACTGTTTCTTGCGGCGATCGCGCCCCTCTCGGAACTTCAGCCACTGGTGCAATCGGTCGCCCTTATCGTCCTCGCTTTGGCGGCGTTGCGCGGCTGGATCTGGCGGTCATATCAGGCTGCTCTTGAACTGGAGGGTGCGCCGACGCGAACATTTATGGTGTTTTATGGCTACAGGCCGTGGTTTTTCGTCGCCGGCCTCGTCTTGCCCGCGGCTCTGATCCTTTTCGGAGTTGCGGCGGTGATAGCTTCGAGCGTTCTATTGGTAATTGCCGGCGCATGCATCGCAGTTTCTGGCGTCGTTTTGAAATTTATCCTGGTGACTCGCGCCGGCTTCAATCAGGGTTTTGCGCTAACTCGCACGCCGGTGCGCGGAACGGGCATTGCCGGACCCGCAGTTAAACCAGGCTGGTCAATACCGTGAATAGTCGAGAAGGGGGCTCGCCATGAGCACGCGGACTGCAACCAAAGCGTCGAAAACCTTCATGTACGATCCCGATGCCGAAACGATGCCACGCGAAAAGCTGACAGCGCTTCAGACCTCGCGTCTAAAAAAAACGCTCGACCGTGCCTATGCGAAGGTCCCGCACTATCGGAAGAAGTTTGAAGCCGCGGGCGTGAGTCCGGCCGATTTTAAATCACTGTCCGACGTCGTCCGTTTCCCATTCACTCTCAAGAGCGACCTGCGCGATAACTATCCGTTCGGTATGTTTGCTGTGCCGCGCGAGCAACTTCTTCGCGTCCACGCTTCATCCGGAACAACCGGGAAACCGACGGTGGTTGGCTACACGAAAGCTGATCTCGATACATGGGCTGAGCTGATGGCGCGCTGCTTCGCCTGTGCCGGTGCCCAGCCAGGCGATATCGTCCACAATGCTTACGGGTATGGCCTGTTTACCGGAGGTCTCGGTGCGCATTACGGTGCGGAACGGCTCGGGTGCACGGTCGTGCCTATATCCGGCGGAGGCACCGAACGTCAGGTGACCTTGATCACTGACTTCAAGGCCAATGTGCTCTGCGCCACTCCGTCCTATGCGCTTAATATCGCCGAGATCGCCAATAAAATGGGAGTCGATCTGAAACGCTCTTCCCTGCGGATCGGCCTTTTTGGAGCAGAGCCGTGGAGCGACGCCATGCGGCGGGATCTCGAAGTTCGATTGGGCCTTAAGGCGGTGGACGTCTATGGCCTGTCTGAAATCATGGGGCCGGGTGTGGCCTGCGAGTGCCATGGCATTCAATCCGGGCTACACGGCTGGGAAGATCATTTCCTATTTGAAGTCATAGATCCGAAAACGATGGAGCCGCTGCCGATAGGAGAGGCGGGCGAACTGGTCATAACGACGTTGACCAAAGAAGCGCAACCAATGATCCGCTACCGAACGCGCGACATCACTCGCCTCAGCAATGTTCCCTGTGCGTGCGGACGCACCCATGTTCGTATCCTGCGGGTTACGGGGCGCAATGACGACATGCTGATCATCCGTGGGGTCAACGTCTATCCCTCGCAGGTAGAGGCAGTCCTGGTTGGCTTCCCAGGAATTGCCCCGCATTACCAGATCATACTGACTCGCGACGGCGCTCTCGATGAAATGACGGTCGAGGTCGAGCTGGAGCCCGGGTTTACCGGTGACCGCTTCCGTAAAGCTGACGAAGTGACCCACCATATAAAGTCGTTGATCGGAGTAACTTGCAAGGTCGTGGCCAAGGGAGAGGGCGAGGTGCCGCGGTCGCAGGGCAAAGCGGTGCGTGTGGTGGACCGGCGCCAGAAACCCAATTGACTGTCCTGGATTATCTCGGGCGCTATCTCGCGTTATTCCAGAGATATGGGCGGGTCCATGTCTTGGGCCCATGAGTCGCCAGGCGGCGGATACCGGCGCAACAGGCGAATCACGAGATTGACGTGCTCGGCCTCCTCCTCGACGAGTTCTGCTGCCATCGATTTGACTTTGGGATCCTTGGCGGTTTCCACGATGGAGGTAAAGTAAGCCAGCGCGCGCTTTTCTCCGGCAAGCGAGAGCTGTAGTGCGTGCCATGGCGTCATCATGTAGTGAGCGGACTCAAGTTCAGCTTCTTCCGGGCTTCCACTTCCCCGAAATCTGGCAATCTGGAGCGCATGGTTTACGACGTCGAAATCGCCGGCAAGGCGGCGGATTTCCTCACCGTGGATACCTTCGGCGCGGGCGAGATCGCGAAAGACCTTTACCAGCTCCGGATTGTTGTGGATTTCCATCTGATCGGCCAGCACATTATAGCGCTCGACCGCGTCGATCTCGATCTGATAGGCGATCGCCAGTAGATCGTTGAGGTTGGAAACCTTCGGACCCGCTGCTTTGGTCATAGCTCGAAGTCCTTCTCCAGTTCGGACAAATCGGTGGTGGTTACTCCGACCGCAGGTTTGAACGGGGCGCGGTTGCCGCGGTACAGAATGCCGAGATTGAAGCCATCGTCCGTCATCAGTCGGCGCGCGGCTTTGCCCTGGTCACTGGTCGCGGCGACAGGCGCCGGACGTACCTGATCTTTCCAGGCCTTTTCATCCGGGCGAAACGTCACGCACGGGCTGAGGATCTCGACGAAAGCGAAGCCAGGGTGCCTGATCGCTTCCGCGAGGACGTCTGCCGTCTCGTTCGGTTGGCCGGAGAAGCAGCGGGCAATGAAGTTCGCCCCGGAGGCGAGCGCGACTACAAGCGGATGAAATGGTCGCAGACCGGTGCCACCCGGTGCCAATGCTGTATCGAATTCCGGCTCCGTAGTCGGCGAGGGCTGACCCTTGGTCATCCCATAGATGTGATTGTCCATCACGACATAGGTCATGTCGATGTTGCGACGGCAGGCATGCAGAAAATGATTTCCGCCTATCGAATAGCCATCGCCGTCACCGCTGGCGACGACGACGGTGAGATCCGGTCGCGTCACTTTCAGTCCGGCGGCGAGAGCGAGCGAACGGCCATGCACACCATGAAAACCGTAGCAGTTCGTGTATGCAGGAATTCGCGATGAGCAACCGATGCCTGATACGACAGCGATTTTTTCCGACGGCAAACTCAATTGAGCGAATGCGCGCGTGAAAGACATGAGCACATGGTAGTCCCCGCAACCGGGGCACCAAATCGGCTTGATGTCCGATTTATAGTCGCCGGGTTTGCAGGCCGGGCTCGTAACGATGCTAGACATCGTCATCTCCAGTCGGTGATTGCATGATGAATTTCGCCAGACGTGATTGGCAGCGGCCCAGGCCGGTTAAATACGCGCACCGGTGCCGGCAAGTCGTAATGGGCCCGCAGGTATCGGTGGAACTGGCCGCTATGCGTCTGTTCGACAACCAGGATGCGTTTGACGCCTGCAAGGGCTGTTGCAAGCCGCTCCGGCTGGACCGGCGCCAGTAGACGAGGCGCGACGACGCGGACATTGATGCCATCCGCAATGGCGCGCCCGGATGCCTCGCGCACAGCGCCAGTAAGTGATCCCCAGGTGATGACCGCGAGATCGCCTTTACCTTCGACGCTCGCCCAATGATCGCCAAAGTTAAATTGCTCGAGCTTGTCACGACGCTTATCGAGTTGCGCCAAATGATCAGCGGCGCCACTGGTCGGGATCCCAAGTTCAGAATGAGTAAGGCCATCGGCCGTATATTGACCGCCCCGCATGCCGGGGATTGCCATCGGTGAGACACCGTTGGCCACTTTGGCGTACCGTTTATAGCCTTCGGAAATCTCGGTTGCGACATTTCGCGCGCCAATAAAGGCAACATCGGCGGGGCGTTCGATTGCAGCGCGTGACTGTCCCATGAACTGGTCGGACAGGACGATGGCCGGCGCTTGCAGTGTTTCCGCAAGATAGGTCGCCCATTGTGTCGTAAAAATGCAGTCGCTGACTGATTGCGGTGCCAGCACAAGATGGGGCGCATCGCCGTGCAATCCGTAGATGGCAATATTTAGATCGGCTTGTTCGGATTTGGTGGGAATCCCCGTCGACGGACCACCGCGCATGACATCAATGATCACAACAGGGATCTCCGCCGAGGTCGCCAGGCCGATCGCTTCGATCATCAGTGAAAGTCCGGGCCCGGATGTTGCCGTCAGCGCGGGAGTGCCGCCATATGAAGAGCCGATGATCATGTTGATGGCGGCGAGTTCATCTTCGGCCTGCAGCAGCACCCCGCCGATCCTCGTAAGACTCGGTGCAAGCCACTCGAGAATTTCCGTGGCGGGAGTGATCGGATAGGCGGCGGCAAAACGCACGCCGCCACGGATTGCACCGAGCGCGGTTGCTTCGTTGCCCGAGAGCAGCCATCGGCGCGCGGAGCTTGGTTTTGGCGTCGACAGTTGTGTGCCGAGCTCGATGCCCGAGGCTTCTTCGAACCCGACTTTGATTCCGGCGAGACTTGCCTCAATTGCTGCTGGCCCCTTGCCGGCCAGACGCTTAGCGATCGGTGCAAAGGCTTGCTCGACCGTAAAGCCGAGCAACCTGCTGGCGATCCCCAGCGCAATCATATTGGGCCGTCCGTCACGGATGGATTTGGCCAATTCCTTCATCGGGATCTCAACCACGCGTGCGCCGGCCTGCGTCACCATCGGCGGCAGATCGCCTCCGCGCGGGTCGCTGATAACCAGAGTCTTTGGCCCAGCCTTGATTTCATTGCCAAAGCGATGGGCATTAAGCCAGTCGATGCCGATGAGCAGATCGAACCGGTCCGGAAGGCAGTCGACGGGGCGAACAGCGAGGCGCAGCAATGCGGCCGCTTCGCCTCCGCGGATCTGCGGCCCCAAAGTGCGGGTAGAAAGCCCGTGCCAGCCCACGGTACTGGCCGCTTCGAGCAGGCAATCGCCTGTGGTGAGGGCGCCGGCCCCTCCGCTGCCAATGATTGCGATCGAGATGCTTGGCGAAGGTCCCATAGCCGTCTCCTGATCAGGGCGCATTTTGCGGGCTCACAGCCAATATGTATTTAAGTACTAGAATGCGTTTTTTTGCCTTTCCTTGACCTTGATCAAGGCGGCCCACCGGTTGGCCTTTAAACAATGAAAAACAAGGCGCTGTGTGCCCGGCGATGGGCCCAGCCACCAAGCTGGAGGGCAAAGTGATGAGCGCCAGGCCAGTTCGCTGGATGATGACAGGCGCGGGCAAGCCTCTCGTCCCCATGGAATTCGAGATTGCTCGCCCTGCTCCTGATGAGGTCGTGGTCGAAATTGCCGGATGCGGCGTGTGCCACACCGATCTTGGCTACTACTACGATGGCGTGCGCACCAAACATGAGCTGCCGCTCACGCTCGGGCATGAGATCAGCGGTCACGTCGTCGAAACCGGCACAGATGAACTTTGGTACACCGACCGGGCGGTCATCGTTCCGGCGGTAATCCCTTGTGGCCGATGCGACGCCTGCTTGCGTGGCAAGGCGACGATCTGCCCACACCAAAAAATGCCAGGCAACGATATTCATGGCGGCTTTGCCACCCACATCACCGTGCCGGCCCGCGGACTTTGTGTCGTGGATGAGCACCGCTTGGCGGCCGCCGGAATCGAGCTTGCGGATCTTTCTGTCATCGCCGATGCAGTGACCACACCCTACCAGGCTGTCGTGCAGGCCGGTGTCGCCAAAGGGGACCTCGTTGTCGTCAATGGAGTCGGCGGCGTCGGCGGCTATGCTGCCCAGATCGCGGCGGCCTTAGGGGGCATCGTCGTCGCGATTGATGTCAGCGACGAAAAGCTTGCGGCAATTGCCGGACAAGGTGCCTCGCTCACTTTGAATGCAAAGCAGATGATGCCGCGCGATATCAAGGCGGCCATCCAGGCATTCGCCAAACAACGCGGCCTACGTCAGAGCGAGTGGATTATTTTTGAATGCTCAGGCACGCGCGCTGGCCAGGAAACGGCATTCAGTTTGCTCAATCATGGTGCGACGCTCGCCGTCGTCGGGTTCACCATGGATAAGGTCGAAGTCCGGTTGTCAAACCTGATGGCGTTCCATGCCCGCGCAATCGGCAATTGGGGATGCCCACCCGATCTCTATCCCGCCGCGCTGGAGCTCGTTCTGGATGGCCGTGTCAAGGTCGGCCAGTTCGTTGAGAAGCATCCGCTCAGCGAAATCAATCAGGTGTTCGAGGCAGCGCATACCGGCGTGCTCAAGCGCCGTGCCGTCCTCGTTCCTGCACCGTGAGGGGGTTTCCATGACTGCCGAGCCATTCCGTATCGTTGCTGCAGAAGAGGCAGAGGCTGCAGGAGCTAAGGATCACGGCCTCGTCACCGAAACCGTTTGGCAATCCGTCTCCAAGGGCGTGCACTACGAAAAGCGCCCGGTGAAGGGAACTGATGGAAAACCGGTGGCCGGCTTGTTCAACGCCTGGATCACGCTCGATAACCAGAGCCAGTTCAATTCGTATACAACCGACATGGTGAAGGCGACGATCCTGGCGTTTCGTGCCGCGAGCGTGGCGCGCGACGTCGTCGCGATTGTATTCACCGGGGCCGGCGACAAAGCCTTTTGTACCGGCGGCAACACCAAGGAATACGCCGAGTACTACGCCGGCAACCCCCAAGAGTACCGGGGGTACATGCGGCTCTTCAACGACATGGTTTCCGCCATTCTCGGCTGCGACAAGCCGGTGATCTGCCGCGTCAACGGAATGCGTATCGGGGGTGGCCAGGAAATCGGGATGGCTTGCGATTTCTCGATTGCCCAGGATCTCGCGCGTTTCGGCCAGGCTGGACCCAAGCACGGTTCGGCGCCGATCGGCGGGGCGACCGATTTCCTTCCCTACATGATCGGCTGCGAGCAGGCGATGGTTTCGGGGCTGCTCTGCGAACCGTTTTCGGCGCACAAGGCATATCGGCTCGGCATTATCAGTGAAGTGGTGCCGGCGCTGAAAGTCGACGGAAAATTTGTCGCCAATCCGACGGTGTGGACCGATCGTTTCCTCGATGAATATGGGCGCGTTGTTCACGGCGAACCCAAGACCGGGGCAGCGGCTGCCGAGGGTCAGGCCTTGCTCAAGCGCGGCACGGTCGACCTCAGCCTGCTCGATGAACGGGTGGAAGCGTTGTGCACCAAGCTGCTCTACACCTTTCCTGAATGCACGACCAAGACAGTCGAAGAGCTGCGCAAGCCGAAGCTCAACGCCTGGAACAGCAATAAGGAAAATGCGCGGGACTGGCTCGCGCTGAACATGATGACGGAAGCCCGCGCCGGGTTCCGAGCCTTCAACGAGGGCACGCGCGAAACCGGCCGCGAAGTCGATTTCGTTGCGCTCCGCCGGGCACTCGCTGCCAATACGCCGTG
>Ga0187777_10000173_pt1 | contig 48901 bp, 45 predicted proteins | sample 1015_Q2_SP5_10_M_FD_132416 | JGI IMG/M metagenome (GOLD analysis project Ga0187777, IMG submission 132416) | Tropical peat soil microbial communities from peatlands in Department of Meta, Colombia - 1015_Q2_SP5_10_MG | ecosystem: Environmental > Terrestrial > Soil > Wetlands > Peat | place... | reverse complement strand
GCCGTCCGGACTGGCAGATCGGCGACGTCGTCGGCGAAGCGCGCATCGAGGTGCGCGGCGACACGGCCTGGTGGGTGCAGCGTGCGTACGGCTCCACCGGCCGGATCGAGGACGACGTCTTCGTCACCGAGTACTCGTCCGTCGGCGCGCTCGCCTCGTGGGTGCTGCGCCAGGACGGCCGTGCGGTGCCGGTCGAGCCGGACGAGCTGCGCCGGGAGGTGGCCGCCGCCCTGCGGCGCGTTCGTGACCGGCACGAGGTCAAGATCCAGGAAACGGCGCGGGAAACGCCGCAACGCGGCGCCGACGAGCTCGACGAGCACCCCGCCGGGCCGGTCGTGCCGGAGCGCTTCGGCGTCCTCCAGGCCCTCCTCGCCTATCTGCTGGCCGCGTGCGGCGAGGACAAGGAAGCGACGATCCCCGCGTCCGAGCTGCTCGAGCGCTTTCCCTCCATCCCCGCCGAGGAACTGGAGGAGCACCTCTCGCTTCTGAACCTCGTCAACTTCGGCGGCGGCTGCTACACGATCTACGCGGAGCTGCAGGACGACGCGGTGCACGTCGACAAGGAACTCTGGGGCGACACGTTCCGCCTGCCGCCGCGGCTGACGCCGCTCGAGGCGCGGGCGATCCGGCTCGCGCTCGAGTACGTGGGGCCGATGATCGCGGCGGACTCGCACACGCCGCTCGGCAAGGTGCGCAAGAAGCTCGAGGAGACGTTCGGGCAGTTCGAGCTCGCGCAGGCGCCCGAGCCGAACGTGGAGCGCGCGGAGGAGGATCTCGTTTCGAAGCTCGCGCGCGGCATGCGGGAGCACCGCCTCGTCGAGATCGAATATCAGAAGGAGATGGAGGCGCAGTCGTCGACGCGGCTCGTCGAGCCGTACACGCTCGAGCGCCAGCTGCCGAACTGGTACGTGCACACGTGGGACCGCACGAGCGGCGCCGAGCGTTCGTTCCGGCTCGACCGGATGCGCAGCGCGAAGCTGACACGCGAGAGGTTCGAGCCGCGCCAGGGGTTCGAGCCGACGCGGCTGCGCGGCGCGCGACGGGTGCGCGTGCTCTACTCGAAGGAGATCGCCCGCTACGAGATCGAGCGCGGCGCACGCCGCCTCGCAGACGGCAGCGCGATGCGCGAGATCCCGGTCGGCAGCGACGAGTGGCTCGTGAGCGACATCCTCTCCAAGCGCGGCGAAGCGGTCGTGCTCGAGCCTGCGGACCTGCGGGCGCGCGTCGCGAGCCGCGCGCGCGAGCTCGCGAAGGAGCTCGGCGTCGAGCGCATGCGCGTAAAGGCCTAGAGGCCAGGCGTAGCCCTCTGCCTGTCGCACGCCTTCGCGCCTAAAGCGGCAGACTCAGGGTGAACGTCGCGCCGCCCTCGCGGCGCGACTGCACCTCGAGCGTGCCGCCGTGCGCCTCTGCGATCGAGCGCGCGATGAAGAGGCCGAGGCCGCTGCCGGGCTTCGCGTCGCTCTCGACGTCGGCCCGGCCGAACTTCTCGAAGATGAGCCGCTGCTGGTCCTCGGGGATGCCGGGGCCGTCGTCGCTGACGGAGATGCACACGCACGCGCCTTCTCGGCGCGCACTCACCTCGACCACGTCCCCTGCTGCCGAGTACTTGACGGCGTTGTCGATGAGATTCGTCAGCACCTGCCGCAGCCGCTCTTTGTCGCCGCGTACGGGAGAGAGCGGCTCCGCCGGCTCGGAGCGCACGCGCACCGCCGCTTGTCTCACGGTTGCGGCTGCGACCGCGTCCTCGACGAGCGAGGCGACGTCGACCTCGTCGAAGCGGTAGCTGAACGTGCCCGCCTCGATGCGCGATGTGTCGAGGACGTCGCCGACGAGCATCGTGAGACGGCTTCCCTCGCCGGCGATCAGCTCCAGAAGTTGCTCGCGCTGCTCCTCGGTGAGCTCGTCCCGCCGCTCCTGCAGGGTGCGTGCCGCGCCGATCACCGCGGCGAGCGGGCTGCGCAGCTCGTGCGAGACGAGCGAGACGAAGTCGGCGCGCAGCGCCGACAGGCGCCGCAGCTCCTCCACAGTGGCGCGCTCCGCCTCGTAGGCGCGGATGTTCTGCACCGCGGTGGCGACGAGCCGGCCGAGGAGCGCCACCAGCTCGACCTCGTCCGCCGAGAAGGCGTCCGCGCCCTCCCGCGAGAGCGAGATCATGCCGATCGGCTCCGCACCGAGCAAAAGCGGCGCCACGAGCTCGCTGTGCAGGCCGAGCCCGACGAGCAGCTCGTCCTCCGGGTACTCGGACTCGGCAAGCTCCCGCCGCACGACGATCTGCCCCTCGAGTGCGCGCTCGAGCACCGAGCCGTGCAGAGGGCCGATGCTGCGGGGCGGGAAGACCTCGTTCGCACCCCGTCCCGCTGTTGCGATCGTCGTCGCGGAGTCCTCGTCGACGAGCACGATCGCCGTCCGGTCGAACGGGACGAGGCCGCTCAGCTCGTCGATGAACGCGCCGAACGCGCTCTCGAGCTCGAGCGACGAGCCGAGCGCGCGGGCGCAGCGGTTCGCCGCCTCGAGCGCGTCGACGCGCGGGCCGGTCACGAGGGAAGCCTATGCTTGGCGGGTGCGCGACGTCGTCGTCGTCGGCGGAGGCATCGCCGGATTGGCCGCGGCATGGAGCCTTCGAGACCTCGACGTGCTGGTGCTCGAGGCGGCCGAGCGCGTGGGCGGGCGGATCCGTTCGGAGCGGCGCGGGCGCTACTGGCTCAACCTCGGCGCGCACGTCTTCGCCGGCCCGGGGTCGGCCACCGACCGGCTGCTGCGCGAGACGGGCGTCGAGGCGGCCGACGTCCCGGGGACCCTGACGGCGGTCGAGCTCGGCGGGCGCGTCGTGGCCCGAGGCCGTGTGGAGACGTACCCGTTCCGTCTCCCCCTCTCCGCCCCCGACCGGCTCGCCCTCGCCCGTGCCGGGATGCGCCTGCGCTTCGGCGTCGCCCGCTACGGCCGCGTCCAACGCGGCGGCGAGGAGCGCGTGCTCGCCCATCTCGGCGACCGCTCCTTCGCCGACTGGCTGGGTCGAGTCGCGCCCGCTGTCGATGCCGTCCTCCGGCCGACGCTCCAGCGCTCGTCGGCCGAGCCCGAGGAGCTCGCCGCCGGGTACGCGATCGGCTACTTCCACCTCGTCTGGGACCGGAGCGGCGGCCTGGCGCGGAATATCCTCGGCGGCCCGAGCACGCTCGCCGAGACGATCGCCGAGGCACTCGGCGCACGTGTCCGCCTCGGCGCCCGCGTCGCCGAGGTCACCGCGAGGGCGGGCGAAATCCGTGTCGTCGACGAGGCCGGCCGCGAGGAGCGGGCACGCTTCGCGGTCGTCGCAACGCCCGCGCACGTGACGCGCACGATCGTCGGCGGCCTCCCCGGCGAGACCCGCGCGGCGCTCGGCGAGCTCGCCTACGGCCCCTACGTCGTCGCCGCCTTCCGAACGGGCGAGACCGAGCCGATGCCGTGGGACGGGATCTACGCCGTCGCGACGGCGCGGCGCTCCTTCAACATGCTCTTCAACACCGCGAACGTGCTGCGGACGCGCGGCGGTCGCCGCACGCCGGGCGGAAGCCTGATGGTGTACTCCGGCGCGGGCCTCGCCCGGCGGCTGTGGGACGTCGACGACGCAGGCGTCACCGCGACGTACCTCGACGACCTGGACCGCGCCTTCCCCGGGGCCGCACGGCTCGTCGAGGAGACCGTCATCCAGCGCTGGGAGCACGGGCTGCCGTACGTGCGCCCGGGCCGCCACCGCATCCAGCGGGCGCTCGAGCGGCCGCTCGGAGACGTCTTCCTCGCCGGCGACTACCTCGGCACGCGCTACACCGACACTGCGATCGCGACCGGCACCGCCGCGGCGACCGCGATCCGCTCGCGTCTCGCCTCCCGCTGATCAGGCGGGCTCGCCCTGCGGCTCCGCCTTCTCGATCGGGTTGTTGATCGGATCCTTGCTCCATTCGAACCAGCCGCCGTCGTAGACGGCGATCCGGGGCCAACCCATCACATAGGCGTAGAACCAGGTCTCGCTCGCGCGCCAGCCGGTTCCACAGTAGAAGGCGATCCACTTGTCGGCGCTGATGCCGGCCTGCTCCCAGTTGGCCGCGATCTCAGGGTAGGCGCGCATCGTGTTGTCCACGTTGCGGTAGTGCTGCATGTGGTAGGCGTCGGTGCCGCAGTTGCCCCAGACGTCGCCCGCGATCCGGCCGGCCGGACCGATGTAGTTGTAGCCGCTGACCTCGCCGATGTGCTCCCTCCAGGTCCGGACGCTGACGAGCGCGGCATGCTCCCGGTCGGACAGAATCTTCTTGGCCTCGTCGATGTCGACGATGACCTCGGGGCGCTGCGGGATCCGGGCGCCGAACGACTGCACCGGCGCGGGCTCGCGACGGACGGTCTCGAGCGGGTTGCCCGCTGCCACCCATGCGTCGTAGCCGCCGTCGAGCACGCGGACGTCGTCGACGCCGGCGTAGCGGAGGATCAGCGCCGCCCGGGTGGCGGCGATCTGCCCCGCCCGGCGCCCCGGCCACTTCTCGTCGGCGTGGCCTTCGGTATCGCGGCCGTAGAGGATGACCGTGGCATCCTTGGTAATCCCGAGCGAGCGCAACGCCGCCTCGAGCTCCTCCGGTGGTCGGCGGTTCCAGTCGTGGGGGTCTTCGAGCTCGTTGGTGTCGAGGTAGGCCGCCGAGGGAAGGTGGTTCTCCTCGTACTCCTCGGGCACCCCGAAATTGACGTGGAAGAGCAGGTACCGGCCGGCGGGCGCCGCCTCCGGCCGCTCCCCCGCGAGCAGCTGCCGCAGCCATTGCGGATGGACGAGCTTGTCGTGGTTCGGCAGACGCTCGACGGGCAGGGTCTCGTCCGCCCCCCACCCGGCCCAGCCCTGCTCATAGGTCCGGATGCGTGAAAGGCCCCGCTCCGCGAGTCCCGTCCGCGCCGCCGAGACGTTCTCGGGGTGATCGCCGTAGACGACGACCTCCCGGCCCGGAGTGATGTCCTTCGCCTCGAGCAGCCGTTCCAGCTCGGCCTCGTCGACGCTGCTCAGCCAGGCCCGCGGCAGGGCCACGGCTCCCGGGATGTGACCACCTCGGGCGTCACCGTTCAGGCGCCAGCCGTTGTAGGCCGGCAGGGGCCGGACGTCGACGAGCGTCAGCTCGGGGTCTCCGAGCCGCCGGCGCAGCTCGTCCGTCGTCATCATCCCGTGCGCCTCATACACCGGACACTACACTATACAAAGTAAAGAAATGCCGCCAGGGGACACAGCCCCTCCAGTTCGCCGGAGACCCTCCCGCTCCTACGGACGCGCCGGTCGGCTCTCGGTGCGCGAGACTATGCCGCCGTGACGATCACGCTCACCGGAACCGGGCTCACCCTCGACGACGTGCTCCGCGTCGCGCGCAGCGGCGAGCGCGTCGACCTGGGCGACGGCGTCGCCGAGCGCGTCCGGGACGGGCGCGCCGTGGTCGAGCGCGCGCTCGCGCACGACGACCTCGTCTACGGCCTCACGACCGGTGTGGGCGTCCGCAAGCGAACGCGCGTCGAGCCGGGCGAGCTCGCGGAGTTCAACCGGCGGCTCATCCTCGAGCACCGTGTCGGCCAGGGACCCCCGGCGTCCCCGGAGGTCGTGCGAGCGCAGCTGCTCCTCGTCGCGAACGGCTTCGCACGCGGGACGGGCGGCGTCCGCCTCGAGCTCCTCGAGCGTCTCGTCGCACTCCTCAACGACGGGCCGCTGCCGGCGGTGCGGACGCTCGGGTCGGTCGGCATGGCCGACCTGCCGGCGAACGCCGATCTCGCCTACGGCGTCCTCGACGGGCTCGAACTCGCGGCGAAGGAGGGCCTCGCACTCCTCGACCACAACGGCTTCTCGACCGCGCTCGCGTCGCTCGCGGCCGCCGACGCGACCCGGCTCCTCGGCGCTCTCGAGGTCGCGGGCGCGCTCGACCTGGAGGCGTTCGGCGCCAACCTCTCCTCGCTCGACCCCGCACTCGGCCGGGTCCGCCCCTTCCCCGGCCTCGTCGACGCGCTCGCGCGCCTGCGCGCGCTGCTCCACGGCAGCTACCTCTGGGCAGGCGACGCGGCGCGCAACCTTCAGGACCCCCTCAGCTTCCGTTGCGTGCCGCAGGTCCACGGCGCAGCGCGCGACGCGCTCGCCTTCGCGCACGCCCAGCTCGCGATCGAGCTGAATGCCTCCCAGGAGAACCCGCTCGTCGTCGTGGACGAGCAGCGCATCGTCTCCGCCGGCAACTTCGACGCGCTGCCGCTCGCCGCCGCACTCGACTTCCTGCGCATCGGACTCGTGCCGGCGGTCACGGCGGCGTCGGAGCGGACGGTGAAGCTGCTCCAGGCGCCGCTCACGGGACTGCCGGAGGGCCTCGCGGCCGAGACGGGTCTGGCGGAGAGCGGCCTCTCCGAGTTCGGCGTGCCGGCGCAGGCGCTGGCCGCCGAGGCGAAGCTGCTCGCCCAGCCTGTCTCCGTCGAGACGGCGAGCACGACCCAGCACGAGGGGATCGAGGACCGGATCACGCTGGCGCCGCTTGCGGCCCGGCGCCTCGCGGAGCTCGTCGAGCTCGGCGAGCGGCTCGTGGCCGTCGAGCTCGTCGTCGCCGCGCAGGCGATCGACCTCCGCCGCCGTCCGCAGCTCGGCGTCGGCACGGGGGCCGCCTATGGGCTGGTGCGGAGGCTCGTGCCGGCGACCGGCCGCGGCGAGCCGCCGCCTCAGGACCTCGAGCCGGTGCGACAGCTCGTGCGCTCGGGGAGGATCCCCGCGTGACCCATCGCCTGCCCTGCCTGCTCGCCGACCCGCCGCCCGCCGAGGGCAGGCTGTGGCTCTCGAACGGGCGCATCTTCGACGGCACCGGAGCGGTGGTGCGTGAGCGCGCCTCCGTTCTCGTCGAGGGCGGACGGATCGTGCGCGTCGCGGACGCGGGCGAGCCCGGCGACGGAGCACAGGTGATCGATCTCGAGGGCCGGACGGTGCTGCCGGGCCTGATCGACGCGCACGCGCACGTCGGCGGCGGCTTTGCCCGGCCGGAGCCGCTGCACGGGGCCGAGCCGCTCCTCGCGGGGACGGCCGGGCACGTGCTGGGCGCCGAGCTCCGCGAGGTCCTGCGCATGGGCATCACGACGATGCGCGACGTCGGCTCGATCGGCGACCTCGTCGTCGAGGCCCGCCAGGCGATGCGCTACGGCGCGTTTCGCGGGCCGCGCCTGCTCACCTGCGGCCGGATCGTCTCCCCCACCGGCCCTGGCGGGCGGTTCTTCGCCGGCATGTACCGCGAGGCCGACGGCTGCGACGACGTGAGGCAGGCCGTCCGCGAGCAGCTGCGCTACGGGGCCGACTTCGTCAAGGTGATGACGACGGGTGCGCGCTCCGTCGAGCTCGAGGACCCCGATCCCGCGCAGCTGACCCGCGAGGAGCTCGCGACGCTCGTCGAGGAGGCGCACCGCATGGGCTACCGCGTGTGCGCGCACTGCGAGGGGCTCGCCGGCACCGAGCTCGCGATCGAGGAAGGCGTCGACACGATCGAGCACGGCATGTACCTGAACCAGCGGCCCGACCTGCTCGAGCGGATGGCGGCGAACGGGCAGGTGCTCGTGCCGACGCTCTCGTTCCTGCTCTACACGGCAGGGCTCGACGCGGCGGAAGGCTGCGCGGCCGTGCCGTGGACGCCGCTGCTCGCCGAGCTCGGCAAGCACAACGTCGAGCAGGCGCACCTGACGCTCGAGGCGGCGCGCGACGCCGGCGTGCGGCTCGCGGTCGGCCGCGACAAGTCGCCGCTCCACGCGTCCGCGGACGAGCTGCTGCGGATGATCGAGTTCGGATTGACGCCGATGCAGGCGCTCGTCGCGGCGACGTCGGGCGGCGCGTACGCGGTCGGCCTCGCGGACGAGGTCGGCACGATCGAGCCGGGCCGGCGTGCCGACCTGCTCGTCGTCGACGGCGACCCGCTCGCCCGGCCGGAGCTGCTCCGCGAGCGCGAGCGGATCTGGCTCGTCCTGCAGCTCGGGACGCCCGCCGCCGGGGCGGCGCTCGAGCCCGCTCTCCCGTAGGGGCGCTACCGCCGGCGTCAGTGCTCGATGCGGAACGTCACGGTGACAACGGCTTCCACGTCCTTCAGCCGCGACGACACGTCGCTGATGCCGTAGTCGCTGACTTCGGTCGAGTTGCGAGGAGTGATCTGGTAGACGCCCAGTGTGGTCTGCTGGACCGCGCCGAGCCGCGCGCCGAGGCCTGCAGCGATCGTGCTCGCGCGCTCGCGCGCATCCGCGACTGCCCGCCGAAGGGCGGTGAACTTGGCCGTCGTCAACTGCGTCGAGAGGTACTCGATACGGGAGACGGAGACATCCGTGCCGGCGGCGAGCAGATTGCCGACCCGGGACGCGATCTGCTCGAGCGTGTCGATCCGGGCCGTCTGGATCGAGAACGCCTGGCTGACGTGCCACTCCGGCACTTGGCGGAACGCAGGCTTCTTCAGGCCGGTACGGACGCTGACGAAGACCTGGGTGACCTCGATCGGCGGCTTGGAGACCGCGTCGGCGGGGAGGCCTCCGTGCGCGAGGAACGAGTCGATGCGGGCGACCTTCGGACGAAGCGCCTCGATCGCCGCGGACGGGGTCGATGCCTGCGCCGACGTACGCAGGCGCCACGTCGCCAGGTTCGCCGTGATCGGGTACCGGGCCGAGCCCGTCACGACGATCGTGTCTCGAGCCTGTTTGATGTCCTTGACGCCGTTGGTCGCGATCGATGCCGAAAGCGGGAGCGCGACAGCCAGTGCGACCGCGATGGTGACGGGCCCCGCAACGTGCGAGAGATCTCGCCGACCCCTGCTCGGTTCCACGCTCTGAGCGTAGCGAGGGCCATCGAGCGCGACAAGCACGCCTACGATGCTCTCGAACGGCTCACGCTAGGCGAGGTCGAGCGTCCGGCCGACGCCGGCGCGGCGCGCCTTCTCGAGCAGTGCGTGGCCGAGCGCGATGTCGCTGAGGCTGAGGCCGCGGTGCCAGAAGAGGATGCGCTCGTCGTCGGACTCGCGGCCGGGGCGGTCGCCGACGACGATCTGGCAGAGCTCCGCGTGGAGGTTCTGCTCGCCGAGCCGGCCTGTGTCGACGTGCTCACGCAGCGCGCCGAACTGCCCCGTCCTGCACTGGCCCCAGTCGTCGACGACGATCTTGTCCATCACGTCGGTGAGCGTGAGCTCGACCGCGCTCATCGTCCCGTACGGGATGACGAGACAGCCCGGCTCCACCCAGCGCGTTTCGAGCTTCGGCTCGGGGCGCTCCAGCCGGGAGGCCTCGACCATGATGTCCGCGCCGCGCAGGCAGTCCTCCCAGCTCTCGGTCACGCGCACCGGCTTGCCGAGATCGGCCTCGAGGCGGCGGGCGAAGCTCTCGCGGCTCTCACGGCGGCGCGAGTGCACACGGATCTCCGCGAAGTCGAACAGCCGGTCGAGCAGCCGCACGTTCCAGTACGCCGTTCCGCGCGCGCCGACGTGCCCGAGCACCCGGGAGTCGCGCCGGGCCAGATGGCGTGCGCCGATCGCCGTCAGCGCGCCGGTGCGCATCGCCGTCAGCGCCGAAGCCTCGACGACGGCGACCGGCGCGCCGGTCCGCGCGTCGAGAAGGACGAGCAGGCCGAGCTCCGACGGGAGGCCGAGCTCGTGGTTGTCGAGATAGTCGCCGACGACCTTTACGCCCGCCAGCTGCAGCGGCTCGAGATAGCCGCGCAGGACGTTGAAGTGGCCGCGCACGGCCGGGCCGGGCTCGAGGTGCACACGCGGCTCGATCCGCGCGCGACCGGTGCCCTGCGCGCGCAGGCCGTCCTCGACGGCCGCCAGGATCTCGTCGTCGGCGAGCGCGAGCCGTTCGACATCGGCGCCGCTGAGGAAGGTAAGCTCGAGCGGTTGCACGGGCCCGAGTAGAGCACACGGAGGCGCGCATGTCCGACGACACGGCGACGCCCGTATGCCTGACGGGGCACGATCTCACCGTCGACGAGGTCGAACGGGTCGCGAGAGGGGGCGCCCGCGTCGAGCTCGCTCGCGACGCGGTCGAGCGGATGGCCGCCTCGCGCCGGGTCGTCGAGAGCTACGTCGCCGGCGGCCGCCCCGCGTACGGGCTCACCACCGGCCTCGGCGCCCGTGTCGTCGAGGCGCTCCCTGCCGACGCGCTCGCCGAGTTCTCGCGGCGTACCGTCCTCGGTCGAGCGCATTCGGTCGGCCCGCCGCTCCCGACCGAGGTCGTGCGTGCCGCGATGCTCGTGCGCGTCAACGGCCTCGCGCACGGCGGCGCCGGCGCGAGCCCGGAGCTCGCACACGCCCTCGTCGCGCTGCTCGAGCGCCGCGTGCACCCGATCGTCCCGTCGATCGGCACGATCGGGGCCGCCGACATCTGCGTGCTCGCGCACGTCGGCCTCGTCGTGCTCGGCGAGGGCGAGGCCGAGCTGCGTGGAGAGGTGCTGCCGGGCGGTCGCGCGCTCGCGGCGGCCGGCCTCGCGCCGCTCGAGCTCGCGCCGAAGGACGGGCTGGCGCTGATCAGCTCGAACGCCGTCTCGGCCGCGTCGGCTGCACTCGCGCTCGTCGACGCAGCCGCGGCTCTCGAAGCGGCTCAGGCGGCCGCGGCGCTCTCGATGGAGGGCTTTCGCGCCAGCCTGACCCCGATCGACGTGCGCGTGGCGGCGGCGCGACCGGCTCCGGGCCAGGCCGCGGCGGCGGCCGGGTTGCGGCGGCTGCTCGCGGGCGGCTCTCTCGCTGCAGGCGGCGGCCGCCGGCTGCAGGATCCGCTCTCGTTCCGGTGCGTCAGCCAGGTGCACGGCAGCCTCGCGACTGCGCTCGAGCTGCTCCGCGACGCGCTCGAGCCCGAGCTGAACGGAGCGGGCGACAACCCGCTCGTCCTCGTCGACGACGGCGTGATCGTCTCGACGGGAAACTTCTTCGTGCCGACGCTGGCGCTCGCCGCCGACGCGGTCGCGCTCGCGCTCGCACAGGTCGCGACCCTGACGGCCGCGCGGGTCGCCCGGCTGCTCTCGGAGCCGCTGACCGACCTGCCTCAGAACCTCGCTCCTGCGGAATCGTCGGGCACGGGCATGGCGCCGCTGCTCAAGGTCGCCGGCGCGCTCGTCGGCGAGATCGTCCACTCGGCAGCCCCGGCGACGCTCGCCTCGTTCGCGCATCGGGACGAGAGCGTCGAGGACGCGTCGACAGGAGCACCGCTCGCGACCGGGCGGCTCGCCGCCATGCTCGAGCGCTGGCGCCTGCTGATCGCGCTCGAGCTCGTCGTCGCCGCGCAGGCCGTCGACCTCGCCGCTGCAAGTAACAACTTGTTACTTGGTGGCGGGACGCGCGCGATCCACGCAGCAGTGCGCGCGCTCGCGGAGCCGCTCCGCTCGGACCGGCCGCTCGGCGGAGACGTGGAGCGCGTTGCCGCCGGTCTCGGAAAGCTTCTCTAGTCGACCGCGATCCAGATCGACTTCAGGTCGCTGTACTTCTCCAGCGCGTGGATCGACTTGTCCCGACCGAAGCCGGACTGCTTGAAGCCGCCGAACGGCGCGGTGATGTCGCCGCGGTCGAAGCAGTTGACCCAGACGACGCCGGCACGGAGCGCCCGTGCGACCCGGTGGGCGCGCGAGACGTCCCTCGTCCAAACGGCCGCCGCGAGGCCGTAGACCGTGTCGTTCGCGATCCGCACGGCCTCGTCCTCGTCGCGGAACGAGATCGTGGCGAGCACCGGCCCGAAGATCTCCTCGCGCGCGATCCGCATCTCGTTCGAGACGGCGTCGAAGATCGTCGGCTCGACGAAGTAGCCGCCGGTCTCCTCCAGGACGCGGTTGCCGCCGAGATGGAGCTGGGCGCCGTCGGCCTTGCCGGACTCGATGTAGCCGACGACGCGCTCGAGCTGCGTGCGGTCGACGATCGCGCCCATGCGCGTCTCGGGATCGAGCGGGTCGCCGGGACGGATCGTCTCCGCGACGCGGACGACGCGCTCGAGGAAGTCGTCCCGGAGCGACTCGTGGACGAGCAGGCGCGAGCCGGCGTTGCAGACCTCGCCCTGGTTGTAGAAGACGCCCCACGCCGCGGCCTCGGCGGCGGCGTCCAGGTCGCCGCAGTCCTGCATCACGATGTGCGGCGACTTGCCGCCGCACTCGAGCGCCAGCCGCTTCATGTTCGACTCGCCGGAGTAGCGCAGGAAGAGCTTGCCCACCTCCGTCGAGCCCGTGAAGGCGACGAGGTCGACGTCCATGTGCCGGCCGAGCGCCTGACCCGCCGTCTCGCCGAAGCCCGGCACGACCTGGAGCACGCCCGGGGGGACGCCCGCCTCGACGGCGAGCTCCGCGAGCCGGAGCGCGGTGAGCGGCGACTGCTCGGCCGGCTTGAGGACGACGCTGTTGCCGGCGGCGAGCGCCGGGCCGACCTTCCAGCTCGCCATCAGCAGCGGGAAGTTCCACGGCACGACCGCCCCGACGACGCCGAGCGGCTCGCGGACGAGCATGACGACGTCCGCCGGCCCCGTCGGCGCGACCTCGTCGTACACCTTGTCGATCGCCTCGCCGTAGTAGGCGACGCACTCCGCCGCGAGCGGCACGTCGACGCGGCGCGAGTCGCGGATCGGCTTGCCCATGTCGAGCGTCTCGAGCAGCGCGAGCTCGTCGCGATGCTCCTCCAGCAACGCCGCGAGCCGCTGGAGCACCCGCTTGCGCTTCTTCGGTGCGAGCCGGGACCAGACGCCGGACTCGAAGGCCGCGCGCGCGCCGCGCACGGCGCGGTCGACGTCCTCCGCGTCACAGGCCGCGACGGCCGCGATCACACGGCCGGTTGCCGGGTTGACGCAGTCGAACGTCCCGCCGGACGCCGCGTCGACGTAGGCGCCGTCGACGAAGGCCTGCGAGCGGATCGACAGGTCGGTGAGAACGTCTTCGACTGTGCCGGTCACGGTGCTCCTCCTGCGAGCTCTGGGTCGACGATCACCACGGTACGAGCTCCCTCGCCGCGGCGGAGACGGTCGAGCGCATCCTCGACGCCGTCGAGGCCGGTGGTGTGCGTGACGACGCCCGCAAGGTCGAGCTCGCCTGCGAGGGCGAGCTCGGCGAGCTCGGGCAGGTCGCGGGCCGCGTCACCGGAGCCGTAGTAGGTGCCGCGCAGCGACTTGTCGGAGAGGAACTCGATCGCGGGAATCGAGACCTCGACGCCCTTCGGCACCAGGCCGACGACGACGACCTGGCCGCCGGCGCGGACGGCGTCCCAGGCGAGCCTGATCGTCTGCGGCCGCCCGACCACCTCGAACGCATGGTCGACGCCGCCGCCGGCCAGCTCCCTGACGACCGCGGCGGGATCCTGTTCGGAGGCGTCGACGGCGTCGGTCGCGCCGAGCGTGCGTGCGCGCTCGAGCTTGTCGGAGGTCCGGTCGACGGCGACGATCGGTGCGGCGCCGGCGAGCCGCGCCCCGGCGATCACCTGCAGGCCGACGCCGCCGCAGCCGATCACGCAGACCGAGTCGCCCGGCGCGACGCGTGCGACGTTGCGGACGGCGCCCATGCCCGTGACCACGCCGCAGCCGAGCAGCGCCGCCTGCCGGAGCGGCAGCGCGGCCGGGATCTTCACGGCGCCCGCCGCCGCGACGACCGTCCGCTCCGCGAAGCACGCGGTCATCAGGCCGTGCTGCAATGTCGCGCCGTTCGCGTGCAGCCGGCTCGTGCCGTCCATCAGCGTGCCCGCGACGGCGTTGCGCCCGGCGGGCTCGCACAGGTTGCGACGGCCCGCGCGGCAGGCGCGGCAGGCACCGCAGGCCGGCACGAAGGAGAAGGCGACGTGGTCGCCGGGCACGACGTGCGTGACACCGGCGCCGACGCGATCGACGACGCCTGCGCCTTCGTGGCCGAGCACCATGGGCCAGCGACCCTCGCCGAGCTCGCCGGCCGCGAGCCGCACGTCCGAGTGGCAGACGCCGGCGGCGGCCACCCGGACGAGCACCTCGCCCGCTTTCGGCGGGTCGAGCTCGACCTCTTCGACCGCGACCGGGCGTCCGGGGCGGCGGAGCACGACCGCCCTCACGCGACCCGCCACCGCTCGAGCGCGTCGAGATCGGGCGTGACGCCGAGCCCCGGACCCGCCGGCGGCGCGATCGTCCCGTCCGCGGCGATCCGGACGGGCTCGGGCAGCAGCCAGTCGCGCCGCTCCGCGGTCAGGCCGGGCGGATCGTAGGGCACCTCGACGAAGGGGCAGGTGGAGACGGCGAGCGCGAGGTGGAGGTTCGCGACGAGCCCGTAGCCGTTCGACCACGTATGCGGCGACCAGGCGCGGCCGTGGAGGTCCGCCAGCGCCGCGACGCGGCGGCAGCCCGAGAACCCGCCCGCGAGCACGACGTCGGTCTGGATCACGTCGACGCCGCCGCGGACGATCAGCGCGCGCGCCTCGTGTGCGCCGCGCACCATCTCGCCGGCGGCGAGACGAAGATCCGTGCGACCGCGCAGCGCGCGGTAGCCGTCGACGTCGTCGGTGCGCAGCGGCTCCTCGAGCCAGTAGACGCCGAGCGGCTCGAGGGCACGCGCGCACTGGACCGCCGTCGCGACGTCCCAGCGCGGCTCGAGGTCGCCCGGCATCCGCCAGCCCTGATTCGCGTCGACCATGATCTCGAGCGAGGGCCCGACCGCGGCCCGCACCGCTGCGACGATCGCAACGTCCTCGCGCCAGTCCGCGTGGTGGAAGCGGATCTTGACGGCGCGGATGCCCGCGTCGCGCAGGGCGAGGACGCGCCGCACGCGCTCCTCCGGCGCGAGCAGCTCGGCGTTCGACGCGTACGCGAGCAGGCGCTCCGAGCGGCCCCCGAGCAGCTGCCAGCACGGCCGGTCGAGCGCCTTGCCGGCCAGGTCCCACACCGCCGCCTCGACCGTCCACGGCCGTGCGTGATGGAAGTCGACCGTCTCGCACAGCTCGCGCACGACCTCGCTCCGCAGCGGGTCGACGCCGACGAGCAGCCGCTCGAGCAGCTCGCGGTCGGGCAGCGCGTCGCCGCTCGCGTAGCCGTCGACGCCCTCGTCGCTGCGCACGATCACCACCGTCGCCTCCTGGTGGGTGCGCGGCACGGGGTCCCAGGCGACCCGCAGCGGCGGCTCGAACGGGAAGACGTACCGCCGCGTCTCGATACCGGTGATGCGCATCAGTCGCCGCGGTAGAAGGGGTTCTGCAGAGAGTCGCGCGCGGCGACGAGGCGCGTGGCCGCCTCGGGATCGCGGCCCTCGACGCAGGTCCCCAGCGCCTTGCGGACGGCCGCCCGGTTGGCGAGCCGGACCGCGGTCTCGTCGGTGGCATTCGGGTCGACCCAGACGGCGACGAGCACGAGCAGCTCGCCGGTCGCCTCGAGCAGGCCGTCGGCGACGGCGTCGAGGACACCCTGGCCGATCCCGAGCTGCGCGGCGCCCCAGGTGATCGTCTCGTGGCGCTCGTCGCGCGCGGTCGCCTTGTTCATCATGAGCGTCGGCGGCCAGACAGGCTCGTACCGCGCCTCGTCCGGTCCGACGCAGACGAGCACCGGCGTGTGACCCGGCGAGGGGTGCGCGAACATGCCGATCGCGGCCGCCGCGGTCGCGCTGCCGCGCCGCGCGAGCACGACGTTGACGTGGCTGCCGTTCGGCTTGACGCCGCCCCAGCCCTCGCCGATCCGGCCGTCGAGCTCGTCGGGCGTCACGCCGCCGCTCCGTCCGCCGGGGCGAGGTCGAGCACGACGCGCAGGGCCTCGCCGGAGCGCAGCAGCTCGAAGGCGCGGTCGAGCTCGTCCAGCCGCAGCCGGTGCGAGATCAGCCGGTCGAGGGGCAGCACGCCGCGGCGGTAGAGGTGGAGGATCTGCACGAAGTCACGCTCGGGTCGGGACGAACCGTAGAGGGACCCGAGCACCCTCCGCTCCATCCTCGGGATCGAGAGCGCGGGCAGCGGCAGGACGGCGTCCTCGCGCGGGATCCCGATCAGCACGGCGGCGCCGCGCGGGCGCGTCGACAGGAACGCCGTCAGCATCGCGTCGACGCGGCCGGTCGCCTCGATCGCGTAGTCGACGCCGCCACCCGACGCCTCCACCACGGCGGCAGCAGTCTCCTCGGGCGAGCCCGCCCAGAGCACGCCGCCGGTGGCGCCGAACCCCTCCGCGTCGGCGAGCTTCTGCGGATTGACGTCGACGGCCAGGATCGTGCCCGCGCCGGCGGCCGCGGCCGCGAGCACGGCCGACAGCCCGACGCCGCCGCAGCCGACGACGGCGACGCGGTCGCCGGGCCGCACCCCCGCGGTGCGCCAGACCGCGCCGACGCCCGTCGTCACGGCGCAGCCCACGAGGCCGGCGACGTCGAACGGCACGTCACGCGGGATCGGGACGCACGAGCGCTCCGGCAGCACGCACGCCTCGGCGAACGAGGAGATGAAGGAGTAGTGGTAGACGGGCTCCCCGTCGCGGGACAGGCGGGTCGTCCCGTCGAGCAGGCCGCCCGTGCCCATCGCCGGCCAGGCGGTCGAGCAGAGTTGAGGGAGCTCCCGCAGGCACTCGGCGCATTCGCCGCAAGACGGCGCCCAGGAGAGGGCGACGTGGTCTCCCGGCACGACGCGCCTCACTCCCGGCCCGACGGCCTCGACGACGCCGGCCCCCTCGTGCCCGAGCACCGCAGGGCAGCGCGTCTCGGCGGTGCCGTCGATCGCGTTCTGATCGGAGTGGCAGACGCCGCTCGCGTGCAGGCGGACGAGCACCTCGCCGGGACCGGGCTCGGCGAGGTCGAGCTCCGTCACGGTCATCGGTCCGCCCGTCCGCTCGAGGACGGCCGCGCGGATCTTCACGCGGTCGCCGCCTCCCTGCGTCCCGCCTGGAGCACGCGCAGCTCCTCGATCGGGATGTGGCAGGACATCAGATGGCCGCCCTCGACCTCGACGAGCGGCGGCTCCTCGAGCTCGCAGATCTCGCCGACCTTGCGATGACAGCGCGTGTGGAAGACACAGCCCGACGGCGGCTCGGCGGCGCTCGGGATCTCGCCCGCGAGCTTGATCCGCTCCCGCCCGCCGCCGTCGATCGTCGGGACGGCGGACAGGAGCGCCTCCGTGTACGGATGATGCGGACCGTCGAAGACGACCTCGGCCGGGCCGAGCTCCATCAGCCGGCCGAGGTAGAGCACCGCGATCCGGTCGGAGATGTAGCGGACGACGCCGAGGTCGTGCGAGATGAAGAGGTACGCGACGCGGCGCTCCGCCTGCAGCTCGACGAGCAGGTTGAGGATCGCGGCCTGGACCGACACGTCGAGGGCCGAGGTCGGCTCGTCGCAGACGACGACCTGGGGCTCCCCCGCGAACGCGCGCGCGATCGCGAGCCGCTGCTTCAGCCCGCCCGAGAGCTGTCCCGGCTTCGCGCTGACGTAGCGCTCGGCGAGTCGCACGGAGTGCATCAGGTCGATCATCCCCCGGTCGGCCGCGGCGCCCGAGACGCCGGCGAGCTTCCGCAGCGCCCGGCGCAGGATCCGGCGCACCGAGTGGCGCCGGTTCAGCGCGGAGTCGGGGTTCTGGAAGACGATCTGCAGCGCCCGGATCTCGTCCGCCGACCGCTGCCCGAGACGCCCTTCGAGCGCCTTGCCGTCGAGCGTGACGGCGCCGCTGGTGGGCCCGACGATCCCGAGCAGCGTCCGCGCGAGCGTCGTCTTGCCGCTCCCCGACTCGCCCACGAGGCCGAGCGCCTCGCCCGGCCAGATCGCGGCTGACACGCCCACGAGCGCGTGGACATGGTGACCGTGCTGGCGGAAGACCTTGCCGAGGTCGTCGAAGCGGAGGAGCGGCTCGAAGTTTCGTTCGATCGCCGGAAGCTCGAGCTGGGCGGCCTCGACCCGGGGCAGCTGCTCCGCCTCCTCGTGGAAGTGGCAGCGGCTCACGTGCCCACCGCCGAGTGCGTGCAGCGGCGGCTCCTCCGTGTGGCAGATCTCCTTCGCGAGCGTGCAGCGCGGCGCGAACACGCACCCGGGCAGCTCCTCCCCGAGATTCGGCAGGAAGCCCGCGATCGTGTCCAGGCGGCCGTGGTCCTTCCGCGCCCCGCCGCGGGGGATGCAGCGGAGCAACCCGACGGTGTACGGGTGTCGCGGCTCGTGCAGAACGCGGTCGACCGACCCCTCCTCGACGAGCCGGCCGGCGTAGAGCACGCCGACCTGCTCGCACATCTTCGCGATGACGCCGAGGTTGTGGCTGATGAACAGCACCGCCGTCTGGAACTCGGCCTGCAGGCCGGCGACCAGGTCGAGCACCTCGGCCTCGACGGTCGCGTCGAGCCCCGTCGTCGGCTCGTCGAGGATCAGGAGCGTCGGATCCTTGGCGAGCGCCATCGCGATCACGACGCGCTGCTGCATCCCCCCCGAGAGCTGGTGCGGGTAGCGCTCGAGCACGGAACCCGGGTCGGCGATCTGCACCTTGACGAGCGCGCCGCGCGCGAGCTCGAGCGCCTCGGCCTTCTTGACGCCCCGCACGGTGAAGACCTCCGCGACCTGCGCCCCGACCCGGATCGACGGGTTCAGCGCCGAGCCCGGGTTCTGGTACACCATCGAGACGTCGTCCGCCCGCAGGCGACGCAGCTCTGGCCGCGTCAGCGAGACGACGTCGCGCCCCGCGATCCGGATCTCGCCGGCGCGCACCCGCCCGTTGCGGGGAAGGTACTGCACGATGGCGAGCGCCGCCGTCGACTTTCCGCAGCCCGATTCGCCGACGAGGCCGTACGAGTGCCCCCGCTCGATCGTGAGGGAGACGCCGCGAAGCACCTGCCGGTCGATGCCGCGCACCTTGTAGGCGACGTCGACGTCGACGAGCTCGAGCGCCGGCTCGAACGCGGACGCGCTCACCGCTCGACCACCTGAGTCAGCCCGTCGGCGACGAGGTTGACGCCGATCACGAGCGACGCGACTGCGAGCCCCGGGAACAGCACGGTCCACCAGTACGAGCCGCCGGCGAGCAGGGCGTAGTTCTCGGCGATCTGCAGCGACCAGTCGGGCGACGGCGGCTGGATGCCGAAGCCGAGAAAGGTGAGCCCGGCCACGGCGAAGATCGCGTAGCCGAGCCGGACCGTCCCCTCGACGATGATCGGGCCGAGCACGTTCGGCAGGATCTCCACGAACATGATGTACGGCGCCCGCTCGCCGCGCAGGCGGGCCGCGGGAACGTAGTCGAGGTCGCGCTCCGCGAGCACGGCTGCCCGCACCGTTCGCGCAACGAGGGGTGTGAAGACCGCCCCGATGACGACGATCAGCGTCGCGTTCGAGGCGCCGATCGAGACGATGGCCGTCACCGCGATCACGATCAGCGGCAGGGCGAGGATCGCGTCGATCACGCGGCCGAGCGCATCGTCCACGAAGCCACGGAAGTACCCGGTGACGAGCCCGACGACCGTGCCGCCGGCCACCCCGAGCAGCGTCGCGAGCGGCGCGATCTTCATGATGCTGGTCGCCCCGGCGAGGACGCGGGAGAGCACGTCCCGTCCGAGGGAGTCGGTGCCGAGCCAGTAGTGGCCGAAGGGGCGAGCGAGGACGGATGACGTCTGCGCCAGGGGGTCGTGCGGCGTGAGGTGGGCGCCGACGATCGCCCAGAACACCCAGAAGCCGACGATCAGGTTGCCGGCGATGAAGGTCTTCGACCGCAGGAGCGCCGCGACCGTCTCGCGCCGCGCGACCCTGGCCTCGCTCGGCTGGACCGGGGCCGCCGCTGCGACGGCGTTCATTCGGCGGCTCCGTAGCGGATGCGCGGGTTCAGCAACGAGTAGAGGGTGTCCGCGACCAGCGTCGCAACGAGGTAGACGATGCCGATCACGAGCACACCGCTCTCGAGCATCGTGAAGTCCTTGTTCTGCGCCGCGATGTAGATCCGCTGCCCGATGCCCGGGTAGTTGAACAGCTTCTCGATCACGACGAGTCCGCCGATCAGGTAGCCGGTCTGCGTCGCCACGACCGCGATCGTCGGCAGGAGCGCGTTGCGCAGGACGTGACGGAACATGACCGTTCTCGTGTCGAGCCCCTTGAGGTAGGCGGTGCGCGTGTAGTCGGCGTCGAGCGCCTCGATCACGCCCGCGCGCGCGATGCGCGCGATGTAGCCGAAGAGCACGGCGGTGAGCGCGAGCGCGGGCAGAAGGAGGTACTTGATCTGGACGAGGAAGCTCGACCCCGGCGGGGCCTGCGCGGTGGTCGGCAGGAGCTTGAACACCACGCCGAAGATCACGATCAGGACGATCGCGGTCACGAACTCGGGCACCGCGGTCAGCGAAAGTCCGCCGATCGTGATCGACCTGTCGGTGACGCGGCCCTGCCGGAGCGCGGCGGCGATGCCGCCGAGGATGCTCAGCGGCACGCAGATCAGGAACGCGAGCGCGGCCAGCTTGAGGGAGTTCACGAGCGACGGCCCGAGCAGGCCGGCGACGGACGAGCCCTGGTACTCGAGCGAGTTGCCGAGGTTGCCGTGGAGCAGATGCGAGACCCATCGCCCGTACTGCACGACGATGGGCCTGTCGACTCCGAGCTCGTGATTCGTCTGGTCGACCTGTTGCTGGGAGGCGAAGGGGCCGAGGATGTTCCGGCCGACGTTGCCCGGGAGCAGCTGCGCGAGGGAGAACACGATCATGCTCAGCAGCACGAGCGTGATCAGCGCGAGCCCGAGGCGTTTGAGCAGGAAGCGGCCCATCAGCGTGATGATGACGGAGCGCGGGCCGCGCTACCACACACGCGGTGCGGCAGCGCGGCGCGCGGCATCTTCGTGCGGATCAGGCGAGCGACGTCTTGCTGAGGTAGATCTCGCCGAGCGCGTCGGCCTGGTAGCCCTTGACGTGCGTCGACCCGGCTGCGAGGTAATTGTAGAAGTACGGGAAGATGACCGGCGTGTCGTGCAGCAGGATCGTCTCGATCTGCCCCGAGTACTTCTGCTGATCCTTCAGCGCGATCGCGGCCTCGTACGACTTGACGAGCGCGTCGTACTTCTTGTTCGCGTAGTGCGCCGCGTTCCAGACCCCGCCCGTTTCGAGGGCACTGTTGAGGATGACGTTCGGCACCGCGCGGTGCCCCCAGTCGGTGATGTTCATCGGCGTGTTCAGCCACGGTGTGTTGCCGAGGCCGCCGGGGCCGCCGGACTGCGTGCCGGCGAAGTACGCGGTCGAGGTCAGGATCACGAGCTTCATGTTGATCCCGATCGCCTTGACCGAGCGCTGGATGATCTGCGCGAGCTGTGGGATCTCGCCGGTCTGCTCGGTCGTGAGGGTGATCGAGAAGCCGTGCGCGTAGCCGGCTTCCTTCATCAGCTGCTTCGCGAGCGCGATGTTCTTCTTCCGCTGCGGGACGCTCTTGTTCGTCGACGGATAGACCGGGGCGAACGGCGAGTCGTTGCCGATGTCGGCCCGGTTGTCGAACAGCGTCTTGATGATCGCCGGGCGGTCGAGCGTCAGCGCGATCGCCTGCCGCACCCTGTAGTCATGGAGCGGGTTGTGCAGGTCGACCCGCATCGGCACCTCCCGGTGCGTCGCCCCCCGCGCGGCGAAGATCTGGACGTTCGGGTTGCCGAAGAGCGGCCGCCCGGTCGCGAACTGGATCTGGCCGATCAGGTCGATCGAGCCCCCGAGGAGTGCCGCCGTGGTGGCCGCGTCGTCGGTGTAGTACGTGACGTCGACCCCGTCGAGCGGAGCACTCCCGCCCCACCAGCCGGTGAAGCGGTCGTACTTCGCGCCGACGCCCGGCGTGTAGGAGTCGAGCTTGAACGCGCCCGTCGTCTGCGGCGTCGTCTGGAAGGTGCCGTCCGCGTAGTTGGCGGGCAGGATGATTCCCTGATACGTCGTCGAGCTCGTGAGGTAGGGGAAGCTCGCCGTCGGGGTGTCGAGGTTGAACTGGACGGTGAGGCTGTCGATCTTCTGGACGCCGCTCGCGGAGAGGACGCCCTTGAAGGCCGAGAGCGCGGCCGAGTTCGGTCCGAGCAGGCGGTTGTAGGTGGCGACGACGTCGTCGGCGCTCATCGTCCCGCCGTTCTGGAACTTCACGTTCGGGCGGAGCTTGAACGTCCACGACGATGCGTCGGCGTTGGGCTTCCAGCTCAGCGCGAGCTCCGGCAGGAGCGTCAGGCTCTGCGTCGCCCGGGTGAGGAACTCGCCGGCGACGCCGCCGGTCTCGAGCCCGCCTTGGTCGAGGTAGGTCTCCGGGTCGAGGCTCTTCACGGGCGGCGGGATGATCGCCAGGCGGAGCCGGCCACCGGCCTTGTGTGCCACCGGAGCCGCAAAGGCGAGGGGTGCATCTCCGAGCGCGGCGAGCGCGCCGCCGATCGCCGAGGCGGAGAGCCCGAAGATCGATGCGCGACGGAAGAACTCCCTACGGTCGAGCTCACCTGCCAGAAGCTCGTCGATCAGATTGTTCTCGACCGGCCCCGCTTCGGTGCGACGGTATTCGTCGAGCTGCCGACGTGTCTCGCGATCCATGCGTTGACCTCCTCGCTTCTCCCGGCAACGCCGGGAGCTCTGGCTGAGCGCTTGACCGTCCCATTCCGGGTGGGGCCGTGTCAAGACCCGGGAGTCTACTCCCCCAGGGCCAGGGCGAGCGCGGCGCCGAGGAGCGCGTCCGCACCGTGCACGCAGTCCTCCCAGCGCGTGTGCTCGCCGGCGTCGTGGCTGATGCCCGCCACGGACGGAACGAAGATCATCCCGCTCCGGGTCACCCCTGCGAGAGCCTGCGCGTCGTGCCCGGCACCGGAGACGAGCTCCAGCGTCGAGAGCCCGAGGGCGGCGGCGGCGCGTCGGATCGCCGCGCGCACGCCGGGGTCGAGCGCGGTCGGCTCCCAGCTGCCCACCGGGATCGCCTCCAGCCCGAGCGCATGCTGCTCCGCCGCGAGGCCGGCCTCGCCCAGCAGCGCCGACTCCAGCTCGTCGAGCTGCACCGCGTCCGGGGAACGGAGCTCGAGCGCGACGCGCGCCGACCCCGGGACGACGTTGAAGGCGCCCGGCTCGAGTCGCAGATCGCCCACGGTGGCGACGCAGCCGGGAAAGTCCCGCGCGACGACCGCGTTCGCCGCCACGGCGAAGGCGGCGGCGCCGAGGCCCGCGTCCCTGCGCGCGCCCATCGGCGTCGTGCCCGCGTGGCGGGCGGCGCCGCGGAAGACGAGCGAGAACGAACGCGCGCCGACGATGCCGGTGACGACGCCGATCTGCGCGCCCTCCTGCTCCAGCCGGGGGCCCTGCTCGATGTGGAGCTCGAGGTACCCGGCCAGCGAGGCGGGCTCTCGGCGCGCCTCGGCCAGGCGCTCCTCGTGCAGTCCCGCCAGCTCGAGCCCCGCCAGCAGCGCCTCCCGGCCGCCACGGGGCGCGCGGAGGGACTCGGCCGTGAGCGTTCCCGCCACCGCCTCGCTGCCGAGCAGGCCGACGAGCGTGCCCTCCTCGTCGGTGAAGTCGATCGCCTCGAGCGCCACGGACAGATCGGCCCCGGCCTTCTGCACGGCGAGCAGCACGTGCAGGGCGGCGACGACGCCGAGGGCGCCGTCGTACCGGCCGCCGTCCGGCACCGAGTCGAGGTGCGAGCCGAGCAGGAGCGTGGGCGCGGCGGCAGAGCGCCCCGACCGCAGGATCGCCGAATGGTTGCCGGCCGCGTCGACGCGGGTCTCCAGACCCGCCTCCTGCGACCGGCGGAGGAACCAGGCCCGCGCTGCCAGGTGCGCCTCGCCGAGGCTCGGCCGGCTGACACCGCCCTTCGGCGTCGCGCCGAAGGCGGCCAGCGCGTCGAAGTCCGCGCGCATGCGGTCGCCGTCGACGCGCAGCTCAGTACCCCCGCTCGACGAAGCGTCCCCGCCCGGGGCCGGCCACGAATGCACCGTCGGCCACGATCACCTCGCCGCGGCTGATCGTCGTCACCGGGAAGCCGTTCACGACGAGCCCGTCGTAGCTCGCGAAGGGGAGCGGCGAATGGAGCGTCTCCGGCGAGAGCGTGACCCGCCGCTGCGGGTCGAAGAGCACGATGTCCGCGTCGCAGCCGGGGCTGAGCCGTCCTTTGCGGGTGAGTCCGAAGATCTCGGCCGGCCGCGTGCAGCACGTGTCGACCCAGCGGCAGAGGTCGATCAGGCCCTCCCCGACGCCGAAGGTGTGGACGAGCGAGAGCCGCGCCTCGATGCCGGAGACGCCGGCCGGATGCCGTCCCTCGAGCGGCACCCGTGGACAGTGGTCGGACGAGACGATGTCGATCGCGCCGGCCCGGAGCGCGGCCCAGAGCGCGTCGCGCTGCGCGGAGTCGCGGATCGGCGGTCTGACCGCGAGCGACTGCGCGCGCAGGTCGCCGGAGCAGAGGGCGGCCTGCTCGAGGACGAGCCCGTGGGAGGTGACCTCTCCGGCGACGTCCTGCCCCCGCTTCCTGGCCTGCGCGACCTCGTACGCCGACTCGGCGCAGGAGAGGTGGAAGACGAGGAGCCGCGCTCCGGCGAGCCCCGCGAGGACGGTCGCCCGGTGGACGGCCTCGGCCTCGGCCGCCGGCGGGCAGGCGGCGGCGAGCCAGCGCGGGCCGGTCTTCCCCTCCGCCTCCAGCCGCCGCCCGAGCTGGCCGATCACGTCGTCGTTCTCCGCATGGAGGACGGCGAGGCCGTCGCGGCTGCCGATCACCCCCATCGCCCGGAAGATGGCGGCGTCCGGCAGGCGGTATCCCTCGTAGGCCATGTAGAGCTTGAAGGACGGCACGCCGCGCTCGAACACCGCGGGGATCTCCGCGAGCCGGACGGGATCGGGGTCGCGGAGGTTGAGATGGAGCCCGTAGTCGATCACGGCCTCCCCGTCGGCGTCAGAGAGGCGCCGGTCGAGGCCCTCGAGGAGCATCTCGCCCACCGCCGGCTGCGCGAAGTCGACGACGGTGGTCACGCCTCCGAACGCGGCGGCGCGCGTCCCGGTCGCGAACGAGTCCGCGGTCGGCACCGCGTAGGGAGGGAAGGTCGGATCGGTCAGGTGGACGTGGCCGTCGACGGCGCCGGGGATGACGTACAGCCCACGGGCGTCGAGCTCGACCGCGCCGGCGAGGCCGCTGCCGATGGCCGCGATCCGCTCCCCGGCGACCGCGACGTCCGCGACCGTCGCCTGCTCTGCGGTGACGACGAGGCCGTCCTTGACGACGAGGTCGTAGCTCAAGCCCGGCGTACTCTACTGCCGTGACCGACTGGTCCCGGCTCGTCCGCCCGTCCGTGCACGGCCTCGCCGCCTACCACCCCGGCCCGAGCATGGCCGAGCTGCAGCGGCGGTACGGGCGCGAGGTCGTGAGGCTGAACCGGAACGAGGATCTCTTCCCGCCGTTCCCCGGCGCACGCGAGGCGGTCGAGGCCGAGCTCGCGAACGTGTGGATGTACCCCGAGGAGTCGTACAGCGACTTCCGCGAGGCGGCGGCGGCCTGGATCGGGACGACGCCCGACCGGATCGTGCCGGCACACGGGACGCAGGCGCTGATCGGAACGCTGGCCGGCCTCCTGCTCGAGCACGGCGACCCCGTCGTCGTCCCGCAGCCGACGTACGGCCTCTACGCGCAGGTCAGCACGATGCGCGGCGCGGTCGTCCACCGGGTGCCGCTCCGAGATCTCCGCGTCGACCTGGGGGCGCTCGCGGCCACCGCGCGAAGCGTCGGCGCGCGGCTCGTCTGGATCTGCGACCCGAACAACCCGACGGGTTCGCTCGCCCGCCCCGACGAATGGCGGCCGTTTCTCGACGCGCTGCCCGAGCGCTGCATCCTTGTCGTCGACGAGGCGTACGCGGACTACGTCGACCCCGAAGCGAGGCTCGGTCGCGAGCGCGACGTCGAGGCGGGCCGGCGGCTCGTCGTGCTGCGCACCCTCTCGAAGCTGTTCGGGCTCGCCGGCCTCCGGCTCGGCTACGCGATCGCCGATCCCGAGCTCGCCCGCTATCTCGACGCCGTCCAGGAGCCGTTCAACGTCAACCGCGCCGCCCTTGCCGCGGGCCTGGCCTGCCTCGCACATCCGGAGCTGATCGAGGAGCGCCGACAGGCGGCCGCCGCCGCGCGCACGCTGCTCTGCGAGCGCCTGATGGCGGTCGGCGTCGAGCCGTTCCCCTCCCAGGCCAACTTCGTGCTCGTGCGCACCGGTGTCGACGACGCCCTGGTCTCGGACGCGCTGGCACGCGAAGGCCTGCTCGTCCGCGCCGGCGGCGAGTACGGCCTCGACGGCTACGTGCGGATCACCGTCGGCCCGCCGCCGCTGATGGAGCGGGTCGCCGAAGCGCTCGGGCGCACCGTGGCGCAGCACGCCTAACATCCACGCATGAGCAAGCGGGTCGCCTTCATCGCGCACTGCCTGCTCAACCAGAACGCGAAGGTCGAGGGCGGGGCGAAGCGGCCGGGCATGTGGGAGCCCGTGATCGACCTGCTGCGCGAGCGCGGCTACACGATCCGCCAGATGCCGTGCCCGGAGCTCGCGTTCGGCGGCGCCCGCCGCTTCTGGGGCGTTCGCGAGCAGTTCGACACGCCGCTCTACCGGCGCCATTGCCGGCGGCTGGCGCGGCTCGTCGCCGCAGTGATCGAGCAGCATGCCTCGGCCGGCGACGACGTCGTCCTCATCGGTGTCGACTCGAGCCCGACGATGGGCGTCGACTTCACACCCTCGGCGCCGCACTGGTCGGGCAGGCCCGACATCGGCGAGGACGACTCGATGCTCGTGCGCGGCGACGGGATCTTCGTCGAGGAGCTGAAGGCCGAGCTCGCGGAGCGCGGGCTGCCCGTCCCGCGCTCGACCGGGATCCGGCACTGGTTCGCGGACTACGACCCGGACGAGGAGCTGCGGCGCCTCGAGGCGCTGCTCGAATGACCGATCCGCGCGGCCGGCGCGTCGCCGTCGTCGCCGACTCGCTGCTCGAGACGCTGCTCGACGAGCTCGCCGGCGGCGGCTTCGGGATCATCCAGCTCCCTCCGGCGGGGCTCGAGCGCGCGACCGCGGCCGCGTGGGTCGAGCAGGCGGCCGAGCACGTCGCCGAGTTCCGCCGCAACGGCTACGAGGTCGTCCTCGCCGACGACGGCCTCTACGGAGCCGGCCTCGCAGAGGCGCTCGGCGCGCTCGGCGTCCCGCCCCTGCCTCAGTACGCCATCCAGCCGCCGTCGACGAGCAGGTTGACGCCCGAGACGTAGCCGGAGTCGTCGCTCGCGAGGAAGAGCGCGGCTCCCGCCACGTCCTCGGGGCGCCCGAGCCGGGGAAACGGCGTGCGCGCATGCGAGTACGCGAGCACGCCGGGATCCTGCTGCTCGGGCGAGCCGGTGAGGATCTTCCCCGGCGCGACCGCGTTGACGAGAACGCCGCGGCCGGCGTAGTCGACTGCGAGCTGGTGCGTGAGGTTGACGAGGCCGCCCTTGCTCACGGCGTAGGCGAGGTGCCCGGGCGGCCCGACCATCCCGTGCTGCGACGAGATGATGATCACGCGGCCGCGCGCCTCGCCGATCGGCGGCTGCTCGAGCATCTCGGCGATCGCGCGCCGACAGCAGAGGAAGACACCGCGCAGGTTCACCGCCATGATCGCGTCCCAGTCCTCCTCGGTCGTCTCGAGCAGGGACTTCGAGTGGCGGCCGGCGATGCCCGCGTTGCAGACCATCACGTCGAGACGGCCGAACCGGTCGACGGCCGCGCGCACGAGCCGGTCGACGTCCTCGGCGCGCGAGACGTCCGCGTCGACGTGGACGCCTCGGTCGCCGAGCAGCGACCCGGTCGCCTCGCCGCCCTCGCGTGGCTCGCGTGCGACGTCGCCGACGACGACGCGCGCTCCTTCGGCGGCGAAGCGAAGCGCGATCGCGCGTCCGATCCCGGAGCTGCCGCCCGTGACGACGGCGACCCTCTCCTCGAGCCGCATCGACCTACCCTAGTGGTCCCGCGCTAGGCTCGCCTCCGTGCGCGTCGGGATGATCGGAGCCGGCTGGATCGCCGCCGAGCATGCCGCCACCCTGCGCCGGCTCGACGGCGTCGAGCTCGCGGCCGTCTGCGACATCGACGAGGCGCGCGCCCGCGGGCTCGCGGGCGACGCCGCGGTGTACACGGACTGGCGCGAGCTGCTCGAACGCGAGTCGCCGGACGCGGTATTCGTCTGCACGCCGCCGCGGGCGCACCGGGAGGCCACGGTCGCCGCGCTCGAGCTCGGTGTCCACGTCTATCTCGAGAAGCCTGTCGCGCGCGGGCTCGACGACGCGCGCGCGATCGTCGACGCGGCGGTGACCAGCGACGCCGTCTGCGCGGTCGGCTACCAGTGGCGCGCGGTCGAGGCGCTCGACGCCCTGCGCGAGGCACTCGAGGGGCAGGAGCTCGGTCTCCTGATCGGAATCGGCACCGGCCCGACGAAGAGCCGGCCGTGGTTCCTGAACCGCGCGGAGGGCGGCGGCAACCTGCTCGAGCGCGCGAGCCACGGGATCGACCTCGAGCGCGCGGTCGCCGGTGAGATCGTCTCCGTCCAGGCGGCCGCGAGCGCGGTCCCGCTCGCGCAGAGCGCCGGCGAGCGGGGCGACATCGAGGATGCCGCCGCGATCGTTCTCCGCTTCGAGAGCGGTGCCGTCGGCTCGAGCCAGATCGCGTGGACGCGCGACGGCCTTCCCGGCACGTACTCGCTCGACGTGCTCGGCAGCGAGTCGTCGCTCCATCTCGAGCTCGACCCGGACTTCACGCTGACCGGCGTCTCGCGCGGCCGGCGGGTCGAGGCGTCGATGACGCAGCATCCGCTCGAGCGGAGCGTCGACCGCTTCGTCGCCGCCGCACGAGCCGGCGACAGGGCCGGCGTCTTCTGCACGCCGGCGGACGCGGCCGGCACGCTCGCGGTCGTGGTTGCCAGCGAGGCGGCGCTCGCGAGCGGCGCGAGCACCGCCGTCCCGTCTTTCTAGAACGAGAGCAGCACCTTGCCGAACTTGCCCGGCTGCTCCATGTGGGCGAACGCAGCCTCCGCCTCCGCGGCGGGAAAGACGCGATCGACGATCCCGCGCGCGCGGCCGTCGGCGAGAAGGGGCACCACACCGTGCGCGAACGCCTGGACGGCGGCGGCCTTCTCCTCGAGCGGCCGGGCCCGCAGCACGGTGCCGAGGATACGGGCGCGGCGGCCCATCAAGGCCCGAAGCGAGAGTGGCGCTTCGGCGCCGGCGCCGGTGCCGACGATCACGACGCTGCCCCTGGTCGCAAGCGCCTCGAGATCGCCCGCGAGGTTCGGCGCGCCGACGAGCTCGAGGACGACGTCGGCTCCACCCGCCGCGCGCACGTGCGCGACGGCGTCGTCGGGAACGACGGCCTCCGCGCCGAGCTCGGCCAGCCGACGGCGCGCCTCGTCCGAGCGCGCGCTCGCGATGACACGTGCGCCCGCGAGCACGCCGATCTGCACCGCGGCGGTGCCGACGCCGCCGTTCGCGCCGTTGACGAGCAGGACGGCCCCGGGGCCGAGGCCCGCCTGGGTGACGATCGCGTCGTGCGCCGTGATGAAGGCCTCGGGCACGGCGGCGGCCTCCGGCTCGTCGAGGCGCTCCGGCACGGCGGTCACGTGACGCTCGTGCACGGCGACGCGGTCGGCGAGGCCGCCGCCGCCGACGAGGCCGAAGACGCGGTCCCCGGCGCGCCAGTCCCGGACGGCCTCGCCGCAGGCCACGACGCGGCCCGCGACCTCCATGCCCGGGATGTCCTGCGGCGCTCCCGGCGGTGCCGGATAGCGGCCCGCCCGCTGCGCGAGATCGGCCGGGTTGACTCCCGCATGGCCGACGGCGACGACGACCTCGCTGCTGCCGGGCGCGGGGTCCGGCCGCTCCTCGAGCTCCATGCCGCCGTCGCCGCCGAACACGATCGCACGCATCGGCCGAACCGTACGTGAGGCGTAGGGTTCGCGTCGTGACGCCCGCACGCACGCCTGGTCTGCTCGAACGGCTCGAGCTCGGTCCCGTCATCTGTGCCGAGGGCTACCTGTTCGAGTGCGAGCGCCGCGGCTACCTGCAGGCGGGCGCGTATGTGCCGGAGGTCGTGCTCGAGCACCCCGAGGTCGTCACCGAGCTGCATCGCGAGTTCGTGCACGCGGGCTCGGACGTCGTCGAGGCGTTCACGTACTACGCGCACCGCGAGAAGCTGCGGCTGGTCGGCAAGGAGAGCTTGCTCGAGGAGCTGAACCGGCGTGCGCTCGAGCTCGCCCGCGAGGTTGCCGACGGGAGCGGCACGCTCTTCGCCGGCGACCTCTCGAACACGAACGTGTTCGCCGGCGACGACGCCTCGCGCCGCACGGTGCGCGCGATGTTCGAGGAGCAGGCCGGCTGGGCCGTCGACGCCGGCGTCGACTTCGTCATCGCGGAGACCTTCTCGTGGGGCGAGGAGGCGCTGATCGCGCTCGACGTCGTCAAGCAGACGGGGCTGCCCGCCGTCGTCACGCTCGCCATCCACCGGGAGCCGGCCACGCGCGAGGGCTGGACGCCGCAGGAGGCCTGCCGGCGACTGGCGGACGCGGGCGCCGACGTCGTCGGTCTCAACTGCATCCGCGGGCCGCGCACGATGCTGCCGCTCGTGCGCGAGATCCGGGCCGCCGTGAGCTGCCACGTCGCCGCCCTTCCGGTTCCCTACCGCACGCACGACGACCAGCCGTCCTTCCAGTCGCTGCGCGATCCGGAGTTCGACGGCCGGCCGTTCCCGACGGCGCTCGACCCGTTCACGTGCAACCGCCACGAGATCGCCGCCTTCGGGCAGGCCGCCCTCGGGCTCGGCGTTCGCTATCTCGGCGTGTGCTGCGGCGCCGGCCCGCACCACATCCGCAGCCTCGCCGAGTCGGTCGGACGGACGCCGCCGGCCGCGCGCTACAGCGCCGACATGTCGAAGCACGCCTTCCTCGGCACCGATCCGAGCCTCCGACCCGAGAACCAGGGGTACGCGGAGAAGCTTTAACGGTACTACTGGTGCGTGTGGCCCTCGCTGACCTCGTCGAGGTACGTCAGCGAGGTGCGGCAGAGATCCCCCTTCTCGTCCGCCTCGTAGAAGCCCATGCGCCAGAGCGGCGGCGAGTAGCAGTGGATCGACGTCGCGGGCGGGCCGCCGGCGTGGCGAACGCCGTGGATGTACGCCGCGTCGAACTCGAAGCTCTGCCCGGCCGGCCGCTCGCGGCTCGCGTGAACGAGGCCGGAGGCCTCGAGATGGAAGCGGTCCTCGACGAGGACGCCGCTGCAGACGTAGACCGCGCCCGAGGAGAGATCGTGGTCGTGGTAGCCGGTCTTCTGGTCGTCGAGCCAGCAGATCATCCAGACGTCGAGGTGCGTGTTGCGGTAGAGCTGCGTGTAGATCCGCTCGCCGGGATCGTGACGCTCGAGGCGGCGCCAGAGCTCCGGCGCCTGACCGATCTGGGTGGCGAGGACGACGAGCTCGGGCCTCGTCAGATCGCGGTCGGGTGGGAGCCGCCGCCCGATGAACGAGTGGATGTCCCTCATGCGAGAAGCGCCGTCGGTGTGTCGCTGCAGACTGCCTTCGCTGCAGCTTGACCGAAGCTCCGGACATGATCGAGCGTCAGGGCCGCGTCGATCACCGGCGCGTCGCTGCCGAAGACGATCTGGCGCGCGCCGAAGGTGGCGAGGCAGAGCTCGAGGGCACGCCGCCCGTACGAGGCGGTGTCGAGGTAGATCGTCGGGCGCAGCGAGCCGCCGATATCGAACCCGCGGGCCTGCATGCGCTCGAGCTGGAAGGGAGCGCCGCCGGCGAGGATCGCGAAGACGACACGGAGGTCCGGCCAGCGGTCGCTGCCGCGCACGAGCCACGCACCGTACGCCCGCTGCATCTGAGCGGTGTAGTCGACGACCGGCGCCCACCAGGCCGGCGCGCCGGCCGGGGGCCGGGCGGGGCAGCCGGGATGGACGAAGACGAACGTGCCGCGCCCGGCCGCCTCGTCGAGCGCCGGGGCGATCCGCTCGAGGTCGGCGAGGTCGTCGGCGGCGAGCATCGTGCCGACGAAGCCGTCGAGCGGGCGCGCCATCGAGAGCGCGAGCACGCGCCCCCCGCTCGCCTCGATCGCCGCGCGCGCGCCGTCGTGGTATGCCTGACGCAGCGGCTCGGCCTCCTCGTCGGGGAGCCGCTCGATCCCGAGCGTCGGTGGGCAGGACACGACCGCGACGTCGATCCCGGCGCGGTCGAGGCCCGCGATGCACGCCTCCAGGCCGTAGACGGCGGGGTCGATCTCGAACGCGCCCTCCGGCTCGATCAGGAGCATCCCGTCGCGCAGGCAGGGCGGCGACGTCCGCGCGGAGAGCGCCTCGACGAGCGGCCCGGGCCACAGGTGCTGGTGCAGGTCGTACGTCGGCACCGAGCCGCAACTCTAGTGTCCGCCGTCGCCGGTCGTCTGCGAGACGCGGCAGGACCGGTTTGAGTACGGTCACATTGTGGGCCTCGCCTTCTACTGGGCGCGCAACGACGACATCGGCGGCCATGTCTGGCTGAGCGACGACGATCTTCGCGCGCTGACCGACGAGATGGTCGTCCAGGGCATGCCGTGGCCGGCCGAGCGGGTCGCCGCCGGGACCACGATCGACGCCGACGAGCTCGAGGCAGTTCTCGACCCGGCCGCGGCCGAGCCGACACTGCTCGCCGACGCGAAGCTGTGGCGGGACTGGCTCGTGTTCCTCGACGGGGCGACGCGCAACGGCGGCCTGCTGATCCGGCCGTGACGCGCTCCGAGTGCGAACCGTAGACGGCCCGCCCGAGGCGAAGGGGATGGCGGGCTTCCTGCTCGGCGCGGCCGGGATGTTCGCGGTCACGTACTCGACGCAGGCGATCCTGCCGCAGCTCGGCCGGGCCTTCCATGTCAGTCCGTCCGAGTCCGGGCTGACGATCTCCGTGGTCGTGCTCGGGCTCGCGTGCGGCGCGTGGATCTGGGGCCCGTTCTCCGACCGCGTCGGGCGAAAGCGCTCGATCGTGCTCGCGAGCACCCTGATCGTCGCGCCCACCGTCGGCGCGGCCCTCGCGCCGAGCTTCGTGCTCCTGCTCGCCTGCCGAACCCTGCAGGGCCTGTGCATGCCGGGCCTGCTCACCGCCGGGGTGCCCTACATCACCGAGGTGTTCGCGCCCCGGATCGGCGGGCGGGCGATGGGCTACTACGTGACCGCGCTCGTCGCGGGCGGCTTGATCGGGCGCGTAGGGGTGGCGCTCGTCGCGGCGGGCCTCGGTTGGCGTTGGGGCATCGGCCTGCTGGCGATCCTGCCGCTCGCCGCCGCCCTCGTCATGCGCCGCTCGCTCGTCGACCTGCAGCTGCCGGCAGCCGGGCGCCGGCCCGGGGGCGTCGGGCGCCAGCTGCGCAACCGGACCGTCCTCCAGGCGGCTGCGGCAGGCGGCGCGTTCACCTTCACCTTCATCGGCACCTTCTCGTACGTCGTCTTCCGGCTCGAGCGGCCGCCGTTCGGCTACGGGACGGTGGCGGGGAGCCTGATCTTCCTCCTCTGGTTCCTCGGCGTGCTCGGGCCGCTCTTCGGCCGGCTCGCCGACCGGATCGGCTGGCGGCGGCTTGCCCTCGGCGCGCTCGGGCTCGCCGCCGCCGGGCTCGTGCTCACGCTGCCGGCCCGGCTCCCCACGCTCGTGCTCGGCCTCGCCCTCGTCACGACGGCCAACTGGGCCGGCGTCACGGCCGCCCAGCTCGGGGTCGCCTCGGCGACCGACGTCGACCGCGGTACCGCGAGCGCGGTCTACTTCAGCCTGTACTACCTGACGAGCTCCGTCGGCGGCTATGTCCCCGGGCTCGCGTGGGAGCGGTACCGCTGGGACGGCGTCGCGAGCGCGGGCTTCGTCGCGCTGGCACTCGCCGCGACGGCGCTCGCGCTCCGCGCAGGACGAGGGCGCGTCAGCTCGTAGGCTTGGCTTCGGGGTGCCTTGTCGGCAATGCTGCACCCCGAGAGGAAACGATGCCGCGCACCGGACAACCAGCGATCAGGCTCGTCGGCGCCGTCCAGCGGGCGTTCAACGTGCTCGACGCCGTGGCCGAGGCGGACGGCGAGCTCGGCACGAACGAGATCGCGCGGCGTACCGGCATCAACCCGAGCAGCGTCTCGCGCCTCCTCGCCACGCTGGTCGAGGGCGGCCTCGTCGAGCACGTGCAGGACTCCGGGCGCTACCGGCTCGGGTTGCGCCTGCTCCAGCTCGGGAACCTCGCGCTCGCGCGCCTCGACCTGCGCCAGATCGCGCGCCCCCATCTCCAGGCGCTCGTCGAGTCGACCGGGGAGACCGCGACCTTGTCGGCTCCGGGCGAGCGCGACGCGGTGACGGTGGACTTCGTCCAGAGCCCCTCCTCGGTCCAGGGCGTCGCGCGCCTCGGCCGGCCGAGCATCGCACACGCGACCGCCACCGGGAAGGTGCTGCTGGCGTTCGGCCACCGCTCCCTGCCGCCGGGTCCGCTCAAGGCGTACACGGATCGCACGATCACCCAGCGGTCGGCGCTCGGCGCGGAGCTGGACGCGGTGCGCGAGCGCGGCTACGCGCTCAACTTCGGCGAGCGCGAGGACGACCTCCACGCGATCGCCGCGCCGGTGTGGGGAAGCCGCGACGAGCTCGCCGCGATCATCGGCGTGCAGGGTCCCGCGTCGCGCTTCGGCAAGGAGGCGATGGAGGCGTCGGTCCGACCGCTTCTCGATCACACCCTGCAGCTGTCGCTCGAGCTGGGCTGGAGCGGATACGACGAGGAGGTCGTGCAGAGATGAGCAGCGAGATCGTCCACACCGCGTTCGACGCGCCTCAACGCGAGCGCGGCTGCGAGTTCATGGACTGGGAGGGCTGGCTCTGGCCCAGCCACTTCGGCGACCCCGTCGCCGAGCACCGTGCGGTGCGCGAGGCCGTCGGCGTCTGGGACGCGTCGCCGCTGCGCAAGTGGGACTTCCGCGGCCCCGACGCGCTGCGCGCGGCCGACCGGATCTTCACGAACGACATGCTCGGGCTCGACGCCGGCCAGATCCGTTACGCCCCGTTCTGCGACGCGCACGGGAAGATGGTCGGCGACGGCACCGTCTTCAAGTTCGACGACCGCCACGCCTGGGTGATCACGGCGCTCGACTCGGACCTCGCCCATTTCGAGCAGGTGGCCGCCGGGCTCGACGTCGAGATCGAGCCGATCGCGGCGGCGCTGCCGCACGTGCAGCTGCAAGGGCCGCGCTCGCGCGCGCTGCTCGCCGCGCTCTGCGACGCGGACGTGAGCGCCCTCGGCTACTTCCGCTTCTTCCCCGATCGGGTTCGCGTCGGCGGGGTGCCCGCGTGGGTCTCGCGCACCGGCTACTCGGGCGAGCTCGGCTTCGAGATCTTCTGCACGCCCGGCGACGCCCCCGCGCTCTGGGACGCGCTCACCGGCGCGGGCGCGACGCCGTACGGCCTCGCGGCGGTCGAGACGCTCCGCATCGAATCGGGGCTGATCTTCATCGGCTACGACTACTTCCAGCACGTCACCGATCCGTTCGACGTCTCCCTGGACAAGGTCGTCCGCCTCGACGGCGGGGACTTCCACGGCAAGCAGGCGCTGGCGGAGACGGCGAGGCGGCCGCCGCGGCGCATGGTCACGCTCGCGCTCGACGGCTCGGAGCTGCCGGAGTACGGCGCCGCCGTGACGAAAGCCGGAGCGCCGGCGGGGACGCTGACGAGCCCCTGTCACAGCCCGACGCTCGACCGTGTGATCGGGCTCGCCGTGCTCGAGGCGCCGTTCGCGACGCTCGGCGGCCACGTCGACGTCGCCGTCGGCGACGGCACCGCTCCTGCGACGGTCGAGCCGCTGCCGGTTTACGACCCGGACAAGCGCCACCCTCGTGGATAGCTGGACGCAGGACCAGCTCGACACGTTCCGGCGCGACGGCTTCGTCGTCGTCGAGGAGGGCTTCGTCGGCGAGGAGACGGTCGAGCTCCTGCGCGAGCGGTTCGAGCCGCTCTTCGCCGGCCGCTACGAGACGGGCATCCGCCCGGACGAGGTGAACTGGGTGCCCGGCCGCGACCCGGAGGACCGCACGAGGCAGATCTGCAACGGCTGGAAGGCCGATCCGCCCATCGCGGCGCAGGTCCTCTCCGAGCGGACAGGACGGCTCGCCGCGGAGCTGATCGGCTGGAACGGCGTGCGGCTCGTGCAGGACAACGTGATCTGGAAGCCGCCGGGCGCGAAGGCGCTCGGCATGCACCAGGACGGGAGCTATCTCGACTACCTCGTCCCGCCGGAGATGATCACGTGCTGGATCGCGCTCGACGACACCTCGGCCGAGTCCGGCACGATCACGTACGCGGCCGGCTCGCACCGCTGGCCGCGCTCGCCGGAGAATCGCGGCGAGTTCCACGCCCCGGCCGACTGGCTCGCACCGGTGGAGCGCGCCCGGCCGGCGGACGCGGAGCTGCGGCTCGTGCCGCTCGTCGTGCGCGCGGGCGGGGCGGCGTTTCACCACTTCAACACGTTTCACGGCTCCGGACCGAACACCGGCGCCGTGCATCGCCGCTCGGTGATCTCGCACCTCGTGCCGGCCGAGGCGCGCTTTCATCCGGAGCACGTCGACCCGACGTACTCGCGTTACCGCCGCGTCGACGACCCGACGATGGACGAGTCGTTCTTCCCGATCGTCTGGAGGCGGGACGGCTACCGCACGGGTTGGCTGGAGGGTTGACCGGGGACAGGCTCGCGCCGGTCGCCGACCGAAAGCCCTGCTCCCGAAGACCGAGCCTGTCCCCGGCGTGCCTTAGTGGACGATGAGCACGTCGCAGTGCGCGTGCCGTGAGACCGCCTGGCTGACGCTCTGCCCGAGCAGCCGCTCGACGACGTTCGGCTCACGCGTGCCGACGACGATCATGTCGGCGTTGCGCTCGTCGGCCAGCTGCACGATCGTCTCCGCCGGCTCGCCGACGGCGGCCTGGTACTCGGCGTCGATGCCCATGCCCTGGAGGTGCGCGCGTGCGTGCGCCAGCTCCTCCTTGTGCTCGGCCGGCGTGTCGGTCGGGTCGATCCCCCCGGCGCTCCGCCCGATCGAGATCATCACCGGTGCGACGCTCGTGACGATCAGCTTCGCATCGAACGCCTTCACGAGCTCGGCGGCCCGGTCGAGCGCGCGCTTTGCCGGCTCGGTCTCGTCGTAGCCGACAACGATGGTCTTCATCTCGGTCTCCTTCGTCGGGGTGTCCGATCATGATTCTCCTGCGTTCGGGCCGCCGTCACAAGTCCGGCACCCAGACGAGGCAGGGTGCCCGCTCGCGGAGCGTGCGCGCCGCCCGCCGGACGGTCCGGCGGGAGAGCAGCTCCGGGTCGGGCCCGAAGACGAGCAGCCCCGGCTCGCGCTCGGACACGAGCTCGAGCAGCGCGCGGACCGGGCGCGGGCTGCGGATCCTGAGCCGCTCGACCGCCACCCCGAGCGACGCCGCAAGCGCGGCGGGTGCGGCGAATGCGGCCGCCTCCTCCGGCGAGTCGACCTGGTCGTAACCGAGCAGCACCGACAGCGGCAGCGGCGGGAGCTCGGCGAGCACGACGACGACGAGCGGCTGTCCGAACTCCACGGCGGCGTCCACGGCGAGCTCGCACGCCGACTGAACGAAAGGGACCCGCAGCGTGGCGAGGACGACCGGCCGGCGACCCGCGGCCCGCCCGGACAGACGGGGTGGCGCGGTTACTCGGGGTGCAGCTGCCACGTCGGCAGGCTACGTGCGCGCCGCCGAACCTTCGCCCGCCACAGCGGCATGTAGAACAGGTACCAGGCGGCCAGCACGACCGGCAGCAGCAGGAAGAGCGACTCCGAGACGAGCACGGCGAGGAGGACGAAGACGACGCCGAGCACGAGCGCGAAGCCGATCGCGGAGAGGCGGAAGCGCTTCATCTCACGGAGGATGCCGTCGTACTCGGAGGCCGGGATCTGCGCGGTGTTCCAGCGGCGGCCGCACTGCCCGCACTCCCAGCGCTCGCCGTACGGGACCTGACGCACCTCGCCGCACTCGCATTTGATCGTGATCGGCGGCCCCCGCATCGGCGGCTCGATTCTACCTCGTCACAATTGCCGATTCGGCACCCGGCCCGACACCGGCGGCAATATTGCATGCGACTGTCCCAGGTGTTACTTTCGACCGGAATTCCGGCCTGCGAGGGCGTCAACCGCGAGGGAGGTGTCGCAGTGGCTGAGGCGGCGATCGAAGAGCGACAGCTGCTGAAATCGCTTCGCTGGTACGACGGGTTCGTGATCGCGCTCTGCAACCCGGGCTTCCTGATCGGGTCGCTCGGGTTCTCGGTGGGGGCGCTGGGCGGCTGGGGCGCCATGGCGCTGTGGGGCATCTCGGCGACGATCGGCCTGCTCTCGAACTGGATCTACTCCGAGACGGCCGCGATGTTCCCGCACCAGTCGGGCGGGATCTCGCTCTACGCGCACGAGGGGTGGCGCCGCTACTTCTCGCTCGTCGGGCCGGTGGCCACGTTCGGCTACTGGATCGGCTGGTCGGTCGTGCTCTCGATCTTCGGAAAGCTGATCGGCGACCTCGTCGTCTCGAAGTGGTTCCCGGGCCAGGCGAGCCATGTCTACTTCAGCATCGGCAACAACCACATCGGGCTCTCGGACTCGATCGCGATCGGCCTGATCATCGCCGTCTGGCTCTTCAACATCTTCGGCGTGAAGCCGTCGCTCTGGGTCGGCTACATCACCGGCATCCTGCTCATGGTGCCGCTCGTCATCTTCATGATCGTCCCGTTCGTGAACGGCGACTACCACAGCGCGAACATGACGTGGGCGATCGGCGGGCAGTGGGGCGGCCTGCGCGTCGCGTTCGTCTGGCTGTTCCTCATGTGCTGGTCGGCCTACGGGATCGAGGTCTGTGCGAGCTTCGCGCCCGAGTACCACGACACGAAGCGCGACACCGCGATCGCGCTCCGCACCGCGGCGACGTTCTCCCTGCTCGTCTACGTGATCCTGCCGATGGGCGTGACGGGGGCGAGCGGGGTCGACTTCATCAACAAGCAGGGCGCGGAGGGCCAGTTCTTCACGGGCCTCCTGAACCATCTCGTCGGCTCCGGCTTCGCCGGGGTCGTGCTCGTGTTCCTGCTGCTCAGCCTCGTGCTGTCGATGAACTCGTCGACGGCCGACGGGGGGCGGGCGCTCTACGGGATCTCGCGCGCCGGGATGACGATCAAGGAGCTCGGCGTGCTGAACCGGTTCCACGTCCCGGCCCGGGCGATGACGGTCGACCTCGTGGTCAACATCGGCCTGGTGCTCTTCGTCTCGAGCAACCTCGCCATCCTCTACCTGAGCAACATCGGCTACGTCTTCGCCCATATCGCCGCGATGACCGGCTTCCTCCTGCTCCGCAAGGATCGGCCCGACTGGCCGCGGCCGATCAAGGTGGCCCCCGTCTGGCTGCCCATCGCGGTCGTGATCGCGGCGTCGAACATCGTCTTCCTCGTCGTCGGCGCGGGCAGCCCGAAGCTGAACGGCTACGGGACCTGGGGCGACTTCTGGATCGGGATCGGCGTCCTCGCCATCTCCATCGTGCTCTACGCCTTCCGGAAGGTCGTGCAGGACAAGCAGCCGATCCACTTCCGCGAGGAGACCCCGAAGCTCCCGGACGACATGACCGCACCTCCGACCGCGGTCGGCGCTCCGGCGACCTGAGCAGCAGCGGCGGGAGGGGCTGCTGCGGCCGCCCCTCCCGCCCACCAGTGGTGTGCACGTGAGCAAGCAGTCCGCAAGAACCGCCGCATCCGCCCGAAGGAGGCCTGCGCACGATGGCGCGTAACCCGAAGCACGACGTCCTCTTCGAGCCGATCCAGATCGGGCCGAAGACGATGAAGAACCGCTTCTACCAGATCCCCCACTGCAACGGCTTCGGCTCGGAACGGCCGCTCAGCCAGGCGTACTTCCGTGCGATGAAGGCCGAGGGCGGCTACGCCGCCTGCTGCACCGAGTACTGCTCGATCTCGCCCGAGTCCGACGACACGCACCGCGTCTCCGCCCGGATCTGGGACGACGGCGACATCCGCAACCTCGGGATCATGTGCGACATGCTCCACGAGCACGGCGCGCTCGCCGCGTGCGAGCTCTGGTACGGCGGGCCGCATGCCCCCTGCATGGAGTCGCGGTGCGTCCCCCGCGGCCCGTCGCAGATCCCGAGCGACTTCGAGTACCTGACCTACTCGAAGGAGATGGACAAGGACGACATCCGCGACGTCCAGCAGATGTACGTCGACGCGGCCAAGCGCGCGCGCACCGCAGGCTTCGACATCGTCTACGTCTACGGCTCCCACTCCTACCTGCCGCAGCAGTTCCTGACGCCGTACTACAACCACCGCACCGACGAGTACGGCGGCTCGCTCGAGAATCGCGCCCGCTTCTGGCGCGAGACGATCGAGCAGGTGAAGGCCGCCGTCGGCGACGACTGCGCGATCTGCGTGCGTATCTCGACCGACATGTTCCTCGGCGAGGCCGGCACGCAGCTCGAGCGCGACGCGCTGCCGTTCGTCGAGCTGGTCGACCACCTCGTCGACGTCTGGGACGTCAACGTCTCCGGCATCTCCGAGTGGGGCGAGGACGCGACGCCGTCGCGCTTTTACCCGCAGGGCCGGCAGCTTCCGTGGCAGGCCGCGGTGAAGTCGGTCTCGAAGAAGCCCGTCCTCGGCGTCGGCCGCTGGACGAACCCCGATGCGATGGTCGACGCGATCAACTCCGGCAAGCTCGACATCATCGCCACCTGCCGCCCGTCGATCTCGGACCCCTTCCTGCCACAGAAGATCGACGAGGGCCGCCTCGACGACATCCGCGAGTGCATCGGCTGCAACATCTGCATCTCGCGCTGGGAGATCGGCGGCCCGCCGCTGATCTGCACGCAGAACGCGACCGCGGGCGAGGAGTACCGGCGCGGCTGGCATCCGGAGCGCTTCGAGCCGGCCGCGAACGCCGACAACGACGTCCTCGTCGTGGGGGCCGGGCCGGCCGGCATGGAATGCGCGATGATCCTCGGCAAGCGCGGCATGCGCCGCGTGCACCTCGTCGAGGCCCAGGACGACATGGGCGGCATCATGCGGTGGATCCCGGAGCTGCCCGGGCTCGGGGAATGGGCGCGGGTCGTCAACTACCGCAAGATCCAGATCGACAAGCTGAAGAACGTCGAGTTCATCCCCGACACGAGGCTCGACGCGCAGGGCGTCAAGGAGTACGGCGCCGAGATCGTGATCGTCGCCACCGGCGCCTACTGGGCGACCGACGGGCTCAACGGCGCCACGCACGACACGATCCCGGGAGCCGACGCGAGCCTCGCGCACATCCTCACGCCCGAGCAGATCATGGTCGAGGGCAAGGCCGTCCCGGGCAACCGCGTGATCGTCTTCGACAACGACGGCTACTTCATGGGCGTCTCGCTCGCGGAAAAGCTCGCACTCGAGGGCAAGCAGGTGACGATCATGACGCCGATGGGCCACATCGCGCCCTACATGCACTTCACGCTCGAGGCGCCGAACATGCACCGCAAGCTGCACAAGCTCGGCGTCGAGATCGTCACGTACCACATGCCGACGAGGATCGAGGCTGGCGGCGTCACGGCGAGCCACGTCTACGACACGGACGGGCACGAACGGAGCTTCGAGACCGACGCGGTCGTCCTCGTCTCGCAGCGCCGCTCGAACGAGGCGCTCTTCCGCGAGCTCAAGGACGTCGTCGGGCGCGAGGCCCTCGCGGAGGAGGGCGTCCACGCGCTCTACCGGATCGGCGACTGCGAGGCGCCGCGGCTGACCGCGGACGCGATCTTCTCGGCGCATCGCCTCGCCCGCGAGATCGACGCGCCGAACCCGGAGGTGCCGCTGCCGTTCAAGCGGGAGCGGCGCGTTCCCGATGCGGGATCCCTCGAGGACGATCTCCGCGAGCTGCAGGCGCGGCGGGAAAGGGAGGCGGTGCCGGCCTGAAGGTCCTCGTCGCGGTCAAGCAGATCAAAGTCCTCGGCGACGAGGTCGAGTTGACGACGGACGGCCGGGACGTCGATCCCGACTACCTCGACCGCGCGCTGAACGAGTGGGACGCGTGCGCGACCGAGGAGGCGATTCGCATCCGGGAGCGCCTCGGCGACGGCGAGGTCGTGGTCGTCACGGTCGGCGACGCCCAGGCCGAGGGCGCGCTCCGGCGTTGCCTCGCCATGGGCGCGGATCGCGCGGTCCGCGTCGACGCAGAGCCGCTCGACCCGGTCTCGACCGCCCGGGCGCTCGCCGCCGCCGTCGCCGGCGAGTCGCCCGACCTCGTGCTCGCGGGCGTGCAGTCCGCCGACTCGGTCCAGGGGTCGACCGGCGTCGCGCTCGCCGAGCTGCTGGGGATCGCGCGCGTCGCGGTCGTGACGAGGCTCGAGTGGAGCGGCGCCGGCCCGGCCACCGTCCACCGCGAGCTCGAGGGCGGGCTCGTCGACGTGGTCGAGGTCGACACGCCGGCACTGCTGACGATCCAGACCGGCATCAACGCGCCCCGCTACGCGAACCTGCGGGCGATCAAGCAGGCCGAGCAACGCGAGATCGCCGTCCTGACGGCGGATCCCGGCGAGCCCGCCTACCGGGTGCGGCGGATGTTCCCGCCGCCGCGCGGAGCCGGCGCCGACCTGCTGGACGGGAGCCCCGCAGAGGTGGCGCAGCGGATCCTCGAGATCGTCCGGGAGCGGCTCGCGTGAGCCGGCGCCTGCGACGCCGTTTCCAGGTCGTGCGGGCTTCGCCCGCGCGGCCGTCTGAAACCGACCGGCCCACCATCCGTCGGAAGGTCGGCCCATGAGCGTCCTCGTCGTCGCCGAGCACCTGCGCGGGCAGGTGCGGGAGGTCACGTACGAGCTGGTCTCGGCGGCACGCTCGCTCGGCGGACCGACTGTGCTTGCCGTTATCGCGAGCGACCCGGGCGCGCTCGACGTGAACCGGTCCGGCGTCGACGAGATCGTCCACGTGCGGGTGACGCAGGACGAGTTCGAGAGCGACGTCTACCAGCGTGCGCTCGAGGCGCTGGTCGAGGAGCGGCAGCCGCAGGTCGTCCTGCTCGGGTTCACGGTGAACGGCATGGGCTACGCGGCCGCGGTCGCCGCGAAGCTGGGCCTCGGCTTCGCGAGCGACGTCTTCGCCGTGTCTCGCGACGGCGACGGGATCGTCGCCACGCGCGCCTTCTACGGGTCGAAGGTGCACGGCGAGGTCGAGTTCCCCGCCGGGAGGCCGGTGCTCCTCCTGCTGCGGCCGACGGCCTGGCCGCCGGCCGAGGGCCCCGGGGCGGCAACCGTGTCCGAGCTCGCGCTCGCGCCGGTCGCCTCGCGCGCGCGGCACAAGGAGTTTCGCGAGGTGGAGAAGGGCGACGTCGACATCACGACCGCGGACTTCCTTCTCTCGATCGGCCGCGGCATCGGCGAGCAGGAGAACGTCGCCATGTTCGAGGAGCTCGCCGGGAAGCTTGGCGCGACGCTCTCCGTCTCGCGCCCGCTCGTCGACGCCGGCTGGATGTCGAACGCGCGCCAGGTCGGCCAGTCGGGCAAGACGGTGAAGCCGAAGGTCTACCTCGCCTTCGGCATCTCCGGCGCGGTGCAGCACCTCGCCGGCATGAAGACGAGCGAGACGATCATCGCCGTCAACACCGATCCCGAGGCGGCGATCTTCGACGTGGCGCACTACGGCGCCGTCGCCGACCTCTTCGACGTCGCCGAGGAGCTGGCGAAGCTCGTTTGACCGAAACTCGGCAGACGTTCGCCGGTCTCGCGCACTGGGAGATCGTCTTCTGGTACGGGTTGATCGTCGTCTCGACGGCGGTGTTCTTCTGGGGAGTCGCGCGGCTCGTGCTCAGGTACCGGCGCGGCCGCTCGACGGTGGAGCTGCGCGGCATCGGGCGGCGCGCGCTGCGCGCGGCCGGGATCGTCCTTACGCACCGGTGGATCAAGCGCCGCGACCCGCTCGCCGGGATCGGCCACGCGCTCATCTTCTACGGCTTCATGGTCCTGTTCGCCGGCACGACCATCCTCGCCTTCCAGGACGACTTCGCCAAGCCGGTGCTCGGCTTCGACTTCTGGCGAGGCTCCTTCTACCTCGGCTACTCGCTCGTGCTCGACGTGTTCGGGATCGCGCTCGCGGTCGGGCTCGCGATCATGATCGTCAAGCGGCTCCGCCATCCGCCGCGGCTCGACTACCGCCGCCCCGACCGCGAGGAGGACCGCCGCAGCTACGTGATCGGCGACTGGGTGTTCGTCGGCTGCCTCTTCTTCCTCGCGCTCTCCGGCTTCCTGCTCGAGGCCTTCCGCATCGCCTGGACGAACCCGTCCTTCGAGACCTGGTCGCCGGTCGGCTGGGCGGTCGGCCACGGCTTCAAGGGGCTCGGCATGACCGCGCAGGAGGCCTCGACCGCACACTTCGCCACCTGGTGGACGCACGGTGTCGTCGCGCTCGCGTTCGTGGCCTCGATCCCGTTCACGAAGGCGGTGCACATGCTCGCCGGCCCGGCGAATGTCACGGTACGCGACGAGCGGGCCGGCAAGGCGCTGCCGCCGCTGCCGGAGGGCGCGACGGCCGAGCAGGTCGGCTACGGCCGCATCGCCGACCTCTCGTGGGAGCACCTCGTCTCGCTCGACGCGTGCACGAAGTGCGGCAAGTGCCATGCCGCCTGCCCCGCGAACGCCTCCGGCTATCCGCTCTCGCCGCGCGACGTGATCCTCGACCTGCGCGAGCTTTCCGCACACGCCGGTCCCGCGGCCGAGATCGGCGGGCGCATCCGGCCGGAGACGGTGTGGTCGTGCACCCAGTGCATGGCGTGCGTCGAGATCTGCCCGGTCGGGATCGAGCACGTGCCGATCATCAACCAGCTGCGGCGCCGCCTCGTCGACCAGGGCGAGCTCGACCCGCTCCTGCAGTCGACGCTCGAGGCGGTCTACGAGACCGGCAACTCGTTCGGGGAGCCGAAGCGGAAGCGGCCGCGCTGGACGCGGGAGCTCGGCTTCGACGTGAAGGACGTCAGGCGCGAGCCGGCCGAGCTCCTGTGGTTCGTCGGCGACTACGCCTCCTTCGACGCACGCAATCAGCGCGCGACGCAGGCCCTCGCGCGGATCCTGCACGCCGCCGGCGCGGACTTCGGGATCCTCTTCGACGCCGAGAAGACCGCCGGCTGCGACGTGCGCCGAGCCGGCGAGGAGGGCCTGTGGGCCGCGCTCGCCGAGGAGAACGTGCGCACGATCTCCGGCTGCGAGTTCGAGCGGATCTTCTCCTCCGACCCGCACACCTTCCACACACTGCGCAACGAGTACCCGCAGCACGGCGGCGACTGGCCCGTCGTGCACCATTCGCAGCTCCTGCTCGAGCTACTCGAGGAGGGCGCGCTCACACCGCGGCGGCAGCTGGGCCGCCGCGTCACCTACCACGACCCCTGCACGCTCGGCCGCTACAACGGCGTCTACGACGCGCCGCGGCGGGTGCTCGAGGCGATCGGCTGCGAGCTCGTCGAGATGCCACGCAACCGTGACAACTCGTTCTGCTGCGGCGCCGGCGGCGGGCGCATCTGGATGCAGGAGCTGAAGAAGGAGGGATTCAGGCGTCCCAGCGAGCAGCGCATCGACGAGGCGGTCGGACTCGGCGGGCTCGACTACTTCGTCGTCTGCTGCCCGAAGGACGTGACGATGTACGAGGATGCGATCAAGACCTCGGGTCATCAAGGGGAGCTCGAGCTCCGCGAGCTGTCCGAGCTCGTGCTCGAGTCGCTCGGCCTACCCGTTCAGGAACCGGTGGCCGCGGCCGCCGCCGACAAGGAGGAGCCGTGAGCAAGGAGACTGCATTCCACCCGCGACTCACGGCGCTCACCGATCAGTGGATGGATCTGTTCGGCTACTGGGCGCCGTCCGTGGTCACCGACACGCGCGAGGAGTATCGCGCTGTTCGCGAGACGGCGGGGCTGATGGACTTCACGATGCTGCGCAAGGTGGACATCGACGGGCCCGGTGCGCTCGAATTCGTCAACCGCGTCGTCGCCCGGAACGTGTCGAAGCTCGGGCAGGGGCACATCGCCTACGGGCCGCTCGTGGACGAGGACGGCAAGATGGTCGACGACTGCACGGTGATGCCGCGCGGTCCCGGCCGCGTCCGCTTCTGCGGCGCGAACGACCGCGACTTCGAGATCTTCCGCGCCGAGGCCGAAGGTACCGAGATCCGCGTGCGCGAGTTCACCGACGCAATGCCGCACCTCTGCCTCCAGGGCCCGAGCAGCCGGCAGATGCTCCAGCCGCTCGCGAACCGGGATCTGTCGAAGGGAGCGTTCCCCTACTACACGTTCCACGAGGACGTCGAGATTGCGGGGGTCCCGATCTTCATGACGCGGCTCGGGTACACGGCGGAGCTCGGCTACGAGCTCTGGGTCGAGCGCGACCGCGCGCTCGAGCTCTGGGACGCGCTGATCGAGGCGTGCGAGCCGCAGGGCATGAAGGTGATCGGCATGACCGCGCTCGACCTCTTCCGCATCGAAGGCGGCTTCATCATCGGCGGCGTCGAGTACGACCCGTCCGTGTCCCCGTACGAGTGCGGCCTCGGCTGGGCGGTCTCGTTCGACAAGGAGCCGCTGCGGGGCCGGGCGGGCCTCGAGCGCGACCGCGACCGGTCGACGCTGCGCCTGACGAGCGTCATGCTCGAGTCGGGCGGCGACGCCGCGAGCGGGGCGCCGCTCTCCGTCGACGGCGACGAGGTCGGCTTCGTGACGCAGGCGGTCGTCTCCCCGTTCCTCGACGGCAAGACGCTCGGCCTCGCGAAGGTGCCGAAGCCCCTCGCACAGGCCGTCGGCACGCGCGTCGCCGCCCGCGTCGGCGGCGAGGAGGTCGCGGGCGAGATCGTGCAGCACCCGGTCTACGACAAGGAGCGGAGGCGCGCGAAGGAGTCCTAGGGCCGGGTCGTGAGGAGCGCGTGGATCTGCTTCGTCAGGTCCGCGATCTGCTCCGTCATCTCCTTGTCCTGCTGTGTGAGGTCGGTGTTCGACTGGAGCAACTCGAGGAGCTTGTCGGTCTCTGCCTTCGCGGCCCGCTCGAGCCGGCTGTGGCTCTTGTTGATCCGATCGGAGTGCATCTTGTCGCGGTCGGCCTGTCGCGTCTGCGCGAGCAGGATCAACGGCGCCGCGTAGGCGGCCTGGAGGGAGAACAGGAGGTTCAGGGCGATGAACGGATAGACATCCCAGGCGAACCCGAGATGCAGCTGGCTCGAGTTGAGCGCGACCCAGGCGGCGACGGCGACGGTCTGCCCCAGGATGTACTGCGGCGTGCCGAAGAACCTCGCCGCCTTCTCCGCCACTCGTCCGAACGCGTCGTTGCCGAACGCGCCGTGAAGCTCCACGTGACGATGCTGCAGCTCGTTCGCGGCTTCGACCGCACCGTCTGTGGACGCCATGCGTGGCGTGTTCTCGACCTTGCAGCCCGTTCCTCCACTCAGTGCCCCTGCGGCAGCTCGAAGCGCGCGATGATGCCTTTGTCGCCCCCCTCAGGTACCGGGCGTTCGGGATGCCGTGTCGCCACCCAGGCGACGCCCCGCTCCGGGTAGGCCACGATGTCCGGGAAGCGCTTGGTCGAGACGGCGAGGATCCTCACCGGCTGATCCGTCGGGTTCGAGAAGACGTGCAGGCCGGCCGGGCCTTCGGGGAAATAGACCACGTCGCCGGGCGAGAGCTGCTCCTCGCCCTCGGGCGTGCGGAGGGTCGGCGTGCCGTTGAGAACGAAGAACATCTCTTCGACGCCGTAGTGCATGTGCAGCCAATCCCCGGGTGACCCAGGAAGAAGCTCGCGCAGGGACGCGCCGAGCATGTCGGCCCCAAGCGGATGCCCGAACCAGCGGACACGCAGGTCGAGGTCGTCATGCACTTCATCCCAAGGCTCGTCGGCCAGGAAGCTCAGGCGGTGCATCGGATTCCTCCTTCTCGACTCGGGTTGCGGACCTCAGCGCGCGTGCAGCTCGCGAACCGCGAGCCAGGTAGGCGTGCTGTCGAAGTCGAGGTAGCGCGTGCGCCGCACGATCAGGTCGGCATCGCCGAGCAGCGGCGAGCGCACCACGCCGCCGTGCAGCCGCGCCGAGTGATAGTGGCTCGGGGCGAGCTCGACCGCGGTGCGGTGCAGCTCGTGCTCGCGCCAGCGCACGGGCACGTCGGCCCCGCCGCAGAGGATGAGATTGCCGTACCGGCCGTCCGGAAGCTCGAGGTTGAAGTAGCTGAGGACGCCGGGAACCTCCTCGAGCGTGTCGACGATCCCCTCCTCGAGACGATGGATCGGGGCATGGTCGACGTCCGCCCGCGCCTGGCCGAAGAATCCGACCGTCGTCAGCTCGCCGGCCGCGAGGAGCGCGCCGGGGCCCGGAATGCGGATCCACGTGCGCAGGCCGGCCGCATCATGGCGGCGCACGAGGACGGCGTCTCCCCCGGCCTGCGTGTCGGGCCAGCCGCGCGCGAACGCGCGCAGCCGCGCGAGCATGCCGCGCATGACGGAGGCATCCTCGTCGCTCCTCTCCGGATCGGTGAACGGCCGCCCTTCGACGAGAGTGTCGGGCCCGAGCTCGACGACGGCTGGCTCCACGACCGTATGGTGCCAGGCACGGTGCCTGCCACCAAAGTCCGTAGCATCGCGGCCATGAACCATTTTGGGCACGTGGATCTGCGGGTGGCTGACATGCCGGCCGCCCTCGTCTTCTACGAGGAACTGATGCCGGCGCTCGGATTCACCGAGAGGTATCACGGCGACGACTGGAAGGTATGGGCGACGAGCGATCCGCTTCCGGGAACAGCGTATTTCGGCGTTACAGAGAAAGTCGGGCACGTTGCCAACAGCAACCGGATCGCCTTCTGGGTCGAGTCTGCGAGCGAGGTTGACCGAGTTGCGGAGGTTGCACGCTCAGCCGGTGCGGCGGACATCAGCGGACCGAAGCCGATGCCGTACGGGCCCGGGTACTACGCTGCGTTCTTCGCGGATCCGTCGGGCAACCGGCTCGAGGTTTACGTCCGGCCCGAGTAGTTACCTGCGGCGGTCCATGAATGCCATGCGGGGCGGGGCGACCCTCGCATGCGCCAGTG
>Ga0187777_10000171_pt1 | contig 49570 bp, 38 predicted proteins | sample 1015_Q2_SP5_10_M_FD_132416 | JGI IMG/M metagenome (GOLD analysis project Ga0187777, IMG submission 132416) | Tropical peat soil microbial communities from peatlands in Department of Meta, Colombia - 1015_Q2_SP5_10_MG | ecosystem: Environmental > Terrestrial > Soil > Wetlands > Peat | place... | reverse complement strand
GCCTGACGCTTCAGCAAGCCGGATGGCGAGCCCCGTCGGCCGCGAAATGGCAGCGAGCAGAGGAACGCTCGCAATCGCGGCCTTCTGCACCAACTCGTAGCTCGCTCGGCTGGTCATCACCAGGAAGCCGTCCTCGGGCGACAGTCCGAGTCTGGCGAGAGCGCCCAACACCTTGTCGAGCGCGTTGTGCCGACCGACATCCTCCCGCACGACGCGCAGCTCCCCTTGGGGGGAGGCCCACGCCGCCGCGTGGACCGCGCCGGTGGCGCGATTGTACTGCTGAAAGGCGTCGAGGGCGGCCTCGGCGCGCCAGAGAATCTCGGGGGTGATCCGCCAGGTCGCGCTCACCACGCGCGGCGGCCTGAGCGCATCATCGATCGTCTCGACACCGCAGAGGCCACAGCCGGTCCGCCCGACGACCTGCCGCGCGCGCTCGGCGAGCTTGTCCGACGCGGCGCGCGGAATGGTGAGGTGGAGCTCCACTCCCTGACTGTGCCTGACGACGTCGGCGCGCGTGATCTCGCCGGGGGCACCGACGATCTGCTCGGTGAGCGTGAACCCGATAGCGAAGTCCTCGAAGTCGGCGGGCGTCGCCATCATGACGGCGTGTGGCCGCTCGTTGTACACGAAGGCGACCGGGACTTCCTCGGCCACCGGCGCTTCGCCGGGGCTCGCACCATCCTCGGAGAGATGGACGAAGCGCCGCGTCTCGACCGGCTGACTGTAGCCCAGACCGAGCAGGGGGTGGCCGGGCGTGAGCGTCAGCGGTCGCGAGCCGGTCATGGACCGGCCAGGCGACCCGCACCGTCGGTGCTCGCACCCCTGCGTGCGCCACCATCGCGATTCTGTACGAAGCGCCAGCCGAAGCGCCCCTTGATGCAGAGATTGCCGCGGGTGACGTCGTGGTCGAGGGGCGATGTCACTTTGACGATGTCGTTGTCCTGGACGTGGAGGGTCAGCTGGCACCCCACGCCGCAGTAGGGACAGATGGTGTCCACCATCGTCTGCGCGGACTCGTTCCACTCGCCGGCGTCGCGCAGATCACGCTCCGATTTGAACATGAGCGCGCCCGTCGGACACACCGCGATGCAATTCCCGCAGTAGACGCACGCCGACTTCGGAAGCTCCACCGCCATCTCGGTCGAGATGCGGGCATCGAAGCCGCGACCGGCGACCGCAATCGCGAAGGTGTTCTGATAGTCCGTCCCGCACGCCTCCACGCACTTGTAGCAGAGGATGCACTTGGCGTAGTCGCGAACGTACAGGTCGTTGTCGACCTTGATCGGCTGAGCGACGGTCGCGGCGAAGGCCGGGTCGGGAGGCTCGTGATGGCCGGCCTGGGCGACGTCGCGAACACCGGCGGGTGACGGAGGCGCCGGCGGGCCGTATCGGTCGGCGTGACACCCGTATTCGCCCAACCACTCCTTCACCTCGGGAGTGGTGGAGAGGTCGACCGACGAGGCGAGGAATTCGAGCACCATCTTCCGGCTCAGCTTCACCCTGTCGCTCGCCGTCTTCACCACCATTCCCTGTTCGACTTTGCGCGAGCAGGAGGGCACGAGAACGCGCGACCCCTCCACTTCGACGACGCACACGCGACAGACGTTCACCGGATGGAGCGTCTCCAAATAGCAGAGCGTCGGGATCGACTTCCCGACCGTCCGGCACGCATCGAGGATCGTGCTACCCTCGGTGGCGCTCACCTGCTCGCCATCGATGGTGAGGGAAACGGTGCGCTTCGGCGCCTCGAGCTTGACGAATGGCGTCACGAGGAGACTCCCGAGCGGAAGAGGCCGAGGCGACCGATTGCCGACTCGACCGCGCTATAGGCGGTCTGCCCGAGACCGCAAATCGAGGCGTCCTTCATCGCCGCGCCGATCTCGTCGAGCAGGGCAAGCTCATCGGCCACGCTGCCGCGCGTCTTGCGAGTCGTCAGGCGATGCAGAGCCTCCTCCTGACGCACGGTGCCGACGCGGCACGGAACGCACTGTCCGCAGGACTCGTCGCGGAAGAACGCGGCGATGCGCAGGAGGATGTCGGGCATGTCCGTGGTGTCGTCGAACGCCATGATGACTCCCGATCCCAGCGTCACCTTCGCTGCACGGGCCCCCTCGAAGGTGAGCGGAATGTCCAGCTCATCTCCGCTGACGAAGACACCGGCCGCGCCGCCGAGGAGGATCGCCTGAAGCTTCCGGCCGCCGGGGACCCCGCCCGCCATCTCGAGCATCTTCCGGAGGGTGACGCCGAAGGGCACCTCGTACACGCCCGGACGCGCCACGGCGCCGCAGAGGCAGAAGAGCTTCGTCCCCGTCGACTGCTCGGTGCCGATGGCAGCGAACGCGGGCCCGCCCCTCAGAACGATGGGGAGGACGTTCGCCAGCGTTTCGACGTTGTTGATGACCGTCGGCTTGTGAAAGACACCCGACTGCACCGGAAAGGGCGGCTTGTTGCGCGGCTCGCCCCGAAGCCCCTCGATCGAGTTGAAGACCGCGGTCTCCTCGCCGCAGATGTACGCGCCGGCGCCCTTTCTCACCTCGAGGTCGAACCGGAAGCCCTCTCCGAAAATGTCATCGCCGAGCAGGCCGCGAGCGCGAGCCTGGGCGATCGCCCCTTCCATGCGCTCGACGGCGAGCGGATACTCCCCACGAAGGTAGATGAATCCCTGCTCGCACCCGGTGGCGAAGCCGGCGATCGTCATGGCCTCGACGATCGCGAATGGGTCGTCTTCGAGCAGCACCCGATCCTTGAAGGTCCCGGGCTCGGACTCGTCGGCGTTGCAGATGACGTAGTGCGGGCGGACGGGCTGCTTGGCCACGGCATCCCACTTCCGTCCCATCGGGAAGGCGGCGCCCCCGCGGCCCAAGACCTTCGAGTCGGTGACCTCGCGGATCACACCCTCCGGCCCGAGCTCGAAGGCCCGACGGAGCGCGGCGTAGCCGCCCGCGGCTCGATAGGCATCGAGGCTCGTCGGGTCGACGCGCCCGGCGCGCGCCAGCAGTACCAGAGAGGGGTCGCCAAGCTGCGGGAGCGTGGGGCGCGGATACTCGTCAGGCGCGCCGCCGTCGGCGAGGATCGCCAGAGCCTTGGCCCCGGTCATGTCGCCCATCGAGCGCTCCACCGGCTCGTCCCCGGCGAGGGTGAAGAGCGCCGCCGGCGCCTGGTCGCAGAGACCGAGGCAGGGACTCCGCAACCAGATGGCCTCGTCGGCGTCGAGGGAGAGGTGATCACCGGCGGGGGTGTGATCGTGGGCCGGCCCCACCTTCTCCTCGAGCATGCGAATCACATCGTTCGCCCCGCGGCAGCGACAGGCGATGTCATCGCAGACGTGCAGCACCCGCCGCGGCCGCGGCGTGGTGGCGAGCAGGGCGTAGAAGGTCGCGACCCCCCAGGCTTCCGCCGGGGGGACGCTCAGGCGTGTGCAGATGTAGTTGAGGGCCCCCTCGCTGATCCATCCGACGCGCGACTGGGCGGCGTGCAGCGCGGGGAGAAGCATGTGGCGCTGCTCACGCGCGTCCCGCCCACCGGCGGCGGTGTGCGCGTCACGCTCGGGAACGCGCTCGCCGCCATCCCATCCGGAGGTGGGCGGACCGAGGAGACCATCGATCGCCTCTCGCTCTTCCTCGGTCGGCTCGGCCGTCAGGAGGTGGAGATCCATCAGTCTCCCGGCACGAGCGCGCGCTTCGCACTCTTCGGCCCGCGCTTCGTCGACGCGGCCCGCACCGGCTCGACGCGCACCGCGCACGCTTTGAACTCGGCCGTCCCCGACTTCGGATCCGTCGCGTCGATCGTCAAGAGATTGACCCGGACCTCGTCTTGGAAGTGTAAGGTCATGAACACCAGCCCGGCCCGCAACCCGGGATCGATGAAGACCGGCGCCACCACCGAACCGCGTCGCGATGTCACTCGCACGGCGTCGCCCTCTTCGACGCCAAGCCGCGCCGCATCCTCGGGGGAGATGTCGAGGGTCTCCCCGCGCCGCAGGGGTGACGTGTACCCGGCGGTCTGCACGCCGGTATTGTACGAATCGAGACGACGACCCGTTGTGAGAAGGAACGGGTACTCGGCGTCCGGCATCTCGATCGGCGGCTCGTGCTCGACCACCGAGAAGGGAGCCGGCGGACCTTGTCGCGGCTCCTCCCACAAGCGGCCATGGAGGAAGAGAGAACCGGGATGCGACTCGTCGGGGCATGGCCACTGAAGGCCATGCATCTGCTCAAGGCGCGCGTACGTCATTCCGCCGAACATGTGGGGCGCCATCGTCCGCACCTCGTTCCACACGGACTCGGCGGTCGGCGTCCCCCAGTCGTGCCCAAGTCGGCGCGCAAGCTCGGCGATGATCCAGAGCTCGTCGCGCGCCTCACCCGGCGGATCGAGCGCCTTGCAAACACGTTGGACACGGCGCTCGCTATTCGTGACCGTCCCCTCCGCCTCGGCCCAGCTCGCGGTGGTGGGGAGAACGACGTCCGCCATCTCGGCGGTGCGCGTGAGGAAGATGTCCTGCACCACGAGATGGTCGAGCCCCTCGAGAAGCTCCTGTGCCTTCGTCTGATCTGCCTCCGACTGTGCGGGATTCTCGCCGATCACGAAGAGGGACGTGAGCTTCTTGTGCTCCATGGCGTGGAACATCTCGGTGATCGTCCAGCCGTAGTTCGGCTGCAACTTCACCTTCCACGCGTGCTCGAAGCGCTGCCGGACCGCCGGATCGAGGATGTCCTGGAAGCCGACGAGCCGGTTGGGAATGGCGCCCATGTCGCCGCCGCCCTGCACGTTGTTCTGGCCGCGGAGGGGGTTCACGCCGGAGCCGTAGCGGCCGACATGCCCGGTGAGCAGAGCGAGGTTGATGAGGGAGAGCACATTGTCGACCGCGGTATGATGCTCGGTGATGCCGAGGGTCCAGCAGATGATCGCGCGGTCGGCACGAGCGAAGCGGTGCGCTGCCTCGCGAATGACCTCCGCCGGCACGCCGGTGGCCTGCTCCACCACCTCGAGCGTGTACGGCTCGACGGAGGCGCGGTACGCCTCGTAGCCGGTCGTCGCTCGCTCGATGAACGCGGTGTTCTCGAGGCCGGCATGGATGATCTCGCGCGCCATCCCATTGGAGAGGGCGATGTCCGAGCCGACGTCAATCCCCAGCCAGACGTCCGCCCACTGCGCCGACGTCGTGCGCCGGGGGTCGACGACGTAGAGTCGCGCGCCGTTGTGCACGCCCTTGAGGACGTGATGGAAGAAGATCGGGTGATTCTCGCGCGCATTCGCTCCCCAGAGGAAGATGACGTCCGTCTCTTCCACTTCCCGGTAGGAGCTCGTGCCACCGCCAGCACCGAAGACCGTCGCCAGACCGACGACGCTCGGTGCGTGTCACGTTCGGTTGCAGCTATCGATGTTGTGGGTGCCGAAGGTGACGCGGGCGAGCTTCTGCGCCAGGAAGTTCATCTCGTTGGTCGACTTCGAGCAGCTGAAGATTCCCAACGCATTCGGGCCGCGCGCGTCGATGTTCCGGCGGAAGCCCGCGGCCGCGCGATCGAGCGCCTCCTCCCACGAGGCCGGCCGGAGCGTCCCCTTCTCGCGCACGAGTGGTGTCGTTAGGCGGACGTATCCGGGCGCTCCGTTCGACTTGGTCTTCATGGTCTCCTCCTGCCTCCAGATCCTGGAGCCCGCGAGCTGCTCCTGTTCGCCTTCGGGGTGGCGGCTCGGGCGGGGCTGGTGAGACGTGCCCGTCCGGTCGACCCGTCCATCCGTCGGCCCATCCATAGTAAGCGTGGCAGTAAGCTTGGCACCCCAACAGCTGTGCAGCCGCCGGGCCGCGCCGACCGGACCCCACCCCACATTGCGCCGAGATCGCGGGACTTAACTCCGAGGGGGTAGGCCGTCCGCTCGCGCACTTAATAGTGTGCGGCAGGGGGCAAAGTCGATCAAGCGCGAGTGGATTCGATCATACGATAGACAGGGTCTATCAATAAGCTGACCTCCGGCGACTCCGTTGGCCAGCCCCATCGCCACTCGGAGCGCTGAGGGCGGGAGCCAACTCCCGCTCGAGCGCCCCGCTGACATCGGTTTGCTGCGCGATCTCCACCAGCGCCCTGGTAATGGGCGGAAGCGGATCGCGGTCGGGGACGATGAGGCCAAGGGCGTGCGAGTCGGTCGGATCGACCAGGGGAATCGCACGCACCCCCGGCATCTCTCCCACGAGATAGAGGATTGCGTGCGGCATGACGCTCGACCATGTGCCCGCGCGGAGGTGCGAGCAGAGCGTGACGATCGAGTTGGTCTCGACCGACGGCCGCGGCTCGGCACCCGCCTCACGAAAGTGCGAATCGATGATGCGCCGATTCTGCATGTCGGGCGTCAGGAGACAGAGCGGTAGGGTCGATGCCTCGCGCCAGGTCACCGCCTCACGATCGCCGAATGGGCCGTCCGCCGGCGTGAGCAGTAGACACCGCTCCCGATAGAGCGGAAAGGTGCGGACGTGCGACAGGGGCTCGTTATCGAGGTAGGTGAGTCCGGCATCGAGAGCGAAGCCGTCGAGGCCTCGCTGGATCTCGATCGAGCTCAACGACAGGATGGTGATCGAGACGCGCGGATGACGCTCGGCGAAGGGACTCGTGAGCAGCGACACGATGGGAAGCATGACCGGAATCACGCCGATGCGAACGCGGCCGACGAGACCGGAGCGCATCTCGCTCACCTCCTGACTGAGGTGCTCCACGTCGGCAAGGATACGCTGCGCCCAGGCGAGAATCCGGTGTCCCTCCGGCGTTAGGCCGCGATAGCGCTGTCCTCGCTCCACGATGAGCACACCCATCTCCTCTTCGAGCTGCTTGATGCCGGCTGAGAGCGTCGGCTGAGTCACGCGGCATGCCGCCGCGGCGCGGGCGAAGTGGCGCTCGCGGGCGAGGGCGGAGAGGTACTCGAGATTCTTGAGGAGCACCGCTACCTCATCGGAGCGGAGATGACATCGGGCACCACCACACCGGGCCGATTATTCACAGGCATCCGCAACCGACCTCAGGTGGAGAAGCATGCCGGGAAACCTTCCCTAGCGAGTCGGCGTTCGCTAGTGGCGGCCCCGGCGTGCATGGCACATCTTGGCACCTCGCTGGACGTCGCCGCAACCAACATGGGGGATCTATGCGGAAGGCTGAGTCGTGGACGCGAGTCGCCGCCGTCGCCGCCGTCATGGCCGTGGGGTTCGTTAGGCCGGCAGCGGCGCAATACTCGCAAGGACGCACCCTGCTGACCGTCTTCGGCGGCTGGTTCATCGCCAGCGACGTCAGCCCGCTCTACCAGAGCAGCGCATTTACAGTCGACGTCGGGGACGCCTTCGAGTACGGCGGTCGATTGGGCTACTTCTGGAAGAACGGGTTCGCCGTCGAGGGGAGCTACGCGAGAGCGAGCTCTACTGTAAACATCAGAAATTTCCCGGGCACGAACCCCGGAAGCGGGACCGCGAACTTCAACATCTGGAACCTCGACTTCCTGTTCACGACGGAGCGCTATCGCAAGCCCGTCATCGGGTACTTCGCGTTAGGCGCCGGGGCCGCGTACATGACGTCGAACCTCACTACGCAGACCAGTACCCGCTTCACCTACGACTTCGGACTCGGCGCGATCTTCCTACCGCCCAAGAACCGGGTCGGATTCCGCGTCGACGCGCGGTATCGCGGCATCGATCTGGCGACCACGACCGGCGGGGGAACGGTCTGCGATTTCTGGGGCTGCTATAGCTACGCCAGTTCCAACTACAGCACGGGCGAGATCACGGGGGCTATCGTCTTCGCCTTCCGGTGACCGCTCGAGGGAAGACCGCCGGCGCTGCCCGCCGGCGGTCTTTTTTTTGTCCTCCGGAGTCTCCCGGCAGTGGCGCCGCCGCGATGCGCGCCACATCTTGGCACCTCGTCGTAAGGCACCGACCACCATGGGGGAGCTTATGCGCAAGGTTGTGTCATGGATGCGCGTTACCGCGGTCGCAGCGCTGATGGTGACGGCGTTTGTCAGGCCTGCAGCTGCGCAATACTCGCCGGGGCGATGGCTCTTCACCGCCTTCGGCGGATGGTTCATCGCCAGCGACGTCCAGCCGCTCTACAACAGCACCGTGTTTACCGTCCGCGTGGGCGACGCCTTCGAATACGGCGGCCGGCTCGGCTACTTCTGGCGGAGCGGCTTCGGAATCGAGACGAGCTACACTAGAGCAAGCTCTTCCGTGAGTTTCTCCGGCTTCCCGGGCGGAAATCCCGGTGGCGGCACGGCGAACTTCAACAACTGGGACCTCGACTTCCTCTTCACCACCGAGCGCTACCGGAAGCCGGTGATCGGCTACTTCGCGATGGGGGGCGGCGCCTCGTACATGACGTCGAACGTCACATCGAACACGAGCACGCGCTTCGCCTACAACTTCGGTATCGGGATGATCGTCCTGCCGCCGAAGAAGTCAGTGGGTTTTCGCCTCGACGCGCGCTACCGGGGAACCGACCTCGCGCATACGACCGGCGCGGGAACGGTGTGCGACTACTGGGGCTGCTACACCTACACCAGCTCCAACTACAGCACGGGCGACATTACAGGCGCGATCGTCTTCGCCTTCCGGTAATCTCCCGTGTTCAAGACCGCCGGCACGCATACGGATGGGCGCGCCGGCGGTCTTTTTTGCACAGAGCGTGACGGTGCGCGCTACCGTTCGAGATTCCGCGCACGAAAGAGCGCGTAGCTCAGCGGCTGGCGCTCGCCACTCGGCGTCGCGTGCACGTGGTGCATGCGATCGACCAGCTCGAATGATGAGCCGAGCTCCGCCGCCAAGTCCTCCGGCCCATATCGCACCACATCCAAGCCGCTGCAGCGCGGCGGAGCATCCGGCGCGAAGGTTGCCATCATGACGTGCCCACCGGGCACGAGTGCACGCGCAAGTGCCGCGAGATAACCCTGGCGCTGGAGCGGGTCGGTGAGAAAGTGAAAAGTCACCCGATCGTGCCAGATGTCGTAGGCCATCGGATGCAGCGGCTTGCTCGTGGCATCCCCTTCGAGCCACGCAACGCGAGCCGCGCGCTCACCTAGGCGCGCTCGCGCCCCCTCGAGCGCCGTGCGCGAGATGTCGAGGACCGTCACGCACTCGACGCCGATGTCGAGGAGTGCATCCACGAGCACTGAGTCTCCTCCGCCGACATCGATCACGCGCGACCGAGAGGAGAGCCCAGCGCGCCGCAGGAGGCGTAGCGATTGCTCGGGTTGCTGCTGCCACCAACTTCGCTCAGCAGGAGACCGCGTTCCGTAGATCTGCTCCCAGTGCGTCTGCGGGTTCACGTCCGCCACAGGTCGCTCGCGCTGCGCCTCCCCGAATATACGGAGTTGGCGGCCCTGGGCCACGCGTATCGTGATAGGCTCGCGAGCGCGTGCCTGCGGCCCCACCCCTCCTCCGGCTCGGACGTCCGCGGCCTCGCCCTTGACACCAGAGCGGACTGTCCCGAAATTCACTCCCCGGAACATTTCCGGTAAGCGGAACTGTCGGACGGGGCGCGCCTCCTCCCCCTCCCCCTCCCCTCCACTCCACTCCCGCAGGAGAGCGATCCATGGCTGGCACGCCTCGGCATCGGCGACTCTTCCGCTTGAGCGGCACCGATTCCGTCGAGCAGCAGGTGGACGACGAGATCGGTTTCCACATCGATTCGCGCACACAGGAGTTGATCGCGCGAGGTGTCGAGCCCTCGCTGGCGCGCGCCCAAGCGCTGCGCGAGTTCGGCGACGCCGAGCGGGCGCGCACGGAGCTCACCGCGATCGACCGCACGCGTGTCGGGCACGAACGGCGCGGAGAGTGGTGGAGCGCGCTCCGGCAGGACGTCCACTTCTCCGGTCGCTCGCTCCGCCGCGCCGGCGGCTTCACCATCGCCGCCCTCCTCACGCTCGCACTCGGCGTCGGCGCGACCGGGGCGATCTTCAGCGTGGTCGACGGGGTGCTCCTGCGCCCTCTCCCCTACCCCAACGCCGACCGCGCCGTCCTCCTTTGGACGACCGCCGCGATCAACCAGCCGGGCGCCGACGAGCTCCCGTTCTCGATCGCGAACTTCCGCGATGCGCGCGACCAGACGCACTCCTTCCGCCACATGGCCGCCTTCGAGGCGGCGGACTTCGCTCTCGCGTCAGGCGAGGCGCCGGAACTAATACACGGCGCCTCCGTCACCTCCGATCTCTTCAGCGCCCTCGGTGTCACGCCGATGCTCGGCCGCGCCTTCGAGAGCAGCGATGAGGTGACCGGGCGTCCCCACGTCGCCCTCCTCGGATACGGTCTCTGGCAGCGAAAGTTCGGCGGCGACCCCTCGGTGATCGGCCGGGAGGTGAGGATCGGAGGAGAATCGTACACCCTGATCGGTGTCATGCCCCGAGGTTTCGCCTTCCCGCGCGGCGCCGAGCTCCCCTCGGGTCTCCAGTTCCCCTCGCAGAGCGAGATGTGGACGCCTGCCGTCTTCTCGTCGCAGCGCGTGGAGCAGCGAGGGTCGTTCAATCTCGCCGTCCTCGCGGAGCTTGCCCCGGGGGCGACCGTCGCCGGTGCGAATGCCGACCTCACGACAGTGATGCGGCGCATCGGCGACGACAACGAGATGGCGAGACTGAAGCTCGGTGGCGCTGTCGTCAGGCTCGGAGAGCGAGCCGTTCAGCCTGTGCGGCGCTCCCTCCTTCTTCTCCTCGGGGCGGTGGGTTTCCTCCTGCTCATCGCGGGGGCGAATGTCACCAACCTGCTCCTCGCCCGCACCGCGGGGCGCACCCAGGAATTCGCCGTTCGCGCCGCCCTCGGGGCGGGCCGTCGCCGCCTGGTGCGCCAGTTGGTGACGGAGAGCGCTGTGTTGGCGATCGCCGGCGCCATCTGCGGGCTGGTCGCTGTCACCTGGGCGCAGGCGGGGCTCCGAGCGCTCTTCCCGCCATCGCTCCCTCGGGCCGCCGACGTCACACTCTCGATTCGCGTGCTGCTGGTAAGCCTTGGAGCGGCCATGGTCGTCGGCATTCTGGCGGGGATCGCGTCCGCAGCCCAGGCGCTGGCAGCGGGAGGATCCGGGTCCTTACGCGAGGGCCGCCGGGTGGCCGGCGGGATGGGGCGCCGCCGCGTCCGGCATGCGCTGGTGGTGGCCGAGGTCGCGCTCTCGGTGGTGCTGATGATCGGGGGCGCCCTCCTCCTCCAGAGCTTCCTTCACTTGCACAACGTTCCGGCCGGATTCGACTCGTCAGGCGTGGTGACCGCGGCGATCGACATCCCGGTCCGCCCGGGAGCGCCCTTCGGGGCCGACGCGGCGAAGTGGCGGGCGATCATGGACGGGGTGGCATCGGGCGTGGCCGCACGCCCGGGGGTCGAGGCGGTGGCGGCAGTGTCCTCGCTCCCGCTGAGCGGGGCCTGGGAGTCGAGCAGCATCAAGGTGGAAGGCCGCGAAGAGCGCAGCGACGCCGTGCGCCCCCAGGCACAGTACGCCATGGTGACGCCGGGTTACTTCCGGGCGATGGGCATTCCCCTCCTGGCAGGGCGCGACTTCACCACTCACGATGATTCAGCCGCCACCTCGGTGGTGATCATCAGCCGCGAGGCGGCCGCACGGCTCTTTCCTGGAGAGAATCCACTCGGGCGCCGGTTCTTCACGCTCACGGATTCGGCGCTCACCGTCGTCGGAATCGTGGGCGACGTGCGCCAGACCTCCCTGCTCGATCCGATCCAGGCGGCCATCTACATCCCGTACAATCAGTTCGCCCTCCCCTACATGACGCTGGTCGTGCGCACGCCGGCCGCGCCGACCGCGATCGCTCCTGTGCTGCGCGAGGAGATGCGCCATGTCGACGCCGGCGTCCCGATCACCAACGTCCGCTCGCTTGCGGAGGTGGTGGACGGATCGTTGGCGCAGCGTCGGCTTGGGATGCTCCTCGTCGGTTTCTTCGCGGTGAGTGCGCTTCTGCTCGCGACAGTGGGGCTCTACGGCGTGATCGCGTACGCCGTAAACCAGCGCTCGCACGAGCTCGGCGTGCGCGTTGCGCTTGGCGCCAGTCCCCAGGAGGTGGCGCGGCTGGTTCTCAAGCAGGGGGCGATGTTGGCCGGCGGCGGATTGCTCGCGGGGATCGTCGGGGCGGTCGCCACATCCTCGTTGCTGCGCCATCAGCTCTTCGAGGTGAGCCCCACCGATCCGAAGACGTTCGCGGCGATCGGTACGCTCCTCTTTGTCGTGGCGATGCTCGCGAGCTGGGTACCGGCGCGGCGTGCAACGCGCGTCGATCCGGTGCGAGCTCTCCGCCAGGAGTGAGGAGGGAGGCGAGAGGGGCGCGCGCCCTCTCGCCGGAGGGCGCGCGTCGAATCAGACGGCGACCGGCCTCGCGACGTCGCGCGCCTCGAGAACACGCAGGGGAGTCGAGAGCGCTCCCGGATCCGCCAGCTCCGGTGCGGTCGTCGCCCCCAAGTCGCGAAAGCGCCGTGCGTGGGGCAGCACTCGCATCGCCAGCGAGCCCACGGCGGCATTGTACGCATCCACTGCGCCGGCGAGGCCGGCGCGCAACCCGTCGAAGTGGTCGGCGAACGTGCCGATGCGCGAGTAGAGCTCGCGCCCGAGCGCGCTGATCTCCGCTGCATTCTTGGCGACCCGCTCCTGCTGCCAGCCGTAGGCGACGCTACGTAGCAGCGCGATGAGCGTGATGGGGCTGGCGGGGATCACGCGTTGTTGGGCACCGAGCTCGATGAGATCCGTGTCCGACTGCAGCGCCGCGCTGAAGAGCATCTCGCCGGGGAGGAACATGACGACGAATTCGGGCGACGCGTCGGCGAATTGCTCCCAATAGGCTTTGGAGCCGAGCGTCAGCAGGTGGGCGCGCACCTGACGCGCATGCTCGCGGAAATGGGCGTCGCGGGTGGGCTCGTCGGTCGCTTCGATACCCGCCAGGTACGCCTGCATCGGCGTCTTCGCGTCGACGATGAGCCGCCGGCCGCCGGGGAGCCTGACGGCGAGGTCCGGCCGTTGCCGCCCGTTGGCCGAGGTCTCCTGCTCGGCGAAGTCGCAGTAGTCGACCATGCCGGCCAGCTCGCACACCCGCTTCAGCTGGAGCTCGCCCCAGCGCCCCCGCACCGTCGGTGACCGCAGCCCCTCGACGAGGGAGCGCGTGCGGTCGCTGAGGTCGCGCTGCGTCTCGGCCATCGAACGAACTTGCTCCATCAGCGACTCGTACGATCCGATCCGTGCCCGCTCCACATCCCGCAGCGCCCCATCGACTCTGGCCAGCGTCTGCTGCAGGGGCGCTACCATCTGCGCGATCTCTCGCTGTCGGATGTCGAGATCGTGTGCCGACGCCTGACGAACCTCGGCCAGTGACCCGCGCGCGAGCTGAAGAAAGGCGTCGTTGTTGCGGCGAAGTGCTTCAGCCGATACGGAGTGGAACACATCGCGGAGCCGAGCTTCGGCTCCGGCGAGGGCAGATTCCCGGCGCGTCTGGTTGGCCAACCACCCCGCCAACGCCCCCGTCACGAACGCCATGACCGTGAGTCCCCACATCTGAGCCTCCGTCGCCGATGTCGTGAGCTTGCTCCCTTCGACTGCACGACCGGCCGAACGATTCGGCAACAACGAGGCCCAGATGCGCCACGCGGCGCCCCTGAGGACGCCGCGTGGAAAATGCACCCGGTGAACCCGGACGCGTTACTTCATGCCATTCAAGATGCTTGTGGCGTTGGCCTGCAGCGTCTTGATCTGGTCCGGGCTCAGGACCTTCTTGATCTCGCCCACTTCCTTGTTGAACAGGTCGGTCCACTTCTGCTTGTCCGCCGCGTTGGCCGGGTTGAGGTTCTGCATCTGCGGGGAGTACTTGTCGTAGATGCTCTTGATCTTCGACTTCTGGTCGTCCGTGAGGTTCACGCCCTTCATGAGCTGCTCGCGCGTCGCCGACTGAGCGGTCGCGACCGCGCCGCCGGCCATCTTCATGCCGGTGTCCATCGCTTGAGCCTTGGCCGCGAGCGGAGCGAGCATCAGCGCCGCTGCGGGGATAACGAGGTGGCGGAGTCTAATCATCGGTGAAACCTCCTGCGTTTTCGTCCTTGGAGGACTCTGCGGAAAAGGTGGCGTTGAGCGGCGAATCGAAGCGGTCCGGTCAGTAGAAACCCGGATCGGCGACGCCCGCCTCAAGAAAACCTCTCGTACGCAAGAAGCATGCATCGCAGTGACCGCAGGGCTTGCCATCGGAGGGGGGGTCATAACAGGACCAGGTAAGCCCGAAGTTCACCCCAAGCCCCATTCCCCGGCGAATGATGTCGGCCTTGCTCAGCTGTATGAGTGGAGCGTGGACCACCAGGGTCTGCTGCCCCTCCACCCCCCTCCTTGTGGCGAGCTGCGCCATCCGCTCGAATGCCGCCACATACTCCGGGCGGCAATCCGGGTACCCCGAATAGTCGAGCGCGTTGACGCCGATGAAGATGTCGTTGGATTCGAGGACTTCGGCCCAGCCGAGTGCGAACGAGAGAAAGATCGTGTTTCGCGCCGGAACGTACGTGGGAGGAATTTCCGCACTCATGCTGGAGGGATGCCGGTCCTTCGGAACGGCGAGGTCACTAGTGAGAGCGGAGCCACCGAAGGCGCGGAGGTCGATGTCGAGCACGACGTGGCGGGCTGCACCCAGACTCGCCGCCACCTTGCGTGCGGCATCGACCTCGATTTGGTGACGCTGACCGTAGCGGAAGGTGAGCGCGTACGTCTCGAAGCCTTCGTGCCGTGCAATGGCAAGCACGGTAGCGGAGTCGAGGCCACCGCTGAGGAGGACGACGGCGCGGGGCGACATAGACGAGCAAGCTACCCCGGTCACGCCGTTTCACCAGCGGCGGTACAGCGGCAGCGCACGCCGCGCGCGCAGCGATTAGAATTACCCCCGATCGGTCACCACCCGGTTCTTCATCGAGGAGCATCACGCGATGCGCACATCGTCATGGCGCGGAGGCGCCTGTATCGCCGCAATCGTTCTCTGCGCGGCCGCCGCCGGCGGGATCGCGGAGCTTCACGGCTTCTCTTCCTCCGGCGCCCGGACAGAGCGCGAGTGGGAGGCCAAGTTCAAGGCCATGCCGTCGCCCGAGATCATGCGCAGCAGCATGCAGCGCCTTTCGGCCAGGCCTCATCACGTCGGCTCGAGCTACGACAAGGAGAACGCGGACTGGATCCTGGCGCAGTTCAAGTCGTGGGGTCTGGATGCGCACATCGAGCGGTTCGATGTCCTCTTCCCCACTCCGAAGGAACGGCTCGTCGAGCTGGTCGCCCCGACGAAGTTCACGGCGAAGCTGCAGGAGCCCACGGTTTCCGGTGACCCGACCTCAGGGCAACACGCGGAGCAACTCCCCACCTACAACGCGTATTCGATCGACGGCGACGTGACGGCGCCTCTCGTCTACGTGAACTACGGTCTCCCGGCTGACTACGAGGAGCTGGAGCGCCATGGAGTCTCGGTGAAGGGCGCGATCGTCATCGCCCGCTACGGCGGGTCCTGGCGTGGGATCAAGCCGAAGGTAGCCGCCGAGCACGGCGCGGTGGGGTGCCTGATCTACTCCGATCCGCACGAGGACGGGTACGCCGAGGGGGAGGTTTTCCCGGCAGGTCCGTACCGTCCACGCGATGGCGTGCAGCGCGGCAGCGTTGCGGACATGCCGCTCTACTCAGGGGACCCGCTGACACCCGGAGTCGGTGCGACCGCGGATGCGAAGCGGTTGCCGATCTCCGAGGCGAAGACGCTCACGAAGATCCCCGTTCTGCCGATCTCCTACGCGGATGCGCAGCCACTTCTCGCGGCGCTGGCGGGCCCGGTAGCCGGCGAATCCTGGCGCGGTTCGCTCCCGGTCACTTACCGACTCGGCCCCGGGCCGGCCAAGGTGCACCTGCGCGTCAAATTCGATTGGAGCCTCAAGCCTCTCTACGACGTCATCGCGACGATCCCGGGATCGACCGATCCGGATCAGTGGGTGGTGCGCGGCAATCACCACGACGCGTGGGTGAATGGCGCGGAAGACCCGATCTCCGGACTGGTTGCGCTGCTCGAGGAGGCTCGGGGAATGTCGCAGCTGGTGAAGGACGGGTGGCACCCGCGGCGTACGATTGTCTTCGCCGCCTGGGACGGAGAGGAGCCGGGTCTTCTCGGATCAACCGAGTGGGCGGAGGCGCACGCCGACGAGCTGCAACGCAAGGTGGTCGCCTACCTGAACAGCGACACGAACGGCAGAGGATACCTCTTGATGGAGGGCTCGCACATCCTCGAGAAGATGATCAACGAGGTAGCGCGCGACATCGACGATCCCGAGAGCCACATGAGCGTGTGGAAGCGCCTCCAGCTCGGACGGTTGCGCACATCCAACGCGGCGGTGCGGAGCGAGCTGCGCGAGCGCGCCGACCTTCGGATTGGAGCACTGGGTTCGGGATCGGATTTCACCCCGTTCCTCCAGCACCTGGGCATCCCGTCGCTCAACCTCGGTTTCGAGGGGGAGGACGGGGGCGGGATCTATCACTCCATCTACGATGACTTCTACTGGTACACGCACTTCAGCGACACGGCGTTCGTGTACGGCAAGGCGCTCGCACAGACGGCCGGGGTGGCCGTGATGCGCTTTGCCGACGCGGAGCTCCTTCCCTACGACTACGTGAACCTGGCCGAGACGGTGCAAGGCTACGTCCGCCAGCTGGACACGCTGGCATCGGACGCGCGCTCCGCGGCACGGGAGCGGAACAAGGAGATCGCCGAGGGCGTCTACACCGCCACCTCCGATCCCCGGCGGCCGCAGGTGGCGCCGAGCCCCGAGCCGATGCCGCCCTTCCTCGCCTTCTCGCCGCTCTACAACGGATCCGCCGCACTCGCTCGGAGTGCGGACCGTTACTCCGAGGCCATCGACCACATCAAGACGTCCGGGGACAGCGTGCTCCGTCGCTCGTCGGTGCGTGACGTCAACGCGATTCTTCTGCGAACCGAGCGCGCCCTCACCGACCCGGGCGGGCTCCCCGGACGTCCCTGGTACATCCACGAGCTCTATGCGCCCGGGTTCTACACCGGGTACGGGGTGAAGACGATGCCGGGGGTGCGCGAGGCGATCGAGCAGAAGCGGTACACGCTCGCCGACAGCGAAATCGTCAGGCTCGGCGGGGTCCTGATGCGCGAGTCGGCCCTCATCGACTCGGCTACCGCCGCCTTGGGGCGCGCGACCGTGTCGGCCCGATAGGAGGGACCACCGTGGCCACACCGAAGAGAGATCCCGTGCGCGCGCACGTGATCGATGCCCTCACGTCGGGGTACGCGCACGCGGCGCTCGAGGACATCGTCAAGGATTTTCCAGCCGGGCTACGAGGGGCGGTGCCGACGGGAGCGCCGTACAGCGCCTGGCAGTTGCTCGAGCACATCCGCCTGGCGCAGGAGGACATCCTCGCCTTCAGCCGGAACCACGATGGGACGTACAAGGCTCCCAAGTGGCCTGACGACTACTGGCCGTCCGCTCCCGAACCGCCGAGCGCGAAGGCGTGGGACGCGTCGGTGAAGGCGATCCAGAAGGATCGTGAGGCGATGGCGGCGCTGGTGGCCGACCCGAAGCAGGACCTGTTCACCCCTTTCCCGTGGGGCGAGGGGCAGACGCTGCTTCGCGAAGCTCTCCTGATCGTCGACCACAACTCCTACCACCTTGGGCAGATGGTGGTGGTGCGCCGTCTCCTCGGGGCCTGGAGCGCGTAGGCACCCGGTCGGACGCGCTCCACGCGCATCGGAGGGTCGCGTCAGTTGGATGACTTGGCCGCGGCCGCGTGCGCCTCGGCGAGCAGCTGCTGCACGACCTGGTCCTGCTCGTCGTACAGTCCTTCGCCGAAGTGATGGAAGCGAATCTTCCCCGTGTGATCGATGTAATACGCGGCCGGCCAGTATTCATTCCCGAAGCGATTCCAGATCTGGTAGGCGTTGTCCATGACGACCGGATAGGTGACGCCGAGCCGGCGCACCGCCTCGCGGACATTGGCCTCATCGCGTTCCTGCGGGAACTCCGGCGTATGGACCCCGATCACCACGAGCCCCTGATCACGGTACTTCGCCTCCAGCTCCTTCACGTGCGGCAGCGCGTTGAGGCAGTTGTAGCACTCGAACGTCCAGAAGTCGACGAGGACGACCTTCCCGCGCAGCGTGGCCGGCGTGAGCGGTGGTGAGTTGATCCACGCCGTCGCGCCCTCGAAGCCCGGGAAGCTTCCCTCGACCGGCAGATCGAGCGAGCGCCGCCTCACGAGGGATGCGACCGGCGCGCCGATGTCCGGCCGGTCGGCCGGCGATGAGGACGCGCCGAACGAGTCGATGAGCCCCGTCTCGACGCGCGCGGCGGCGCTCCCAGTCGCGAGAGCGAAGAGTCGCGCATCGGAGCTCGTTCCGACGGCTGCGACGGTGACGAGAACGAGGACGCCCAGGGCGCGGCGGATCCAGACGTCTGCCGCTCCGACACCTCGCACGCGCTGCAGAGCGGACTCGCCGAGCAGCATCACCAGCGCGAGAGACGTGGCCGCCCCCGCCGCAAAGATGACGAACAGAACGATTGTGCTCGCCCCGACGCCAGTCGCCGCGGCCGCGGCGATCACTAAGCCGAGAATTGGTCCGGCGCACGGCGCCCAGAGCAGCCCCATGGCGCCGCCCAGAACAACATTGCGCGCCGTTTGCGACGCCACGCGCCCCGCGCGCGCGTCGATCGAAGCGCCCAGCCTAACGAATGGCCGACCAATGATTTCGCCGAGAGCCGGCACGAGCAGGCTCACCCCGACGAGGGCCAGGAGGAGGACCGCCCCGGCGCGGCCAATCTCGCTGGCCTGCACGATCCACCCGGCGCTCAGCGTGGCGACGGAGGCCAGGCCGGCGAAGACCAGCGCGAGGCCGGCGAGCAGAGGGGCGGTTTCGTGCCGGAAGGACCGTCCGGTGCGGGATAGCACGAGCGGCAACACCGGAAGCACACACGGACTCGCGATCGTGAGCATCCCACCCAGGAACACCAGCAGAAGCACCTGACCTCCTTCGACCACACTCGCGGCGGGCCGCGACCACCGCCTGTTTCTCGTTCTGGGGAACGAAGATAGCATCGCTGCCGCGCGCTGCGCGATTCACTCACCAAGCCCGAGTCGCCTTGGGGTTCTGGCCGCAGTGTGGGCGTAAAAGAAACTAGACGTCCGATGGGGGGAGAGCTACGTTCCCACCCCCCGCGCGACCGCGACTCAAGCGCGCCGGATCTCGAAGCGTTCGCCCCCCCGACGAGGAGGTGGAGCATGGCTGGGCTGGCAGAGACTCGGTCCCCGCTGATCAAGGCGACCACGATCGGTACGATACTGCAGCTGGCGATGGTGGTTGCCGGACATTTCATGCCGGCCGTCGCGGCTCGCTTCCCTATCGGCGGCTCCTTGATCTCGGCGATCGCCGGGCTTCTCTTTGCCCGCTCCGCGCCCGGCATCGGAACGGGCGCGGCGGTGGGCGGCGGCGCGATCGCCGGCGGAGCGTCGGCCTTCCTCGGCATCCTCGCTTCGACGCTCATGGGTGACATGTCGCAGACGAGCGTGCTGGCTACCGGCACCGCCGCATCCGGTGTCGCTGGGGTGATTGGCGGCGTGCTCGGTCAATTTCTGGGCAAGAAGGCGCCGACGACCTAGGGAGCACCGCCCCGGCATCGAGCGCCGCGGTGCCGGAGTGATGGGAGTGTCGGTTTCACCTGCGCCGCTAGCGCTCCAGCCTGTGCAGCGGGGGATCCGCCCGACCCTCGCGGCGGTCCTCGTCGCGCTCACTTCTCTCGGCGCGGGAACCGGCGCGCTCGCGGCCCAGTCTCGATCGGACGCCGTCGGCGCGCCGGGGTGTGAGCGCACGGCGCTGGTCCTCGCCGGAGGGGGCGCGAAGGGTCTCGCGCACGTCGGCGTGATCCAGGTGCTCGACAGCCTCGGCATTCGACCGGACCTCGTGGTCGGAACGAGCATGGGCGCCCTCATCGGCGCCCTCTACGCATCGGGCCGGAACGGGAAGCAGCTCGACTCGATCGTTCGGGCCCTACCGATCGCCGACCTCCTCCGCCCGAACGTCACCCCGGCGCCGCCGACGATGACGAGCGCGATCGATCCCTTCGGACCCTGGGTTCCGCTGCTCGTGTGGGAGCGGGGAGGCCGCGGCGTTCACCTGCGGAGCCCGGCTGTCCGCGAGGCAGGGTTCAACGCCATGCTCACGGATGTCCTGATGGAGGGGAATCTGCGCGCCGGCGGCGATTTCGATCGGCTTCCGATCCCCTTCCGAGCGGTGGCCACCGACCTGGCGACCAAAGACACGGCGGTGCTGTCGCGTGGAGACCTGGCGCGCGCCGTGCGCGCGAGCACGGCGATCCCCGTCGTCTTCACCCCCGTCCAGATCGACGGACACATTCTCGTGGACGGGGGCCTCTCCGAGAATGTGCCGGTGTCCGTCGCCCGCGCCGCCGGCGCCACCTGCCTGATCGTCTCCTCTCTCATCGGGAAGACGTACGGCGACACAGCAGCCGCCGAGTCTCCGGTCGTGATGGTGTCGTACCTGGTAGACCTCTTGCTCCGACAGCCGTCCGACACGGTCGGGCCTCGGGACGTGCGTATTCCGTCGGACGTGTCGTTTGCCAGCACGCTCGATTTCGCCGAGACCCTCCTGCCACAGCTGATCGACGCCGGCCACGATGCCGCCGACACCACGATGCGGGTGTGGTTGAGCCGGTGCGGGGATTCCTGTCCGAGAATCGCGCATCCCGCTTCGGCGGCCTACCCACCCCTCACGCCGGTCCCGCAACTCGGATTGGTGAGATCGCGCGTGGCGGCTCTCTCCGCGTCAGGCGCGTATCGCGCGATCTGGCTCGATCCCGGCAGGTTGCACGACTCCCTCGCCATCTCTCCACTGGCCTTCCCGTCACCGCGGCAGCTGGCGGGCGTGGCGGTCACCTACGACAACGAGATGGGCGGCCGGATCACCATGGGCGCCGAAGACCTCGCGGCGGTAGGCGGCCGGATGATGGCGCAAATCGGCCTGACGATTGGCGAATGGGATCAGCAGCTCATGCTCCGCGGACGGTTCTTCAACCTTCCGCGCATCTTGCGGGGCGATACGACGCTCGCTGATCCGCGTCGCGACGTCTCGCCCTGGAACCACCCTTTCGCCGGCGCGCTCCACGGGACGCTGCTCGTGCGCATCGGCCGGGAGCTGGTGCGGCGCTTCAGCGACTCCGGCGTGGAGGATCCGCCGGTGCCGGTGGACGAGGCGGTGATCTTCGGCGGCGCCGATGCGCAGTGGGCGCACGGCTGGTTCGCGGCCCTGGGGCCGGTGGCGCACTGGTGGAACGTCGAGTCGCTTCCGGCCGGCGCACCGGAGAACCCACCCCCGGGAGGCGAGCTCGAAGCGACGCCGGGGTGGTACGACGCATTCGGCGTGCTCCTGCGTGGGGGGCGCGCGCTCGACATCGATCGGCGGAGCGCCATCGCGTTAGGCGCCGCGGGCGGCGTGGTGGAGGCGCAGTGGACGACCAAGTTCAGCATCGCCGAGGGGACGCTCGCCCTCCCCCTCTCCGTCGACAATTTCGCCATCCGGCCGCGGCTGATGCTCGGAGCGGGAAGCGACCTCCCTCCCCAATCGACCTTCATCCTCGGTGGAACGGAGGGATTTCCCGGCTTGCACATCGAGGAACGGCGCGGCGATCGCGAGATCTACATCGGCGCGACGGTCGCTCACGCCATCGCCGGGCCGGTCGCCGTCCTCGCCGAGGTCGCGACCGGCCGAACGGCGTTCGGCGGCTCCCTCTTCTCCAGCGTCGGCTGGGTGGCCGGGGGCGGACTCGGCTTGCAGGTCTCCACGCCGCTGGGGCCGGCGCGCGTCACCTACGGCTATGCCAGCGTCGGTCGTGGCGCCTGGCTGGTGAGCCTCGGCTACTGAACAGCGCGACGCAGCGCTCCCGCGTCCGAGCTCGCGACAAGAGAGACGCTGCCTGGTTCAATGCATTGTAGGCGCGGCACAGAAGGAGTAGGGAGTTTCCCGACCTCCCAGCGGCGCACGGCCTACGCCGATTCCACCCTTCGCCGGACCCCGCCCCAGGTAGCCCTGAGGAGATTGTCGCATGACGCACGCAGAAGGCGTGCGCAATCCGGATCTGCTCCGCTCCTTATGGGAGGCCGCCATGACCAGCAAACACTCGCGCACCGTCTATCTCGGGATCGGAGGTGTTGTCGCCGCCGGCGTCATCGCCTACGCGTGCACGACCGCCGGCTCCAAGACCACTAACCTCGCCGTCGGTGATGCCGCATCGAAGGTGTACGTCGCGCCCGGTTCCTACGACGAGTTCTACTCGTTCATGTCCGGGGGCTACAGCGGCAATATCACCGTCTACGGCCTCCCGTCCGGACGGTTGCTCAAGACGATCCCGGTCTTCTCTCTCTTCCCCGAAAACGGGTACGGCTTTACCGAGGAGACCAAGGCGCTCCTCAAAACGACCCGCGGCTTCATTCCGTGGGATGACACGCACCACCCGGAGCTGTCGCAAACGAACGGTGTTCCCGACGGCCGGTGGATCTTCATCAATGCGAACAACACCCCGCGCGTCGCCCGCATCGACCTGACGCGCTTCGAGACCGAGGAGACGCTCGAGATTCCGAACTCGGCCGGTGGCCACGCCTCTCCGTTCACGACCCCCAACACCAAGTACATCGTCTCGGCGACGCGCTTCAGCGTTCCGATCCCGAATGCCGACGTCCCGATCGAGAGCTACAAGCAGAACTTCCGCGGAACGATCTCCTTCATCACGGCCGACCAGCCGGGGAAGATGGACATCGCCTTCCAGATTCTGCTTCCCGGTTACAACTACGATCTCGGGCACGCGGGGAAGGGGCCCTCCGACGGATGGTTCTTCTTCAGCTCCTACAACACGGAACAGGCGTACACCAAGCTCGAGGTGAACGCCTCGCAGAACGACAAGGACTTCGTGGCGGCGGTGAACTACCGTCAGGCCGAACAATGCGTGGCTGACGGCAAGGCCAAGACCGTCCCCTCCGCCTACCTGCACAACTATCTCGACCCGCAGTCGCACGTCGCGACGAGCGAGAAGAAGTCGACCGTGCGCATGCTCGATCCGCGTGACTGCCAGGGCTTGGTCTATTACCTGCCGACGCCCAAGTCGCCGCACGGCGTCGACGTCGATCCGACCGGCGAGTACATCGTGGCCGGCGGCAAGCTCGCCACCGTGATCCCGGTGCACTCCTTCTCGCGGATGCAGAAGGCGATCGCCGACAAGGCGTTCGACGAGGAGATCGATGGCATCCCGGTTCTCAAGTACGAGGCGACGATCGCCGGTGAAGTACAGAAGCCCGGTCTCGGCCCGTTGCACACGGAGTTCGACGGCAAGGGATACGCGTACACGTCGATGTTCATCTCGAGCGAGATCGTGAAGTGGAAGCTCGGAACGTGGGAGGTCGTCGACCGGATGCCGGTCTACTACTCGGTCGGTCACCTGATGATTCCGGGTGGCGACTCGAAGCAGCCGTGGGGCAAGTATGTCGTCTCGCTCAACAAGATCACCAAGGATCGGTACCTGCCGACGGGACCCGAGCTCGCGCAGTCGGCGCAGCTGATCGACATCTCGGGTGACAAGATGCGGATGCTGCTCGACTTCCCCACCATGGGCGAGCCGCACTACGCACAGGCGTTGCCCGCGAGCCTGATCAAGGACAAGCAGGTGAAGTTCGTTAACGTGCAGCAGAACACGAACCCCAATGTGACACGAGCCGAGTCGGAGGGCTCGATCGAACGGCACGGCAAGCGGGTGGACGTCAAGATGATCGCCATTCGCAGCCACTTCGCGCCTGACAATCTGGAAGGAGTCCAGCTCGGCGACACGGTCTACTTCCACGTCACCAACATCGATCAGGATTGGGACATCGTGCACGGCTTCGCCGTGATGGGCGCCGAGAACTCGAACATGGTGATCCCGCCCGGCGAGACGAGATCGCTGCGGTGGGTGCCGGAGGCGACCGGGGTTTATCCCTTCTACTGCACCGACTTCTGCTCGGCGCTTCACCAGGAGATGCAGGGCTACGTTCGGATCTCTCCTGCCGGCTCGCCGGTGAAGCTGATGGCGAACATCAGCAAGAAGGCGCAGGCACAGATGAGCCAGGCGAAGGCGGAGTCGGGTGACGCCAAGGCCACGGCGAACGCGAACCGGTGAGCGCGGTGAATATGTCGAAAACCTCACGAGTGATCACGGCGGTCGGCGCACTGGTGCTACTCGCACTGTACGCCGTCCCGCTGTGGCAGATCCGCCTGGTCGCGCCTCAGTATCCGGAGGGACTCGGAATGCTGATCCACCTTCGGACGATCACCGGGGTGAAGCCGACGGACCTGCAGAACATCAATGGTCTCAATCACTACATCGGCATGAGGCCGATCGAGCCTGAGGCGATTCCCGTGCTGCGGGTGATGCCATGGATCGTGGCGGGACTCGTCGTCTTCGGATGCGGCGTGGCGCTCGTCGGCCGGCGGCGTCTGGTGGCCGGGTGGCTCACCGCCTTTCTGGTGGCCGCCCTTGCCGGATTCGCCGAATTTTGGTGGTGGGGCTACGACTACGGTCACAACTTGGCCGCGGACGCCATCATCAAGGTGCCGGGGCTGAGCTATCAGCCACCACTCCTCGGCTCGAAGCAGCTACTGAACTTTACAGCCACGTCCTTGCCCGCAGCGGGGGCGTACGCGGCGCTGCTCGCGTTCGCGCTCGGCATCGCCGCTCTGGCGATGTCGAAGCGCGACATGCGCATCCAGACACGCCTCAGGGTCGCCGCGTGATTCGCCGGTGCTGCGGCCGGCGCTCCGCGGTCGCGGTGGCGGCCCTTCTTCTCTCTGGCGCCGCGCGAACAGGGTTGGCGCAGGAACCGCGCGCCGTGCGGCGCGATGCGGTGACCGTTTCGCCTGAGGGTGATATCCGCACGATCGCCGCCGCTCTCTCTCTGGTTCGCTCCGGTGGACGGGTGGTCGTCAAGCCCGGTGTCTATCGCGAGCCGACGATCGCCGTCACGCAGCCCGTCGAGATCGTGGGCGAGGGATACCCCACGCTCGACGGCGAAGGCGCGCGCCAGATCATGACGGTGACCGCTGACGACGTCACCGTGCGCGGGCTCCGGTTCACGCACGTCGGCGTCAGCTTCGTTCAGGATCGCGCCGCGCTGAAGGTCGTGTCGGTGCGGAAGTGCGCCATTCTCGACAATCGGTTCGAGGACACCTTCTTCGGGATCTACCTGGCCAAGTCCAGCGACTGCCTGATTCGGGGGAATGCGCTGCGCGCGTTCGGGACATCGGAATCCCGATCCGCGAACGGCATCCATCTCTGGTCGTCACGTCGGATCTCCGTGTTGGACAACCACGTGGCCGGCCACCGCGATGGCATCTACCTCGAGTTCGTTCACGACAGTGAGATCGCGCACAACGTGAGCGAGCAGAACCTGCGCTACGGACTGCACTTCATGTTTTCCGACGACTGCCGCTATCTGGACAACACCTTCCGGAAGAACGGATCGGGTGTCGCCGTCATGTACACGAAGCGCGTGGCGATGTCGGGAAACCGCTTCGAGGAGAACTGGGGGGCCGCGTCCTATGGCCTGCTGCTCAAGGAGATCGCCGACGCGACTCTCGATCACAACCTGTTTGCGCGCAACACGACCGGGCTCCTCGCCGATGGCGTCGCCCGTCTGCGAGCGGAGGACAACGATTTCGTCGAGGACGGGTGGGCGGTCAAGCTCGATGCCAACGCCGTCGAGAGCGAGTTCTCCAAGAACAACTTCGTCAAGAACACTTTCGACGTCGCGACCAACAGCCGGAGCGGCGCCACGGCATTCGTCGGTAACTATTGGGATGACTACCAGGGCTACGACCTCGATCGAGATGGTGTGGGCGATGTCCCGCATCATCCCGTCCGGCTCTTCTCCCTGATCGTCGACCGCTACGAACCCGCGCTCGTGCTGCTCCGCAGCGGCTTCGTCGAGGCGCTCGACGCCGCTGAGCGAGCCCTCCCGGTTCTCACGCCGGAGAGCGTCGTCGACAGCCTGCCGGCCATGCGTCCTATTCGGCATCGAGAGGGCACATGATCCAGGTCCGCAGCCTCTGGAAGAAGTTCGGGGCGCTCGATGTGCTCCGGGGTCTGGAGCTGGCCGTCGGCCGGGGCCGGGTGACCGCCATCGTCGGGCCGAATGGCGCGGGGAAGACGACGCTCCTCAAGACGATCCTCGGCCTCACGCGACCGGACGCCGGCGAGGTGGTGGTCGACGGGGTGCGCGTGAACGGCGATGAGAGCTACCGGTCGCAGATCGGATACATGCCGCAGCTGGCGCGCTTTCCGGGCAATCTCACCGCCCGGGAGCTCTTCGCCATGCTCAGCGACCTGCGTGGCGTCGACCCCTCGATCGCTCTCGACGAGGAGCTGGTCACCGCCTTCGCCCTGGAGCCGGAGCTGGCGAAGCCGATCCGCACTCTCTCGGGCGGCACACGGCAGAAGGTGAACGCGGCCGCCGCCTTTCTCTTTCGACCGCGGCTTCTCATCCTCGACGAGCCGACGGCGGGGCTCGATCCTCTGTCGAGCGGCGTGCTCAAGGCCAAGGTACTCGCCGCACGCGACAGCGGGTGCACGGTGGTCGTGACCTCTCACATCATGAGCGATCTCGAGGAGCTCGCCGATGATGTCGTCTTTCTCTCCGGCGGGCAGGCGCACTATGCGGGATCGGTCGCCGAATTGATCGAGCTCACGCGACAGGTCAACCTCGAGCGCGCGATCGCCGCAATGATGCTGCGCGGCACGCGACCGGCGGCGGCATGAGCGCGACGGCGAAGGTGCTCAAGTATCAGGCGAGCGACGTAGCGCGCAGTCGCTGGCTCATCATCTACACACTCTTCTTCCTCGCTACGGCGGAAGCGGTGCTCCGCTTCTCGAACGATGGTGCGAAGGCGTTGCTCAGCCTCTCCAATGTCGTGCTGCTGGTGATCCCCCTCGTGACGATCGTCTTCGGCACCGTTTACCTCTACAACGCCCGCGAATTCATCGAGCTGCTGCTCGCCCAGCCGGTCAAGCGCCGACAGCTGTTCGGCGGCCTGTACCTCGGCCTGGCACTCCCGCTCTCCGCCGGCTTCGCTGTCGGACTTGCGACGCCCTTCCTGCTCCGCGGTCTGGGCGATCGAGCGCTCGCGATCACGCTGGCGACGCTCCTGCTCCTCGGCATCGCCCTCACAGCGATCTTCACGGCCCTCGCATTCCTCATTGCCAGCAGCACTGACGATCGCCTGAAGGGGCTGGGAGTGGCCATTACTCTCTGGCTTCTGACCTCGCTCCTCTACGACGGCCTCGTGCTGATCGTCGTCGCCGTCTTCGCCGACTACCCGATCGCCAAGCCGGTGCTGGCCCTCGTCGTCGCCAACCCCATCGACCTCGCCCGCGTTTCGCTCCTCCTACGCTTCGACATCTCGGCGCTGATGGGCTATACGGGCGCCGTCTTCCGCTCCTTCTTCGGCAGCGAGTGGGGGATCGCGATCACATCGGCGGCGCTCGCACTGTGGATCGCGGTACCGACAGTGCTTGGCGCGCGCCGCTTTGGCAGGAAGGACTTCTGAGCGCGACTGAGCGCTCGCGCTTCATCACTCCGGAGGACTATTGCACATGAATGTGTCGACGATACGAGTCATGGCCGCCGGCGTCGCGCTGACGTCGCTGGTCGTCGCGATGGGCTGCGGCGAGAAGAGTGGAGCACCGCAGGGCGCGCAGGCGCCGGCGGCTGCGACGCCTCCCGCTCCGTCGGCCGCCGGTGGGGCTGAGAATGCCATGTCGAGCTCACAGCTCACCCCCGATCAGGGGCGCCAGGTGATCACGGTAGTGCTGAATACCGATGACCAGGGGAAGAACACCTTCACGCCGAGCGAGATCGAAGCGCACCAGGGCGACGTGCTCCGATTCACCCTCAAGACGGGAGTGCATAACGTCGATTTTCTCGCCGATTCGAATCCCGGGAAGGCCGGCCTGCCGAAGCCCAGCGACATGCTCCAGCTTCCCGGGCAGGCCGTCGACTGGAAGGTGTCGCTGGCGCCGGGCCGCTACTACTTCCAGTGCGACCCTCACGCCATCCTCGGCATGAAGGGGCACCTGCAGATCGAGAAGTAGACGCTACCGGTCGGGCGCGGCGGACGATGAGTTCTGCCGCGCCGCGCGCGACAGGAGAGCACGGACCCCCTCTCCCTTCGAATTCGTCTTGGTGGCGCGGCGGCCGGTGATCTCGTCGATGTGAATGCGGAAGAGGCTCCCCCGGTTGGGCGTCGGATCGTCCACGCGAAGCGTATCGGCATCGGTCAGGCGCAGCAGCCTCAGACACTGGTCGTAGGCATCGACGCTACCGTGCTCGGGGTCGAGAAGGTGGAAGGTACCGTGCACCACGGCGCTCTCCCACTCGAAACGACCGCGCACATCATCGACCTCGAAGGCACACCAGGGGTGGTGCGCGAGGGAGATCAGCTTCGAGCCGACGCTCGTGCGACCGTAGATCCAGTCCCCGTCCACCACATAGTTGATCGGCTCGATGTTCACCCGATCGTGGAAGGAGTAGGCGAGCCGACCCACGTCCTTTCGCGCGAGCAGACTTCGCGACTCCTTCTCGGACAGCTCGCGAATGGCCGGTCGTATGCTCTTCGGCATCAGGCGCTCCCGTGGTCGTTGAGCACAGGATGCGCCAATAAGGGGTGCGCGGGCAGTCGGCTCAGCGCCGGTTTCCGAGTCGGGGTTTCCCGCACAGCGTCACAGGATCGGGCGAGTTCCTCAGCGCCCGGCCCTCAGCGCGTTGAAGATCACGGCGACGTCGATCATCTCTTGCAGCACCGCCCCGGTCACCGGGCGCAGGTAGCCCAGGGCCGCCACGCCCATGGCGAGGGCGCTCAAGCCAAGGCCGCACCAGATGCTTTGGCGCGCGACGGTCATCGCGCGGGTCGCGATCCGAACGGCGTCGGGAACGCGACGGAGGTCTTCGGCGAGAACGACGACACCGGCCGCTTCCGCTGTCACTCCCCCGCCCCCCTTCCCCGCCATCGCCACCCCGACCGTGGCACTCGCCAGCGCGGGCGCGTCGTTCGTGCCATCGCCTACCATGAGAACTTGCTCCCCTGACGAGACGAGGTTGCGAACGATGTCCACCTTCCCTTCGGCGGTGAGGTCGGCGGCCACTTCCGATATTCCGGCGATGGCGGCGACCGCGCGCGCCGCCGGGGCGTGATCTCCGGAGAGCATCATCGTTCGCCGGACGCCGAGGTGAGCGAGCCGTCGCAAGGCATCGCGCGCCTCGGGGCGAACTTCGTCGGCGTATTCCACGGAGCCCGCGTAGCACCCATCGATCGCCACGTGCGCGCGCAGTCCCGGGCGCGGCTCGAGCGCCCGCTCGCCGGCGAGGCTCGGGCAGCAGTGAAGGAGAAACGCCCGAGATCCGACCGACACTTGTCTGCCGTCGACCACCCCCGTCACTCCGCGCCCCGCCGTCTCGATGACCGCACGCGCCGTGGGGAGGGAAATCCCGCTCTCGAGAGCGCTCTGCACCAGCGTGCGAGCGAGGAGGTGCCCCGAAGCTTGCTCGAGGCCGCCGGCCAGCCGAAGGAGGTCGCGTCGCTCGACACCGGGCGCCGTGTGCACCTGCCGCACCCGTGGCTCACCGACCGTGATGGTTCCGGTCTTGTCGAAGAGCGCGATCGTCAGCCCCTCCAGCCGCTCGAGCGCGATGCCGTTGCGCACGATGATCTGATGCCTCGCGGCGCGATTGATGCCGCCGATGATCGCAATCGGCGTCGCCAGAATGAGCGGACAGGGAGTGGCGACGACCAGCACCGCGAGCACCCGCATCGGATCGCGCGTAACGGCGTACGTGAGAGCGCAGAGAGCGACGGTGATCGGCGTGAACCAGACCGCGTAGCGATCGGCCAGGCGCTGGAGCGGCGCCTTGCTCGCCTGCGCCTGACGAACGAGGGTCACGATCTTCGCGTACTGGCTCGACGCAGCCGTGGCGAGGGCTTTCACGGTGAGCGTCCCCTCGCCGTTCGCCGAGCCGCTCATGAGTCGCGACCCTTGCTCGACCGTGACCGGTATCGGCTCGCCTGTCAGGCGCGACACGTCCACGTGCGACCGTCCACCGACCACCTCGGAATCACAGGGCACCAGCTCACCCGGACGGACGAGCAACAGGTCGCCGACCGCGACGTCGTCAACGCGGAGGTCAACGATCTCCCCCCCATCGAGACGATGCGCGACTCGGGGAGCCGCATCCTCCAGCGCCTTGACCGCCGCCGACGCCCGTCCGGCGGCGAAGCGTTCGAGCGCCTCGCCTCCGGACTGCATCAGCACGATGACCAGGCCGGCCACCGACTGCTGGAGGGCCACTGAGGCCAAGATGGCGAGCACGGCCACCACATCAGTCGCCCATCGCCCTCGCGCCACGTCCGTCAGCGTCCGCCACACGAGGGGCCCACCAGTGACGAGGAGCCCGCCCATGAGCACCGTCCGGGAGAGCGTCGAAGCCCCAACCGACCAGAGGGCCAATCCGCCGAGGAGGAAGAGGACCGCCGCCACCGGGATCGGGTTCGCGCGAGCCAGCGGCCGCCATGCCACGGTTCGAGGTGCGGCCGCAGTGACTCCATGATCGACCGAAATGACCGGCGCTGGCCCGATGGCCGCCGACATACGCTGCTCCGCCACGAGGGTGTCGAGAACTCCCTGATACGCTATCGGCCAGCCGGAGCAGGAGCAGTCGGCGAGAGCGCCCGTCGCCTGTCAGGTAATCCTTGAGTGGGGCAAGACGGCGCGGTAGGCTATGCGGAGAGCGTCCTCCACTCTTCGCCCGGGAAGGTGAATGGAGATCACATCGGCGGCCGGCTTCGCCGACTACTTCGAGAATATCCGCGCTCGTACGGCGCGCGTGATCGCCTGCATTCCGCGCGATCGCTTCGATTGGGCGCCCGCAGCGGGGAAGTTCTCCTTCGCCGACATCGTCCGCCACATCGCCGCCACCGAGCGGTTCATGTGGGCGGAGAACGTGCAGGGGAAACCGAGTAGGTACCCCGGTCACGGTCGTGAACTCGCCGACGGTCCGGATGCCGTCCTCGCCTACTTCGATCGATGCCACGCCGAGTCGTTGGCGATCTTCGCCTCGCTCACACCCGGGCAACTGACCGCGAAAGTGCGCACACCCGGCGGCGCCTCGATCACGGCGTGGAAGTGGCTCCGTGCGATGACCGAGCACGAAGTCCACCACCGCGGGCAGATCTATCTGATGCTCGGGCTGCTCGGGGTCGAGACCCCTCCCTTGTACGGCCTGACCTCCGAGCAGGTGAAAGAGCGGTCGACCGCGCATTGAGCGATCGGGGCACGGCAGTGCATACTTGCGCGGGCGCGCCCACAGGCAGGCGCGAATTCCTCTAGCCAGGAGAGACCATCGTGTGGCAGGACTTCAAGGCGTTCGTCATGCGCGGCAACGTCGTCGACTTGGCGGTCGGCGTGATCATCGGAGCCGCGTTCGGCACGATCGTGAAATCGCTCGTGGAAGACGTACTGATGCCGCCGATCGGTCTCGTCACCGGTGGCATCGATTTCGGGAACAAGTTCGTCGTGCTGAAGGACGGCGCCAAGGCTGCCGGCCCCTACGTCTCCCTCGCCGAGGCGAAGGCGGCGGGAGCCACGACCCTGAACTGGGGCCTCTTCGTCAACAACGTCGTGAGCTTCCTGATCGTCGCGTTCTGCGTCTTCTGGGTCGTGCGACTCGTCAACCGGCTCTATCCCCCTCCCGCTCCACCCGGACCCACGAAGGACCAGGAGCTGCTCACCGAAATCCGGGACCTGCTCGCCAAGCGCTGACCAACGCAGAGCGCCCGAGCCGCGGCGGTACGCGCGGCCCGGGCGCTTGTCGATCTCCGGCGGCGCCCTGTCTCCCTGGGGCGCCCAGCGTTATTGCCGCCTATTCCGTTGTCTTCTTGTTGCGGGGATCGTCAGCCTTGTTGACGTAGGTGATCGCGAACGGTCCCGTGGAGGTTATTTGGACGACGGTAGCGCCTTTCGCCGCAGCGTAGTGAGGCATGTCGGCGGGCACCTTGCCCGACGCCCCGACAGGCATCTCCTTCATCGCGCTCTGGTCCCACGTCTTGCCGGTGGCGAACACGAACGTCCCTTTGATGACGCTCACCTGCTCGTCGGTCGGATGTGTGTGCGGCGCAATCTTGTAGCCGTCAGGCAACGCGAGCTGGATGACGAACGGTCCCGCCTTGGTGGGATCCCCGCTGACTACCGCCATCTTGGCGCCCGCTGGGAAGGCCGCCGGAGTCGGACCCCAGGTGAGCTTGGCGTCCGACGCCGCCTGTGCGAGTGCGCCGGAGGCGCAGAGGAGTGGCAAGGCGAGAGCCGGCACGAGGAGCATTCGCATGGTGACCTCCGCTGGGGGAGAGGGTATGAATAAACCTATGTGCCCACGTCGTGGCATCAAAGCCGAGTCAGTGACCCTGCCGGGAGCGATCGTGTCCCGCCGGCTCGCCGAGCGGTTCACGGCCACAGCGGTGACCCGCTGACTCGACTCCGGCACCTTACCCGTCTAGTTTGAGCGCATGACGCCCTCGTCAGTGAGCTTCGCCCGCCGTCATCGCCGGCCAGGATTCCACCTGGCGGCGCTGACACTGGCGTGCGCGCAGCTCCTCGTGCTCGGCGCGGCTCCCTTCGCCGACTCGACTCCGAGTGCCCCATCGCACGTCGAGGCGACAGGCACGGGCCATCACTACGCCCACGACGAGGCGACGTGCGCCGCGTGCGCGGCCCGCCAGCTGGTCGGGCTGCCGATGCTGCTCCGCCTCCCCTCTCTTGCGCAGCGGATCACCGCATCGCCGAACGCGCCTCGCCGGGCGGATCCCGATGTTCCGCGGCTTCGTTCTCCCTCCTCCCCGCGCTCTCCCCCACGCTCCGCGTGACATGCCTCCGGTTCGACTCCGCCCAGAGCGGGGCCGACCGAGACGGTAGCCATCACAACTGACGCCGAAACGCCCGCCGCTCCCGCACGCCAGTGCGGCTCCGATCGCTAGACGGAGGATGTCGGGCGAGCTGACTGGGTCGAGGCCGCACCGGTGCTTCGACCGCCGAGTCCCGGCGTAGGCCCCGGAGTCATACGCGAGTAATGAAAGACCGACGACAACCCGTGGTGCACCCTCGGACAGCGCGCGGCGCCCGTCTCGGGAGACACCTGCTCCACCTCTGCCTGGCCGCCGCATGCGCCCGGCCTGCACTGGCACAGCGGCCGGACGTCTCCGATTCGGCGATGCTCCGCGTGACCCGCTCCGAAGCGGTCGCCCGCGCGCTCGCCTTCAACCCGAGTGTCCGCGTGGCAATGGAGCAGACGGAACAGGCACGGGCGCGGGTGCACGAGGCGACGGCGTTTCCCGATCCCTCCTTCTCGGTCAACGTACTGGGCCAGAACAGTCTCTTCGGCTACAACACATCGACCGAGACCGATCTCCTGCTTGGGTTGACGGTTCCCTTCCCGCAGAAGTTCTCGCTCCGTGGGCGCGCGGCCGAGGGGGAGTTAGGGGGCTTCGAGGCGGCGACCGTGCTCCAACGGCAGCTCATCGCCTCACAGACCTCGCAGGCGTACGACTCGCTCCTCGTCGCCCTCAGACACCGCGTCGATCTCGAGGTCGCCCGCGGTCTCTCGCAGGACTTTCTCAAGAAGACCGAGGCCAGGTTCCAGGGCGGCACGGCGGCGCGCCTCGACGTGGTGAAGGCTCAGGTGGACGTCGCTCAGTCGGAGAACGACCTGATCGCGAACGAGCGCGGCATCGCCAATGCGCGCGCCGCGCTCAATCGACTCCTCGGACGCACCCTCGGCGCACCGATCGAGGCCGCCGACTCGCTCGGCATCCCCACCATCCCGACCGACTTCGACCGACTGGAGCGCGTCGCGATGGAGCGGCGTCCGGAGCTGGCCGGAGTGCGACGACAGCAGGCCGGAGCGCGCGCCGCGACCCAGCTGGCGCAGCAGTATTTCCTTCCCGACCTGCAGATCGGGCTGCAGCAGAATCACGTCTACGGCACGCCGAACACGTATGAAACGGCGATCGGAGTCGACGTGCCGCTCCTCTTCTGGCAGCACCAGAAGGGCGAGGTGGCAGAGGCGAAGCATCGCGAGCTGGAGCTGTCGGCGACCGAGCGCGACCTGATCGCGCAGGTGGGCCAGGACCTCCGCAACGCCTATGCGGCCGCCACGATCTCGCTTCGTCAGGCAGTCTTCCTCCGCGATGAGCTTCTGCCGTCGGCGGAGCAGCAGTATCGCATCGCGTCGGCGAGCTACGGTCTTGGCGGCTCGTCGGCTCTCGAAGTGATCGACGCTCATCGAACGCTGCTCGATGCGCGCGCCCAGTACGTGGCAGCACTCGGCGCCTTGAACGATGCGGTGGCAGACCTGGAGCGCGCCGTCGGCGCTCCCCTCGACACCGTTCCCTCTGACTCTACCGGCACCTCGCATGACTAGGCCTTCCCGCTCCCCCTCCCCCTCCCAGTCACCATCTCCGTGCTGTCGACAGGCGCGTCGTGCGCGTCGTATCGTCTGGGGGCTTCTGGTGGCCGCTCCGGCAGCGAGCGGGCTGGCATGCTCGGCGAAGGACGCGACTCCGCCGGCCAACGCGCACGCGTTGCCGAAGGACTCGATTCCGGTCACGCTCACCCAGGATCAGCGCGATCACTTGCGCATCGCCCCGGTCGAATCGGTCACCTTTCGACCGACCGTCCAGACGACGGGCACCGTCGCCTTCGATGGCGACCTCTCGACACAGGTGCTGGCGCCGATGTCGGGCCCCGTGTCGCGGCTTGTGGTCGAGGTCGGGGCGGTGGTGCACCGGGGCGACCCGCTGGCGATCGTCTCGTCACCCGACTTCGCCGCCGCCGTCTCGGCATATCGGAAGGCGCAGGTGACCTCCGTGCAGACGCAGCGGATCGCCGACCTCGACGTTCAGCTCTTCTCGAACGACGCCCTCGCCAAGCGGGACCTCGAACAGGCGCAGACCGACGCGATGTCGGCGGCGGCCGATCGCGACGCCGCGATCCAGCAGCTCAAGTCGCTCGGTGTGGACAGCGCGGGGCTCGAGGCCATTCGCGAGGGGAGGCCCTTGCCGTCCGGTACGCAGGGAATCCTCCGCTCCCCGATCGAAGGAACGGTGGTGGAGCGCCTCATTACCCCCGGACAGCTCCTGCAGGCCGGCACGACGCCATGCTTCACCGTCGCCGATCTCTCGCGGGTGTGGGTGATGGCGAGCGTCTTCGAGGCCGACCTCTCGGCCGTCACGGTCGGCGAACGCGCCGAGGTCTCGACGTCGGCGTCGCCGCGACCGCTCGAAGGCACTGTCTCCTACGTGGCCGCCCTCGTCGACCCGAACACCCGCGCGACGTCGGTTCGCGTCTCCGTGCCTAACGTCGGCCGGTTGCTCAAGAGGGACATGTACGTCCAGGTGACAATTCACTCGTCGCGTGACCGGCGCGGCCTGCTGGCGCCGGTGTCGGCGGTGCTTCGCGATGAAGACAACCTCCCGTTCGTGTTCGTCGAGAAGGGCAACGGCACCTTCGCGCGGCGGCAGATCACACTCGCCTCCCGCGTCGGCGATCGCTACGAGGTGGCCGGCGGACTGAGCTCCGGCGAGCGCGTGATCTCCGAGGGCGGCCTCTTCCTGCAATTCGAGCAGAGCCAGTGACCGGCGCCGAACATCCCGAAGCGGAGGCGGCACTCGAGGCGAGCGACGCCGTCTCGCACGTTCGGACGCGATCGTGGGTCAACCGCGTCGTGGCGGCCGCGCTCGATCAGTGGCTCATCGTCGCCTTCTTGACGCTGATGCTCATCGGCGCCGGCATCTGGTCCTTCCGCCGGCTGCCGGTCGACGCCTACCCGGATCTCTCTCCTCCGATGGTGGAGATCGTGACCCAATGGCCCGGTCACGCGACAGAGGAGGTCGAGCAGCTCATCACGGCCCCGATCGAGCTGGAGATGAACGGGTTGCCGCGGCTCAAGGTAATGCGATCGATCTCGCTCTACGGCCTCTCGGATGTCGTGCTCACCTTCTCCGACAACACCGACAACTACTTCGCGCGCCAGCAGGTCTTCGAGCGGCTGCCGGACGTCGAGTTCCCGAGCGGCGTCACGCCTTCCGTCTCGCCGCTCTTCTCTCCCTCCGGGCTCGTCTACCGGTATGTGGTCGAGAGTCCCGATCGCTCGACGATGGACATCAAGGTCCTTCAGGACTGGGTGCTCGAGCGCCAGTACAGGTCGGTGCAAGGCGTCGCCGACATGTCGTCGCTCGGGGGCGAGACGATGCAGTACCAGGTTCTGCTGGACCCTATCCGCGTAGCGGGGGCGGGGCTCTCCGTATCCGACATCGTCACCGCCCTCAATGCCAACAACTCGAATACCGGTGGCGGCTTCTACTCGGAAGGTGGTCAGTTCTACTACGTACGCGGTCTCGGACGGGTCGGCACGCTCGAGGACATCTCGAACGTCGTGCTGGCGGTGAACAACGGCACGCCCGTTCGGGTGAAGGACGTGGGCGAGGTCGTGATCGGAGCAGCACCACGGCTCGGCCAATTCGGGATCGACAAGCAAAACGATGCCGTCGAAGGGGTCATCCTGCTCCGGCGCGGCGAGCAAGCCCAGACGGTGCTCGAGCGGGTGGAGGCGAAGACGAAAGAGCTGAACGACTCGATCCTCCCCAAGGACGTGCGCGTGCGGCCCTTCTACGACCGTCGCGAGCTGATCTCGCTGACAACGCGCACCGTCGAGGAGAATCTGCTCCGCGGGATCGTGCTGGTCGTGGCGGTGTTGATCTTCTTCCTCTACGACGTGCGTTCCGGCCTCATCGTCGCCACCACCATCCCCCTGTCCCTCCTCTTCGCCTTCATCTGTCTCGACCTCCGGAATGTCCCTGCGAACCTGCTGTCGATCGGTGCGATCGACTTCGGGATCATCGTGGACGGCGGCGTGGTGATGGTGGAGAACATCTACCGTCAGCTGGCATCGAACCGTTCCGGCGCGAGCGTTCGGGAGGTGATCATCGCGGCGGCAGCCGAAGTCGACCGACCGATTCTCTACGCCGTCGCGGTGATCATTGCAGGCTTCCTGCCGATCTACGCCCTCGCAGGTCCGTCCGCTACGCTCTTCCGACCGATGGCGGACACGATGATCTTCGCGCTGGTTGGCTCGCTTCTCCTTACTCTGACGCTGCTCCCGGTTTTCTGCTCCTGGTTGTTGCGCACTGGAGTTCGCGAGCGACGCAATCGAGCCTTCGAATGGATCAGGGCGCGTTACGAGCGCGGGTTGATCTGGTCGCTGCGGCACCCCCGCGAGGTGATCGGCGCCTCGGTCATGCTTCTCGTCGGGGCGCTGCTGCTCATCCCGACGATCGGCGCCGAGTTCATGCCGAAGCTCGATGAGGGAGCGCTCTGGGTGCGCTCCACAATGCCGTACTCGATCTCCCTCGAGGAATCGGCGCGGATCGTCCCCCAGATTCGCGCGGTGCTGAGCTCCTTCCCGGAGGTGACGCTGGTGGCCGACGAGCACGGGCGCCCCGACGACGGCACCGACCCGACGGGGTTCTTCAACGCCGAGTTCTATGTCGGGCTCAAGCCCTATCGGCAGTGGAACGGCCAGTACAGGAACAAGCAGGCCTTGATCGAGGCGATCGACAAGAAGCTCGCGGCGTTCCCCGGAATCACCTTCAACTTCACCCAGCCGGCCGAGGACGCAGTCGACGAGGCGGAGACGGGCTTGAAGAGCTCCCTCGACGTCAAGATCTTCGGCGCCGATCTGGCACTCCTCGAGGCGAAGGGGAAGGAGGTGAAGGCGGTGCTCGAAACAACGCCGGGGATTGCCCACGTCACTCTCGTGCAGGAGCTTGGGCAACCGAGCCTAACAATCAGCGTCGACCGGGCCAAGATCGCTCGGTACGGGTTGAACGTTGATGACATCAATGGGCTCGTCGAGGCGGCGGTCGGTGGAAGCGCCGCCACGCAAGTCGTTCAAGGCGAGCGACGCTTCGATCTAGTCGTGAGGCTCGAGCCGCAGTATCGGCAGACTCCGGAGGCAATCGGCAACATCCGGGTGGCCACTGCCGGCGGACAACAGCTGCCACTGCGCGAGCTGGCGGACATCCAGCTCGCGAGCGGCGCCTCGTTCATCTACCGGCAGGACAATGCCCGCTTCATCGGTGTGCAGTACTCAGTGCAGGGTCGCGATCTGGCCAGCGCCGTCCAGGACGCCCAGCGCGCGGTAGCGGCCAAGGTCCACCTGCCGCCCGGATATCGGATCCATTGGGGAGGAGAGTACGAGGACTACACCGCATCCCGCACCCAGCTGCAGCTCGTGCTGCCGGTGACGCTGGTGCTCATCTTTCTCATCCTCTTCGCCCTCTACAGCAACATGAAGTTTCCGCTCATCACGGTGCTCGGAGTCGTGCTCTCCGATCCGATCGGTGGGATACTCGCATTGAAGTTGTCCGGGACGCCGTTCTCCGTGTCGTCAGGCATCGGCTTCCTGGCGCTCTTCGGGGTGTCAGTCCAAACCGCCGTCGTCTACATCTCATACATCAACGAGCTTCGGCAGAATGGCATGTCGATCGCTACCGCTCTGCACGAGGCCGCGATGCACCGGCTCCGGCCGATCATGATGACGGCGCTCGTGGCCGCTCTCGGCTTGCTTCCGGCCGCGCTTTCCACCGGTGTCGGCTCCGACTCCCAGCGGCCGTTCGCCCTCGTCATCGTGGGCGGGCTCTTCTCTCGCCTCCTGATCAGCATCTTCCTCATGCCGGTGCTCTACGCGGTCGTGGCGCGCGAGGGAGATCGGCTCGAGGTCTGAGCGCGTCGCGTCAGGGCGAGGAGGGCTCGAGCCGCGCCGGCACCGGGACGCGTGCCTGCACCGGCGGCAGCCCGGCTTTCTCGAGTCCCTGGTTGAGGCTCGCGAGATCCTGCGGGAGCGCGGTCCACTCCTTCTGCTCCGTCGCCAGACGCGCGTGGAGCAGCGCGAACGCGTCCCGCACCTGCTGGGTGGGCTCGCGGTCGGCGCTCTGAACCGCAGTCTCGAGCGCTCCCAGGTCGGCGCCGCTTGTTAGGGCCGCGAGGCTGTCGGCGCGACGCGCCAGCCCAGCGAGCGACGATCGGTCCGGTGGGCCGAGGCGGCTCGAGTCGATCGTGCGCAGACGCTGGGATAGGTCGGCGGCCGCGACGTGCAGTGCATTCTCCTCCGCCATCGCACTCCAGATCTCCTTGCCAAAGGCGAGCTGAGCGTCGAACGCCTCGGGCGCGACCGTCACGCGCGGATCCGGGACGACGGTGAGGGGCTGGGTGAGCGTCTGGCCTCCGGCGACCAGCCGGACCTGATAGGCGCCAGGCGTCACCATCGGGCCCTCGGGAATGGCGACTGTCCCGTGTCCGGCGATGGCGGCGATGCTGTGATCGAGCGTGGCCGTCGGAGGCGGAGGATAGCGCAGGTCCCAGACGAATCGGTTGTGCCCCACCCGCGCGGTGGGAGCCGCCCGACGAGGAAGCCAGTCGCTGGTGAAGCGCACTACCGGCGGCCGCCCCTCCACGGTGTCGGCGCTCGAGAATCGGCGGATGAGAGTACCGTCGCCCGTCAGAATCTCGATCACCACGGCCTCCGACGATGTGGCGCCGAGCGCGTAATCGATCACGGCTCCGGCGGGAGGGTTCTCCCCTTGCGGCTCCTCGGGGGAGAGCGGCGTATCGTTGCTCGTGCTCCGGCGCACCCGGACTGCGGACGCAGGGCGATAGAGATACGCCGCAGCACGCGCACTCTGGTCGCTTGCCTGACGCAGCGGGGAGAGGTCGTCGAGGATCCAAAAGGATCGGCCGTGCGTGGCTGCGACGAGATCGCTGCCGTTGATGGCGAGATCCCGAATCGACGCGATGGGGAGGTTGAGCTGGAGCGGCTGCCAGCTCTCGCCGTCGTCGAACGAGACGAAGGCTCCGAGCTCCGTGCCGGCGTAGAGAAGCCCGCGTCGCTGCGGATCGGCGCGAACGACCTGCGCGTACGCGGCGGGCGGGATGCCGCGATCGATCCGCGTCCAGGTGCGTCCGTAGTCGCGCGTGCGGTAGATGCGCGGCGAGAAGTCATCGAGGCGATGGCGATCGACGGCCGCGTACGCGCTCCCGGTATCGAAAGGGGAGGCCTCGATCGTCGCCACCTTGCTCCAGGGCTCGAGCCCGGCCGGCGTGACGTTCTGCCAGTGCGCGCCACCGTCGGTGGTGAGATGGACGAATCCGTTGTCGGTACCGGCCCAGATCATCCCCGACCGAAGCGGCGAGGGCGCGATCGTGTAGACCACCCCCCACCCGGCCTCGGTCGCCGTACCGAGGGTCGGCCGCGCGTTCTCATGGCCGCCGCCTGATGCGGCGCCGGAGAGGTCGGGGCTCGCCTTCTCCCAGTGCAGCCCGCCATCCCGCGTGCGCAAGACGAATTGCGAGCCGAAGTAGAGAGTGTGCGGGTCGAAGGGATCGAAGACGAGCGGCGACGTCCAGGTGAATCGGAGCGGCCGCTGCGGCATCGGCGACCCGAAGACGGGGAGCGGAAGCGGAGAGATGATCTGCGCCTGCCCCGTGCGCCGGTCGAAGCGGAAGAGAGTGCCGTAGGTGTCGCCACCGTAGACGATGTTCGTATCCACCGGATCGGGAGCGATCTCCCCCGCCTCGCCGGCGCCCACGGGGTGCCACTCCCGGAAGGTGATCGACCCGTCGTTGCTGCGGCTCGACGTCTCGACCGTGCCCGCGTCCTGCTGGCCGCCGTACACATGGTACGGAAAGCGGTGGTCGGTGACGACGTGGTAGAACTGGGCGGTCGGTTGGTTGTACCAGGAGCTCCACGTCCCTCCTCCGTCGAGGCTCACCGACGCCCCCTGGTCGCTGCCCAGGATCATGCGCTGCGTCTGCTTGGGATCCACCCAGAGTGTGTGGTAGTCATCCCCGCCGGGCGCGCCCTTGATCGGCGTGAAGGTGCGCCCGCCGTCGGTGGAGCGCATGAGCGAGACGTTCGGGACGTACACTACGTCCGGCTTCGAGGGATCGACGGTGATGCAATCGAAGTACCACTCGCGCTCGGTGATCCGGAAGTCGGTGCTCGTCAGGCGCCAGGTGCCTCCTCCATCATCGGAGCGAAAGAGCCCGCCGCCGCGCGCTGCACCCACCAGGGCGTACACGATCGTCCCCTTCGGTCCACGGGCCGTCGCGAGCCCGATCCGCCCGACCGCCACGGACGGAAAGCCTCCACCGGACACCTGCTTCCAGCTCTTGCCGCCATCGCGCGTGACATAAAGCCCGCTGCCCGGCCCTTCGTCAGGCGGATACTGGCTCCATGCCGGCCGGCGAGCCTGATACATCGCGGCGAAGACGACGTTCGGGTTCGTCGGGTCCATGGCGAGGTCGATCGCTCCGACGTCCTGGCTCTTGTAGAGCACCCTCGACCAGGTGCGGCCGCCATCCGCGGAGCGAAAGACGCCGCGCTCATCGTTCGGGCCATAGGCGTGACCGAGCGCCGCGACCCACACGATGTCCGCGTTCCGCGGATCGACCAGCACGCGCCCGATGTGGCGCGTATCGTCCAGGCCGCGGTGTTCCCAGGTCGTGCCGCCATCGCTCGACCGATAGACGCCGGCGCCGAAGGTAATGTCGGAGCGGATCGATGCCTCGCCGGTGCCGGCATAGATGATCCGCGGATTCGACGGCGCCACGGCGAGCGCCCCGATCGAGGCGATCGGTTGTGCATCGAAGAGCGGCTCCCAGGTCACGCCGGCGTTGCGCGTGCGCCAGACGCCGCCATCCACGGCACCGAAGTAGAAGGTGGCCGGGTCGCCAGGAATCCCGGCCACGGCGAGCACTCGCCCGCCTCGGAATGGGCCGATCAGCCGCCAGTGCATCGCCTGGTAGGCGCTCGTCGGAATCGCCTGGGCGCCCGACAGCCGCAGCGGCCAGACGGCGCTCGCGGCCACCATCAACGCCGCCGACGCGCATCGAAGGGAGCGTGGCGTAACCAGCGGAAGTGAGCGCGGTTTCACGGCGCGTAAGATGGCGCCTCGCACGCCACTCGCAACGCCGCGAAGCAACGTGAGCGAGGTAAGACCCATCGGCGCGTCCGGCGCCCGCCGACACGCGAACTTGGCTAGATTCACCCCGGCGTCCCATGCGCCCGCGACGCGTCACCGAGTCCGCCGACATCTTCGAGGGGGAGAAGCTCATGCCCGTCAAGCACGCCGCGGACGTCCCGCGGCACGACGTGACTCAAGGCACCAAGACCACCCGCCAGGTGCTCGTTGGACCCGAGGAGGGCCCGCATTTCGCCATGCGGCGCTTCATCATGGAACCCGGCGGCGGCATGCCCAAGCACACCAACACGGTCGAGCACGAGCAGTACGTGCTCCGCGGCCGCGCGACGATTGGATTGGGAGAGCAGGAGGTGGAGGTGAGCCAGGGAGACGTCGTCTACATCCCTGCCGGGCTACCGCACTGGTACCGAGCGCACGACGGCGAGCCCTTCGAGTTCCTCTGCGTCGTGCCTAATCTTCCCGACACGATCACGGTCGTCGATGGCGACTGTTGAGTGCCGCTCAGTGCGACGGCGCGGGGTGCTGCTTGAAGAGCGGCAGGTACTGGCCGTAGCCGAGCGCCGCGAGGCTATCGACCGGGATGAAGCGGAGCGCGGCTGAGTTGATGCAATAGCGTAACCCGGTCGGCTTCGGCCCGTCGGGAAAGATGTGCCCGAGGTGCGAATCCGCGTTCTTCGAGCGCACCTCCATCCGCACCTCGAACAAGCTCCGGTCCACTCGCGTCGTCACGTTCTCGGGTTCGAGCGGCTTCGTGAAGCTCGGCCACCCGGTGCCCGAGTCGAACTTGTCGAGTGAGCTGAAGAGCGGCTCGCCGGACACGATATCGACGTAGATCCCCGGCGCGTACGAGTGCCAGAACGCATTGTCGAATGCCCGCTCGGTGTACGCGTGCTGAGTCACCTCGTACTGCAGGGGCGTCAGCTGCTTCTTGAGCTGCGCGTCCGAAGGCTTCTGATAGGGCACGGAGTGCGAGGCGTGTACGGAATCGGCTGTCGCACGCGTGGCGGTGCCGCGCGTCCCCGCCGTCTGCGTGCCGGCCGCGGCAACGAAGCCGATCGTGAGCGCCGCTACCCCGGTCGTCCGGAGCGCGCCAAGGCCGCGTCTGTCATACCACATGTCTGCCTTCTCCGATTCGGCGGCGCTGACCCCTCCCCGACGCAGTCTCCCCCGCCGCCACTAGCGCGGAGCCTCACAGCACGAACCCGAGAGCCGCCGCCGAGTTCCCGCCAGCCGACAGGCAGCTGCCCGCTCAGCACGGCTCGGATGGCGGCACGGCCGCCCCTCCTCGGGCGGCCTCGGCGAGTCCCGTCACCTCTCGCTGATGACGACTCCCCCGCCCTTCTTTTTGCGCAGCTGATCGTTGAGCGGATCCAAGAGCTGCATGAGCTGCTGGAGCTGATCCTGGAGTGGCTTCACCTGCCCATGGAGGAGACCCGCCGCTTCACGCTGCTGTGCGGTCGGAGCGTAGTCCGAAGAGCCCAGTTCCAGGCCGAGGAAGAAGAGAGACTCGGAGAGGCGGCTGGGCCACCGTACGTCGTCCTGCCCGCGGCCGGTGATTCGCACCTGCATCAGATTCTCCTCGAAGGCCCGGAGCTTCTGATCGAGGCTGTCGGCGGTGCCGCGCACGTCGGCCATCTGCGAGTCGGAGGCGAAGGTCTGCTTGAGCGAAATGAGCTGCGAGCGCACCTGCTCCACCCGATTGATCATGTCGATTGTGGCATTGAGGTCGCCGTGGATCGATCGGAGAAGCGCCGTCTGATCGCGGATCTCCGCCTCACTCCCGCCGGAGCTGGGATCCTTGAGCACACGGAATTTCTGTACGAAGTCCTGGCCGGCGACCGTCAGCTTGACGGAGTAGACGCCGGGAGGCGCCAGGATCGCGTCGCGGCCGAGAGTTGGGGCCGACTTCCCCTGCGCGCCCACACCAAGCCACGCGGCGTAGAGCGGGTTCGTGCGGATCTTGGCCTCCGTCGTCTTGTCGAAGCGCAGATCCCACCAGGCCCTGTTCGTCCCGGCGGCTGGTGGCCCCTTGAGCGTGCGCACCACCGTGCCGGCAGAGTCGAGAATGGTGAGCGTGAGGCTGTCCTTTTCCGCGCTCTTCAGCCAGTAGTCGATCGAGGCGCCGTAGGTCGGGTTCTTGCCGACGGTCGGGTCCTCGAAGGGTGCGAATGGCGGCTCGACCGTGCGGAATCGATAGGCATCGCGAGGGGTGAAGAGATACGCGCTCTTCGCCAACACCTCCGGCGTGAGGGCGCGGAGGGATGCGATGTCGTCGAGAATCCAGAAGCCACGGCCGTAGGTGGCGACCACCAGATCGCCGAAATGCTGTTGGATGGCGAGACCATAGACCGGGGCCCTCGGCATCCCCGCCTGCAACGATTGCCAGTTGGCCCCGTCGTCGAAGGAGACGTATAGGCCTCCCTCTTCGCCGAGATAGAGAAGTCCGCGCCGCGCCGGATCTTCCTTCACAATGTGGGCGTAGGAGAGCGGCGTCTTCGGCAAGCCGCCGGTGATAAGCTTCCACGTCTTGCCATAATCCGACGTCTTGTAGACCCACGGATCGCGGTTGTTCACCTGGTGCCCGTCGACGGTGAGATACGCCGTCCCGGCGTCGAAGCGCGAAGCCTCGATGTTGCTGATCGTCCCCCAGGTGATGAGGCCGGGGATGTTCGCGCTGATGTTGCTCCAGCTCTTTCCGCCATCGCGCGTGAGGTGGACGAGGCCATCGTTCGTGCCCGCCCAGATCAGCCCCTTCTCCACCGGCGACTCGGCGATGGCGAAGACGACACCGGCGTACTCGACACCAATGTTGTCAGGCGTCAAACCACCCGAGCTTCGCTGACGCGCCTTGTCGTTGCGCGTGAGATCGGTGCTGATGACCTGCCAGCTCTTCCCGCCGTCGGTGGTGCGATGGACGAACTGGCTCCCCACGTACACGGTGTTGTGATCGTGAGGGGAGATCGTGAGCGGGAAGGTCCAGACGAAGCGGTACTTGATGCTGTCGGCGGGGGAGCCGTGCGAGGAGATCGGCCAGACGGTGACGCTGTTGGAGATTCGAGTGCGCACATCGTAGCGCGTCACGATTCCGCCCTCGCTCCCGAACCCCGAGGCGCTCGACCAGACGATGTTGGTGTCGACGGTGTCGGGCGTCGCCCACCCGCTCTCGCCGCCACCGACCGTCAGCCACTGTCCGCGCGGGATCCCCGGGTCGAAGCCGAAGAATCCCGCCAGCTTGCTGTTGCTCGGGCCCATCGCCGATGGACCGTCCTGGCGGTTGCCGTAGACGTAGTAAGGGACCCGATTGTCGACGGTGACGTGGTAGATCTGCGCGATCGGTAGCTCGACCCTCAGCCACGTCTTCCCTCGATTGTTGGTGATCGAGACACCGCCATCGTGACTCACCACCATGCGGTTTCCATTGGTGGGGTCGATCCAGATGTCGTGGTGATCGCCCCCCGGCGTCTCGCTCAGCGACGGCTCGATCAGCGACTTCCCTCCATCGAGTGTCTTCGTCCAGTTGGCGTTGAGGAAGTAGACCTCCTCGGGATTGTCCGGCGTCACGCCCATGCGGTTGTAGTAGGCCGTTCGACCGGCGACGATGCGATCGCTGTTCACGAGCTGCCACGAGTTGCCCGCATCATCGGAGCGGAAGAGGCGCCCGGAGTCGGTCGGGGCGCCATTCCACGGCACGCCATCGCCGGTTTCCACCAGCGCGTAGACGCGTTGCGAATTGCTCCGGCTCATCCCGAGGCCGACCTTCCCGAAGGGCTTCGTCGGGAGCCCGTGACCCGTTAGGCGAGTCCACGTGTCGCCGCCGTCGCGCGACACCCAGAGACCGCTCCCCGCCCCGCCGCTCGTGCGCCCCCATGTATGGACCTCGATCTGCCAGGTCCCCGCGTAAAGCACGCGCGAATTGTTGGGATCCATGACGATGTCGGAGGCGCCGGTCGAGTCGTTCACGTAGAGCACCCGCTGCCAGGTCTTCCCGCCGTCGGTCGTGCGGTAGATGCCGCGCTCGGGCTGCGGGCCGTACGCGTGCCCCTCGGAGGCGACGAAGACGCGGTCGGGATCTCGCGGATCGATGACGATCCGGGCGATGCGGCCGGTATTGTCGAGGCCCATCTTCGTCCACGACTGCCCCGCATCCGTGGACTTGTACATCCCCCAGCCGATCGAGATATGGCTCCGGATCCAGGGCTCCCCCGTTCCGACCCAGACGATATTCGGATCGGATGGGGCGACGGCGACGGAACCGATCGACGACACCGGCTGGCCATCGAAGAGCGGCGACCAGTGGATGCCGCCATCGGTGCTCTTCCAGAGGCCTCCGGAGGCGGCGCCGGCGTAGTAGGTGAATGGATCGCCGGCGATCCCGGCCACCGCCGACGTCCGGTTTCCTTCCGGCCCGATGTAGCGGCCCTTGAGCTGAGCGTAGGACGTGGTGTCGATCGTCGGCTTGCTCTGCGATGCGCCGGCGGAGGTCTTGGGGGGCGTGGTCTGGCGTTGAGCGCGTCCGGACGCGAGTGGCGCCGAGAGAAGCGCAGCAATCGCGCCGACGAGCGCAGAGGTTGAGCGGCTCACGTGACTCCTGGTCGAAATCGCGGCGTGATGTGGGCGTGCGAGGTGCGGCGCAATGTTCTCCGACGCGCATGCCAGACGCAAGAGATCGCGAGGGGACTCGCCGCAGACGCCTTGCGCCGGGCTCCCGGCTGGCACTAGGGTCAGTGCGCTCCGAGAGCGCTACCCATCACCGTAGAGGAATACGCATGACCGGACGAAGCTATGTGCCGCTGCTCCTGCTCTTGGCCCTCTCCGACGCCGCCGCGGCACAGCGGGGCGGTCCCTCGCCGGCGGACTCGATTCGCCTCTTCGAGCAGAAGTGGGGCGCGGCCATCGGCGCCCGAGACACCGCGGCCGTGGCCCCGCTCCTTCACTCCGATTACGTCTCCACGCTCGCCGATGGCTCGGTGATCGGTCGCCGGGAAACGCTCGATCAGGTGCTGGTCCCCGACGCGTCCGATCCGCAAGCCAAGGTGACGAGCTCCGACCTCAGTGCGCTCCAGATCCGCATGTTCGGACCGAGCGCCGCGGTGGCGACGGGCATCGACACGGAACGAGGCGTCAACAAGAGCGGCGCCTACGAATCCCGCATGCGGTTCACCGACATGTGGGTGCGCTGGAACGGCCGCTGGGTGTGCGTCGCGTCCCAGTACACTACTCTCGCGCCGACCCCGCGGTGAGCGTGGACGCGACGGACGGCTCGGCGCCGTGCCAGACGCGCGCCAGCTCCCGCCTCGCAGCGTCGGCTTTGCCCGTCTGGCCTGCGGCCGCGGCAGCCTGGGCGAGCGCGAGCAGGGTGAGCGAGCGCCGCGGGGTGCGAGCCAGTTGGTGCTCGAGCTCCGGCACCGCCAAGTCCGGCTGTCCGATCTGGGTGAGCATCTCGCCGAGCAGCTCGCGAGGCGGTTTGACGTCGTTGGGCGGACCGAAGTCGACCGGCAAGCTGTCCTCGATGGCGACACCCCGCCGGAGCGTCCGAACGGCCACATCCCGCTGTCCGCTCGAGAGCTGGACCATGGCGAGCAGCTCCCGCTCCATGATCTCCGCGTACCCTCTGAAGCCCTCACGAACAACGTGCGCGCGCCCGTGCATCGACTGGAGTGCCGAGCGCGCGGTCGCAAGATCGCCGCGCGCAACGGCTGCGTAGCCAGTGCCGTAATCAATCAGATCGAGCGCGAACGGGTAAAGGCCGGCGGTATCGACGCGCAGTCGGATCGCCGCACTGTCCTTCGAGCGCGTCTCGACTATCTGCACTGCGCGCATGAGGGCCACCGAGCCCCGCCCCCACAACCCGTCCGCCGCCGCCTGCGCCCGGCACTCATCCAAGAGCTTGGACGCAGCCGAGGGGCGTCCTTGCTGAAGGTACCCATACTGGAGCCACTCCCCATAGTGGCCGCAGGCATCGCGGGTCCGGTGAGCGGACGTGTCGCGCATCGCCACCGTCGCCACCTCGTTCGCGTGCACCGTCTCATCCCACATCCCGAGCGCTAGGAAGATGTGCGTCGTCATGTGCTGCGCGTGGGCGGCATCGGGAGCGATGGTCGAATAGGCTCGCGCCGCCCGGAGCCCGAGTGGCGCATGGACCGGATCATCGAAAGCGTGGATGACGTAGTGGGCCGCCCCCGGATGCTGCGGGTTGGCCGCGAAGATCTCGTCGGCGATCGCTCCCGCCCGCATGTATGTGGGAACGTCGCGCTCCCCCTGGTTGAGGCCAAGGAGCGAGAGAGCATAGAAGAGCTGCGCTTCGCGGTCCGCCGGATACGCCGCGGCCTGGAGCTCCATCGCTGCGGAGTAGGCCGTGTCGCGCGCCGGCTTCGATCCATCGCCGTAGAGCGCCTCGACCGCCTCGAGGTAGCCGCGTTCGCGTGCGTTGGGAGCGAGCGCGAGGCGAGCGGCGCGCGTAGGAGCGAGCCGTCGGAGGGCTGCCCGGGCCGCCGCCGTGTCCTGCTCATTCCACACCGGGTGCGTGTAGGTCATCGCTTCGCCCCAATAGGCGAGCGCGAAGCGCGGAGCGAGCGCCTGAGAGCGGCGAAAGGCGTCCGCCGCCTTCTCGTACTCGAAGCTGTGCAGATAGAGAACCCCGGTGACGAACTCTCGCTGTGCATCACCGGTGGCAGAAGTCGGGAAGTCGATCACGCCGAGCCGCGGCTGTTGAGCCGAAGCTCCGGCGCCCGCGACGAGCGCCAATGCGCCCGTCATGGCGGCCGCGCGCAGGCGCCGGGCGAATGTCATGGCCTGGTCCTCATCCCGAGAAGAGCAAGATCGCCTCGGCGCGGCCGGGCGCTAGCCTGCGCGGGCACGCGGCGTGCCGGCGGCGTCCGGCTTGCTCACGAGCGGCTCGAGGATCGCGATCGCCCGCCCGACGGAGGCCAGCTCGGCCGAGGAGAGGGGCTCGAGGAGAGCGGACAGAGACGCCACGCGGCGCTCTCGCCCCTCCTGCAGCACTCGCGCCCCAGCCGCTGTGGCGCGGACCCGGACAACACGCGCGTCCACCGGATCGCTCTCGCGCCGCACCAATCCGTCGGCCTCCATCGCTTGCACCAGCCTGGTCATGGTCGGGGGCTTCACTCGCTCGGCGGCCGCCAGCGCACCAATGGTGTCGACCCCGCCGAATACGATGACCGAGAGAGCGGAGAGGCGCGGCCCGCTGAGTCCCGACAGCTCGTCGACGCGGCGCACGCGCCGGAGGATGTGGATGGCGAGAGAGTGCAGGCGGTCGGCCGCCTGGGCGCGTGCGCTTCGGGCGGGCCGCCCGTTGCTCCGCCTCGCAGGAATCACCTTGGCTTTGCGTGTCATCGTGTCCTTGTCTCCGGGCCTGGTGTCCTGTCTCCGGGCCTGGTGTCCTGTCTCCGGGCCTGGTGTCCTGTCTCCGGGCCTG
>Ga0187777_10000170_pt1 | contig 49704 bp, 45 predicted proteins | sample 1015_Q2_SP5_10_M_FD_132416 | JGI IMG/M metagenome (GOLD analysis project Ga0187777, IMG submission 132416) | Tropical peat soil microbial communities from peatlands in Department of Meta, Colombia - 1015_Q2_SP5_10_MG | ecosystem: Environmental > Terrestrial > Soil > Wetlands > Peat | place... | reverse complement strand
TTAAACCGACAAGGCTGAGCTTGCGGAGGGTGTAAGGATGGATGCTTATGGTAACCATAATAACTATAATTCCCAGAAGCACGGCTTATGCCACCTCATTCCGTCAAAACTCCAATTGGCAAACCGTTGGAATACGGCAGACTCGGGTTGCTCGCGCCCAGCTCCCGTGAAACCCAATCCAGCCCGTTACGAACCCTGTGGCTCCGTCGCCGCCTGGGTTCTATTTGCCGCGATAATGATCGCCGTGGTGTCGGCTAGAATTCATCTGGCGGCCCTTCCATTAGAGCGGGATGAAGGCGAATACGCCTACACCGGGCAACTTCTCTTGTCGGGTATCGCACCCTATAAGCTCGCCTACAGCATGAAGTTTCCGGGCACTTCCGTCCTGTATGCCGGGCTCATGGCGATTTTTGGGGAATCAACCACAGGACTCCACATCGGCCTGATCTTAATTAATGTTGCGACAGTTGGGGTCATCTTCGTCCTCGCGAATCGTCTTCTGGGCGAAATTGCAGGAATCGCTTCAGCCAGCGCTTACGCGGTCCTTTCAGTAATGCCGTACGTGCTGGGCCAGGCAGCACACGCCACTCATTTCGTCGTCCTGCCAGCTCTCATAGGCGCTGTGGTTTTGGAACGCAATTTGGGTCGACAATCAATGATCGGGATCTTTGGCGGTGGCTGCCTTTTCGGCCTCGCCATGGTCATGAAGCAGCCAGGATTCTTCTTTGTAATCTTCGGCTCGGTGTATCTCTTGAGTAGCGATTGGCGCCGATTTAGCGCGCCTCTCGTAGTCTCACGCCAGATAATGTTCTTTTTGGGCGCGATCGCACCATTCGCAGTCACTTGCTTGTATCTTTGGATATCCGGAGCGTTGGGGAAATTCTGGTTTTGGACTATCAAATACGCCGGCGAGTACGGTGGTCGGCTTTCAGTCAGTGAAGGTATTCGGATCTTCATCGGACAGATTCCTCTAATCATCAACAGGGCATGGCCGGTATGGTTTATCGCCGCTATTGGACTCTGCTTATGCGTTACAAGCAAAACGCTCCGGCCCCGTCGCGGATTTCTCCTAACTTTCTTCGTCTTTTCACTGCTGGCAGTGTGCCCGGGATTCTATTTTCGGCCCCACTACTTTATTCTGCTTCTTCCGGCGGTTTCTCTTTTAGCCGGCGGCGCAGTGATGCTTGCCTCGAACGTCGTGAATTCGAAAGCGCCAGCGCTTCGTTCTGTTCCCATTCTTATCTTCGCAGCAGCTGTAGCGTGGCCCATCTGGCGAGAAGCGGATTTCTTTTTCGAACGTCCGGTGCGGGAAGCGAACCTCATGGTAAACGGCACCAACCCATTCCCGGAGTCGATCAAGATTGGCGAATACATTCGTTCGCAATCCAATCCAACAGACACGGTCGCAGTCTTGGGATCGGAGCCACAAATTTATTTCTATGCTCATCGTCACTCTGCGACGGGTTACATCTACACCTACGCGTTAATGGAGCCTCAGCCCTATGCTCACCAAATGCAGGAGGAGATGATTCGGGAAATCGAGGCGGCCAATCCGCGGTTTCTCGTCCTGGTGGTAGTGAATAAATCCTGGCTTGCTGACCGGGACTCGGACCGGACAATTTTCAAGTGGGCCGATGCCTACTGCGAGGCAAACTACGAGGAAGTCGGGCTGATCAATATTTTTGAAAGCGGCACCGATTACTATTTTTCAGCGACCCCAGCCGGCGTGCAGCTGGCTCCGGATCACATTTTAATTTACCGGAGAAAGACCTAACCAGTTTGGCACTCGGACCCAGAGAGATTTTGTTGTTCATCCTTTGAATGAAATCGTCGAGGGAAGTCGTCGCCTTCGCAACCCATTGGCCGCTTGCCGTGATCGCTCTCCTGGCGGCTGTATTCATCTTCACCAATCTCGGAACTGATTATTTGTGGGAAGACGAAGGAGACACTGCCGCATTAGCGGTAAACATCCTTAAGTTCGGCGTCCCAAGAGCATGGGACGGAGCGACCTTTCTCGACTCGGATCACGGCGCGCGGCTCAACCGCGACATGGTGATGGTTACGCATCCCTGGGTGCAATACTATGTGGCCGCCGGATCTTTTCTCCTTTTCGGCCAAGACACCTTTGCAGCGCGAATCCCATTCGCCTTTGCAGGGTGGGCGTCGATCCTGTTGGTTTACGCTTTCATTTGGCGAACGACGAGAGACCGATTGGCCGCCTCTGCCGCCGCCGCCCTGCTCACCTTTTCCGTGCAGTTCCTGCTTTACGCGCGCCAATGTCGTTACTGCGCGCTCAATCTCTTACTGGTGGTCTGGCTGTTCTGGGCCTTTTTCAAAATGAAGTCCGCTCGCGATTGTATGGTTTTTGTACTTGCTGGCGCGCTACTCTTTCACTCGCACCCGTACGGACTTGTGCCGGTCATTGCACTCGGCGGTTTGAGTTTCATCTATCGGCCGTTCAAGCCACAACGGCACTGGATCTTCTTCGCGGCGCCGGCGATCGCAGTTCTAACAATCCCCTGGCTCATTTTGTCCTACCTGTCCTCTAGCGGTGCTGCGCTGAACACCAGCTTGGCCCGCACCGCTGGCGCTTTCCTCGAACGCTGCCTGCAGGCATTTATCGAGACCACTTCGGTAACGCCGCTCATTGGCGCATTTATCTTACTCGTGGCGGTGATACTTTGGCGGCGCCGAGAGGGCCGCGCCGCTGACACGTCGAAAAACAAGAAGGCAGGCTTGCCGGCGTTATCCCAGACAAATGAGATCTCGATCCTGGTTAGCGCCGTTGCCACGGTGGTCCTATACGGTTTGGGAACTGCGATCACTCAATCGAGCGATGCCTTGTGGCTCGCCGGAATGCGTTACTCCTCAGCGGTATTACCGGTCGTCGCGATGGGCGCCGGAGTTGTAATTGCCAAGGCAAGTCGCGGAAATTGGTTGATCGGCACCGCGCTCATTGTCCTTTTTGCATTTACAAAGCTTGCCCAGCTCAACCCATGGGTAGCCGCGAATCCGAGCGGACTCTTCAAGTTCGGCAACTATTCGGTGGGTGCGCATGTTCCTGAAAACGTTGTCGATCGTTTTTTGGGCAACGGGCTGTTGAAATACATCCGCGATTTGTGGCGGGAAAATCCGGGGACGATCGCAACAACCTGCAAATTTCTTCGCGCCAACGCCAAACCTGGGGATGCTTTGATCGTAAACTACGGTTGGGAGCCCACCTACTTTTATACTCGCCTGCCGCAAGCGCTGGGAATTCTGCCCGCATACCCGGTTTACCAGCGCGCGCGCGAACTTGGATTTCCGGAGTTTGTCTTCGGAGTCGACCACGTTCGCTGGATTGTCTGGCGATCCGCGTGGGAAACTGCGCCCGGCTACGCAATGAACGATGTTGCGCGTGAGATCGTGCAGCGTGGCGGCCAGATCACGACTGTTCTCGAAGTACCAGAAACAGTGTTTGAAAATAGCCCGGACATTCACCATCACCGGTTTTCCGACGGCACGTATTTGTTCCCGCGACCCCAGACTTTTTCCCCTTCAAAAATCGCCCGCGTCGATTGGCCGGGAGAATGACGCAATCTGGATTTTAAGCGGCGCTACTTGCGGGCGACTGCCAACAGCGCAACGCCGAAGGGGAACGAAAGCCGGCGGACGAGGCGCAATTCAACCGACATGACTTGCCCGAGCGTCCGTTGCAAAAACGACGGGTCTTGCTCCTCAAAGTCGCGACCCATTTGTGACCCCCCCAACGTCCGCGCCGCAACCGCCAGCGGAAACAACAGCGTTGTCCAATAAGTTAAGCGCCGGATATTGAAATTCTCATCCCGAAACAATTTGCGGATTTCAGGCCTGCGAAAGCGGCGGGCAGTCATGACCACATCGTCGTGAGCGCTGTGCAGAAACCGAAATGCTGGAACGTTCACAAGGAGCAAGCCGTTTCGCCGCAACACGCGGCGCATTTCATGAATCGCGCCTGCGACGTCGCTCACCCATTGATGATAAAGAACGCTCGAGCAAATCACTGCGTCGAACGAGTCATCCTCGAAGGGCAACGCACAAATATCCCCTTGTCGGGCGTTGTTAAGCCCTCGCCGTCGACAAATGGAAATCGCCTCGGGCGATAAATCGATCCCGACATTCCTTTCCGGATTGCCTAGCCGTTGCAAAATAGCCCCAGTGCCGCAGCCGGCGTCGAGGATTTGTTTTTCCCGCCAGTCTGGCAGCTCATCCTCCAGAGTTTGAAAGATCAGGCGATGCAATGCGCCGTACCACCAGTGTCTCTCCTCGACACGGAACATTGTTTCATATTCTTCCTTCTGCACGACCGGGCGCGAATGGCGTTTAAGCGAGGGCCGGATTCATCTCGCGCCGCTTTCTTCATCGCGGCGCAAGGCGCTCGAGCCTTCGGTCTTTGCGCCATCGCGAATCGCATAACGAACCACGTATTGAGGCGTGCCGGTTTGATCGAGATAAAGCCGGCCAAGATACTCACCCACCAAACCGAGAATCATCAGTTGGATCCCAGCAAGCAGTACAATCGTTCCCAGCACCGTCGGTATTCCAAGGGTCATATTCGGCGTAATCCAAAGCCGGTCGATCAAAATCACAACGAGAGCTACTACGCTCAGACAGGAAGTGAGCAGCCCGACGTAAATGGAAAGTCGGAGCGGCTTAATCGAAAAATTCAGAAACATATTGAGCCAAAGTCTGATTAGCTTTCGAAATGTGTACCGCGACGGCCCACTCTCGCTGGCGCGATGCTCCACCGGTATTTGGCCAATGTTTCGCGTAACCCGATAAATCAGACCGTCGGTATACGGATACGGCCCGTGATAGTTAATGATCTCGTTTACCACGAAACGGTTCATCACTTTGAAGCTTGAGAGATAAAGATCGCTCGGCTTGTGCAGCATCAGGGTTGCAATTCGATCGTTGAACCGGCTTCCCGCATTGCGAAACCAGGAATGCTTCTTTTCGATGTAGTGGCCGTAAACCACGTCGTAGTTCTTGCCTTTCAATTCCTCCAACATCCGCTTCACTTCTTCTGGAGGATTCTGGCCATCGTCATCAAGGACAGCGATATATTGCCCGCGCGCCTGCTTAAATCCGGCGAGAACCGCGTTATGCTCGCCGAAGTTCCGACTCAAGTGCACGAACACAACCGTTCCAGGAGATTTCTGGGCCAGGCTCGCGCAGACGGACTCGCTCTGGTCCTCCGACCCGTCATTGACCAGGACAATTTCAAAGGAACTCGATCCAAAGCTGGCCATTACTTGATCCACCAGCGCGCCGATGCTGCGACTGCCGTTGTAAACGGGAATCACCAACGATAAGTCGGGCGTTGTTTCGTCAGGAATCACTCTAGAAGTTAACAGCTATCCGATTCCGCCAAAAAAAGCTCGAAAAGTTATAGAAAATCTTTTCGGGAGCGACCTACAATCTCCCAGTGCCGCGGGACTATGACATTTTTGCGGGGGCCGATGTTCTTATAACCGGCGGTCTGGGCTTTATTGGATCGGCTTTGGCCCGGCGCCTGGTGGACCTGGAGGCCAGGGTGACCCTGGTAGACAGCCTGATCCCCGAATATGGCGGAAACGCTTTCAACATCCGTGACATCCGTGACCGTTTGGTTGTCGATCTCACCGACGTCCGGGACGCTGTCGCCATGGCTACGCTGATAAAAAGGCGACGCTTTCTGTTCAACCTCGCGGGCCAGACCAGTCACCTCGATTCCATGACGGATCCGTTGACCGACTTGAACATTAACGCCGCAGCGCAGTTGCAAATCCTGGAAGCGTGTCGTCTGCACAACCGTGACGTTAAGATTATTTTCGCGAGCACGCGTCAAGTTTACGGGCGACCAAAATATCTGCCGGTCGATGAAAAGCACCCGGTCAATCCGATTGATGTTAATGGAATCAACAAGCTCGCCGGCGAATGGTATCACCTGCTTTACAATGACGTTTACCAAATTCGCGCATCTGCGCTGCGGCTGACCAACACTTACGGCCCAGGCATGCGAGTAAAAGACGCACGCCAGACTTTTCTGGGAATCTGGATCCGCCAACTGATCGACCAGAAGCCAATTCAAGTCTTTGGAACCGGCGAACAGCGTCGTGATTTTAATTTCGTGAGCGACGTTGTGGAAGCACTCCTGTCCGCAGCCACGAATGACGAATCTGATGGCCAGGTGTTTAACCTCGGCCATCGCGAACATGTGAGCTTGAAGGAATTAGCAGAGCGGATCGTTCGAATTAACGGAAAGGGCCGCTACGAATTGGTTCCGTTCCCGGAAGACAGAAAGACGATTGATATCGGCGACTATTACTCGGACTTCACGAAGATCGAGAAGTCGCTCGGTTGGGAACCAAAAGTGACGCTTGAGCAGGGATTGCAGGAAACGCTCGCGTACTACCGGGCAAATCACGCTCATTACTGGAGCTGACCGGGCCCGAAACCGTTCAAGGCTCATGGCCTCGATCAAGCTCTTTGGCTTTCTCGAACTCGTCGGCCGCCCGGCCGGTTTCACCCTTCTGTTGAAACGCCACGCCAAGATTGTAATGCGCATTGGCATCGTCCGGGCGAATCGTTAATGCTTTCGCATATTCGCCGATGGCCTGATCAACTTCGTTCTTAACAAGGAAGGCATTACCAAGCACGACATGGGCGTCCGGCTCGTTCGGCAGAAGGGCCAGGGCAGATTCACACTCCTGAATAGCATCGTCCACTTGACCCTGGTGGAGCAAAGCGCTTCCAAGATTGTAGTGCGCTTCGGGGTAGTCCGGATGGAGCCGGAGCGATCGGCGATAGTCTGCAATCGCTTCGTCCGCTTGTCCCTTTTCGAACCGAACGACTCCCAGATTGTTGTAAGCCATCCAGGAATTCGGGTCTCTCGCGATGGTGGTTCTCCAAAGTGTCTCAATGTCCCGATAAGTTTCGCTTTGCCGAACGGTCAGGAAGGTGAGGCAAATCAGCGCGGCCAACGTCGCCGTCCATTCAATCCATCGCCCGTTCCTGATCCTCTCCGAATATCGAACAAAGGCGCAGCAAGCGAACGCGATCGGGCCAATGCAGGCAAGATATTGATAATGGTCCGCCACGAACGTGTAGCGGAACGTATAAAGCATGACGAACCCGAGCAGTGGGCCCAGGGTGAGAACGAAAAACAAGGCCGCCACTTCCGGCCCTCTTCCGAAACGGCGCCGCGCCAACCAAATGAAGACAGCCAACACGACGGTCAGCAACAGCCAGGTATAAGCAGCGGGATCCGACGGGCTGATCTCCCATTGTGGGTAAATGAAGGTGAGGTCTGAGGGCCAAAAAATTTTGCTCAGATAAAACCAGATCGCGCGACTTGCGATCAGCAATCGATCCAGTGGTGCAATCGAAACGAGAACCCGCGTGCCCTGATGATATTTTTCCCACCAGATCGCGATGATTCCGACGGTGACGGCCAAACCCAAAAAAGGAGCGACTTGCGCCAACGCTTTGCGCCCGATCGGTCGATGTTGCCACCACAGAATCAGCAGCATCGCCGCGGGAAGCGTACAGGCGGTTGACTTGGCTGCGAGCGCCAGGAAATAAAAAATCAGCGCGGCTGCGTAACAAATCCGACGCCGACCGCCGCGTGAGTCGACAAATTCAATCCAAGCCAGCAACGTGAGCAGGAAAAAGAATCCCATCAGAAGATTCTTCAGTTCGGAGATCCACGCTACCGATTCGACCTGCACGGGATGCAACGCGAAGATCGCTGAGGCAGGCCACCCGCCCGGCAAATTGAGCCGTGTCAGCATGCGCCAGACAAGAAGCGTGTTCGCGACGTGAAAAAGGAGATTCACCCAGTGGTAGCCGGCCGGATTCAGACCCCAAAGGAAGCGCTCCACTCGCAGCACGGTGTAGGTGAGCGGGAAGTATTGTGATGGCGCATCCAATGAAAACCAGATTCGCCGCAACCCGTCCGGTGCAGCCAAAAGGGGGTTGTTGGTAACGTAGCGGTCATCGTCCCAGATGAACCCTCCATTCCAAACAGGTCGATAAGCCAGGATCGTTAGGCCGGAGAGCAACAGCGCCAGGAAAATGGTGCGCATTGCTATCCGATTGCCGAATTTCATCATGTCTTTGAATCCCGATAAGGACTGTGATGCAAGCTTGCTGCAGGCATTTTTCAGTCGCTCTGATCAGTCAAGACACGTGGCGGGCCAAAGCGCTCCTGAACAATGTCGGGCTCAAGCTCAGGAGGAGGACCGTCGAGTGCGAGAGAGAGATCATCGTCAGTAAGATGATAGACCAGCATTGAATAGCCGATGTTGTCGTCCGGATTGCGGTGACGCAAGAAGGCAGCGAGTCGGTGGAAGCGCAGCCTCTCGTATGTCTTGAGAGCGCTGTTCCATTTTCTCGGCTCAAGCTGCGGCAAGATCGTACTTCGTTCGACCGGATCATTGGCGAGCAGCGATTTCGTCAACTGCACTGACATCTGGTACTGCTTCTCCAGTCGCTCATTCCAATTGCCGAATGTTCCCAACCGGGGAAGTGTAATCGGCTGGAGCAATGTAGCGCTGATGATATATGTGCCAGCCGTCAGACGTAGCGCACTTGGTTTCTTAACTACAACAACCGAAACCTTGTCTCCCACTCGAGCTTTCCCGAATACCTGGTCATCATACTCTGGTTCGCGTTGGAAAAAGTCGTACAGTAATGCATCAGCCTGGTCGGTCGGAAATTCCAGTGTCCGTATCGGCGGCTGGCGATATCTGCCGGGAACGCAGTACCCAAGAACCGCTGGGATGTGATAATACAGCGGATTAGCCGCCCCACCGCAGTATGATAAATACACCGGCTGGGGCAGATGCTTGGACTCGATATAATCCCGGACTAGAGGCAGATCCTGCCCCCAATCGAGCGAGCTATCTACCACGTGTCGATAGGCCTGCTTCGGTGCAACGATTCCATTGAAGTAAGCAATGTAATGGGGAAACCGATAGGTAACTTCCGAAACAAGAACGATAAGACAGAGGATCAATAGTCCTCGTGTCGCAGCTACTAAGCGGTTATGCGCAACGAGCGGAGCCTTGCGCCCTGCTGCAGAGACATCAAACCAACAGCCGGCAGCTCCGCACAATATGAACAATGGAGGATACGTCGGCAAAATGTGCCGATGTCCGATGTTAAGATGAGACGAAATCGCGGTCGCCCAATAAACTGCCAGTAAAACCCACAACGGAAGCGTCCGATAAAAGCCCTCTGCTAGTTGACCGCGCCATCGTGTACCAGCCTGCGCCAAACCGCGCGTTGTTGCGCCGATAGCAATCAGAATAATCACAAACACGGTTAACGGCGTCTTCACCAAAAATGTGTATGGAAAAAATGCATAGAAACCGAACAAGCTAAACTGTCCATTTAAAAAGGCTGCGCGCTCGAGAGAGTTGTGCCACGAGTGCGCAAATCCGTAGATGTAGGCCTCCGGCAAAAGGTGGTAATGTCGCATCGATTCAAGAATTCGTGCGACCAGGCGCGGCGATGGCAATCGTAGTAAGTCTTCCAGGCGCTGACGCTGCTCCGTTGTCAGCACTTCGGTCTTAACATCATCGATCGCTTTGAGAGACTCGACCGACCAAAGGTCGCGCTCAGCGCCATCACGCTTAAAAATGTGTTCGAGTTCAGCGCGCTGGGCGGAATCAAGATTTAGTTGGTCGAGAAGAGTTACCGGGACTCGTTTTTCGAGCACTTCCTCCCAGGTCTCACCCGTCCACCGACCGTCAGGCATTTTGGGAGAGAATGCCGAGTAACGGAAACCGTAAAATGCCCAGACCGTAATCAGGACCAGAATCGACTGGACAAGGATCGCAATCGCGAAGGCAATCGACCGGCTGGAACGGGACCGCAACTGGCGTGATCCGAAGAAGCTCACCGGGAGAGGCGCGGGATGAATAATTCGGGCAATGAGTAGTATCAGCGCCATCGGTATCATCAGCACGCCCGACATCTTTGAAACGAAGAGACCGCCGATTGCCAGTCCACTTATAACAAGGCGCCCGATGGTCACTCGTTCCAGCAATCGCCACCAGGCCCATATCCCGGTGAGGAAAAACAGCGCGGCCGCCGTATCTGAAGTCATCAACGCGCCATTCGCAAGAATTGATGGATTGAAAACGTAAAGCACCAGGGAGATCATCCCGCCTGCGATGCCGAAAAGTCTTCGTGACCATTGCCACACCAAAATGCCCAGGAGAACCGCGAGCACCCCACAAGCCGCGCGGCCGCGAAAATCCATTGCATCGATGTCGTTAGCGGGATCGTTAAACCATTGCCAGGCGAGGTTCCACTCATCCGCATTTCGCCAGGCATTGCTGTCGGTTGGCGGAAATCTGTAATGGCCGAAGAGCAACGGAAGCGCCATAACCCGCCCGGAAAGGTTGGCGTTCTCCGGATCAAATCGGTAATCGTTAAAACACCAGTAAGTGTAACCGGCGGCCGCGTGGATGCCCTCATCCGAAGTCTGGCTGGTATGGCGCAGACTGGCCATCATAAAGAGCCAGAAAAAAATGAGAAGTGCGGCGCCGACTACCGGAGTCTTGTGACGTAGTTCACCAATCACGAGTCAAATATACTCGCGGCCGGATGGGCCAGCGAGATTTTCGCCGCCAAATAATGAATCCGCTCAACCGTGTGAGACGGAAAGCAAACGGCCGGGTCACTCTGACCCGGCCGCTGAAATCACAACTCTCGAGACGTTTAGAACCGTTTCTTAATCGCGACGTACCACAGACGGCCTTTGTCGTTCGCGACCGATTCATCGTAACCCTGGGCGTCACCGCTCTCAGCGAACCCAGCGACGAATGGCGGCTCCAGATCGGCCACGTTGTCAACACCGAGCGTAATCGTGGTATTGTTTAGCCACGCTCTCCAGCCACACGGGTTGTACTCCGCGGTCGAAACCGGCATCACATTCTTTTCCTTGCCGTCCTTCATCTTCACATTCTTTCCGCCATCCTTGGCATAGCCAGCCACGGGGTTTTCTGCTGCAGGCGGCGGCAGGTTGAACGTGTAATTCAGGATCAGGTCAACGGTTGTCCATTCGCGGACTTTCCGATCGGAGGGATCGAAATTATTCGCAGCAATAGCGGTCGTGTCGTCGCCAATGTCCCAGTATTGCCCAATGTAGTGGACAACCATGCCGGTATCGATTCCCTGCATCCAGGAGCCGGTCGGTCCATCATAGAATAGACTCATATACGCCCGGTTATGGGTGAAGTTACCGAAACCGTTCGCTCCCTGGAAGCCACCGCCGTATTTGCCCACAACGGTTTGCCTCTTGCCATCAGGCAAAAACTGGATGTCGGCATCCGCCAGGTAGGTCCAGTTCACCGTGGCGGTAAACGTTCCCCAATCTCCATGGCCGAGCCTGTTGGTGTCGAAAACCTCCACAGCCTCGAAATCCCACGCCGAAGTGATGAAGCGGCCGAGATTCTCTAAAGGCGTGTTCATCGTAAGAATTGGCGCCGTTGCGCTCCCATCTCGCAATATCCACGACTGACTAAGAGGGCCGGGGCCACTCGTAAACAGGAATGCCGGATTGGTCTCCGAAAGTCTGAGTAACGTTTGAACGTCCAAGCTCGCAGTGAACCCGCGGATATCGATGTGAACGAAGTCAGCACTAAGAGTCAGACCCTGCAACGGCGCCCACCATTTGCCCGGGGTAAGGACGCCACCATAGGTATACTCGTAAGCGATTTCCGGCTGAAGGGTCGGATTGCCTCGGCTGACGTCCTCATACTGTGAGGCAAACGTCGGATTGTATGGATCCACCAAGCCCGGGAAGCCTTGAGCCGCTCCAGAGAACAACTCACCCAGTGCCGGAGCGTGAAACGCCTCGATGTATGCAGCTCGCAGCGTCAAGGATTGGTCTATTGGCTGCCAGCGAACGTCGAACTTCGGTCTCTGTGTTTCACCGAAATCGCTGTAGAACTCTTCACGCTCAGCATAGCCAAGCTCCAAACTGTAGGCGCCCGGGAAATTCCAGGTTGGCCCGGTTACCGGGACGCGAACTTCCTCAAATACCGACCACGAGTCGCGGCTACCCTTGGTAGGAGCGAAATTCGTAGCACCCGTAGTTTGACCGGAAGCGGTTAACGGGTCCGGATTGTCGGTCGTGTGGTTAGTGAGATGGACACCACCAACCGCAAATCGGACCGCGCCACCGGGCAGATTGAACGCGTCACCGCGCAGGGTGAGGTCCTCTGTCAGCAGCGAGGTCCAGCCGATGTGGTTGGTCGTGACGAAAACTCGGTCGAGAACAAATTTCGTGTTCGAGTGGTTGCCAAACGGGTCAAACGCCGTCGCCGGATCTGTATCCAACAGCGCGGTCCGCATAGCGTTGTTGTTTACGATGCCGCCGAAACGTTCAATACGGTAATCCTCATTGTAGCGAACACCGAAATCCCATTCCCACGTCTTAAGCTGATCCCACGCGTTGGCGAATTCGCCCAGGTTGCCCTTTAAGCCACCCGTAAACAGGTAGTTATCGTCATAGATCTTATCCGTGCGCAGCCCGTCTTCGACACCACGATAGCGGACACCGGTAGTGAATTCGGTTCCCGCCGGCGCAGCGCTCGCTTCCGTATTCGGGAAGTTCGGATTGAAGCCTCCTGCCGAGGTGTAGTCAGCAACTGTAAACGGGTTGAACGCGTTTTGCGTAGGCACGCTGATACCCGTGGCGCTGATACCGAACGGGTGAGCCGCATCCGTCCAGACGTCCGGCGTAAACGGCGCGGGGGCCAAACCGCCATCCCAGAATTGCCGCACATACTTAAAGTCAGCGTAGATCGTCAGGTACTTGTCGCAGAGATCGCGGTCAAACGATCCATACAAATACTCGCGATCCGTAGCCGGCACCGACGGTGTCAGGTCGGAAAAGTTGAATAGCCGGCGCTCGTTGGTGATTCCGTTCGCAAAAGCCGACGTGTACTGGGTATTATCGAACTGATTTGCCGAAGCGTGCGGCGTCGGCGTCTTCAGGTTCAGTTTGAAAGGCGCTTTGGACAACCCCATGAAGTACTTGCTGGTCACGCGTCCCGCGATGTTACCGCTGCGAACGTCAACGCCACCAAACTCAGTCTTGTCCGCATCGTGCGAAATATTGACGTCACGCGAATAAATGGCGGCAGCGTTGTAGATGCCCGCGTAAACAACGATGTTGGTTTTGTCATCCCCAGCGCCTGCGAGCAAGTACGCCGTCTCTGTGCCCTGGTCACCCGCAAATCCAAGGTTCGTGTTTCCGTAGCTCGCATAAATCTCCAGCCCACGGAACTGGTGAATCAGAAAGACGTTCACGACACCGGCGACCGCTTCGGTTCCATAAATTGGTGAAGCGCCGTCCTTCAGGATGTCAATGTGGTCGATCAATCCCAGCGGAAAAACGTTGAAATCAACAAACGAACCGGCGAAGGCAAAGTTAGCCAGACGGCGTCCATCCTGGAGAACGAGGGTCTCTTTTGGATCGATACCGCGCAGGTTGATTTGGGTTACACCGGCGCCGCCGTTGGTCACGTTTTCACCAATGTTTGATCCGGTGACGGCTGGAATTCGTTGAATCAAATCCGTTGGAGTGCGGACACCCAACCGGGTGATATCGTCGCGGCGATAAGTGTCAACCGGGTTCGGGCCGACTTCTTCAGCAGTCGGGATGTTGGAACCGGTCACGACGACGCGTTCGGCTGTGGCCTCCGTAGCCGCCGGTGCCGCCGCGTTCGGAGCGATATTCGATCCGGTGGTCGGCGCTGGCGGGTTGGCGTCTTGCGCACGCGCGCTTATCGCGATGAGTAATGGAAATGCGACAGCTGCTACGAGAGCGACGCGAATTCCCAACGTTTTTTGCACGTTTCTAGTCATTGGTTTCTCCATGGGTTTGGTTAGGTTTGCGCTAGGGATTATTGAAAAGTCTTACGCCTGACAAGGTTTTTTTTCAGTTTTTTGAAATTTTTTTGAACGGCCAAACCAGCCCATTGTCTGGGCTGTTTCCCGTTTTCCGGCGGTTTTATCGGATTTCCCCCTGCCTGCCTAGTAAAAAATTAAAGAATTTTTGGGTCCGGGGAATGCCGCTTTTTAGGACAAACCCCTTTTTGAGGGTGTCTCCAAAGACAGCACCCCGTTTCGGCTCAATGCGAAACTTGAGTTATGTGCAAAGCTTCGCCCCGCCGAAACATTTCGGCGCACGACCGCAAGTTCTGCTCCATCGCGAAATCCCCTCGCCTGGCCGCCAACGTTTCGCCTCGTTCAGCGCTCCCAATTGCCTGTGCGAATTTGCCATTTTCAGCCTGGGCCGCCGCCAGGGTTCGCAGAACCACCGGGTTCTCGCCGCCACTTCTGATCGCACGCTGCGCGAGTTCGAGCGCTTCGGCTCCGTTGCGCAAGTCTGCATCGACTGCAGTCGATCGCATCCACGCGATATTGTTCGCCGCGTCGGCGTTGTCCGAGTCAAATGACAATGTTTGCCGCCAGACCGCAATCGCCTCATTGATTGCCCCTTTGCTCGCATACAGGACACCCAGGTCATTACTGGCCGCCACGTAATCCGGTTGAATTTGGAGGGCCTTCTGAAGATGGAAAATCGCGGGGTCGATCTTTTGCTGCGCGGTCAGCGCTTTGGCCAAACCAAAATGCGCGGCCACGTTGCCATCACGCAAACGCAGGGCCTGTTCATAATGAGCGATTGCTTCATCGATTTGACCGTGGACAAAAAGAATTCCGCCCAAACCGGTTTGGGCCACGTCGTTCTTCGGCGTAACCGCAAGCGTATGCCGCCACAATGTTTCGGTGTCGCGCCAGTAGGTTGTTTGCCTGGCTGACAAGAACGATAACGCTCCAATGACGAGCAGACTGACCGTGCTCAAGACTATCTTCCGGGACGGCAATGATCTCGTAAGATCGCAAACAAGCCAGACAACAGCGATATCGAGCCCGATTTGCGGGAGGTAAGTGTACCGATCCGCGTGCCCCTGCAAACCGACCTGCACAATTCCAATCACCGGAACCAGCATCGCCAAATACCAAAGCCAACCGACAATCAAATACGGATTTTGCCGGCGACGAATGAACGCGATTCCGGTCACGACGATCAAAAAAAGAATCGCGATTGCAAGTCGCCAAAATTCCAGGCGGTTCTCGGGATGAACATAAAACGGAATTAAATCCACCGGCCAAAACATTTGCCGGGCATACTCGAAATAACTGAAGATCGCGTTAGTGATTCGCCACTTGACCGGCAGGAATTGGGTTGAGCCGAGTGCGAAGTTCTGCGCCCAAAACGTTGCGAACACTGAGCCGACCGACAGTGCGAACAACGGAATCTTTTCGATCAACAGTTTTGCAGTGTTCGATTTCTCAAATCGATGGAGCGGCCAATAGTCGATCAATAGGAAGACGATCGGCGTCGTGACCAACATTGGTTTCGACATGAGTCCGCACGCGAGCAAGATCGCCATCGTCAAGTAACGACGGAAAGTTCGCTGTCGAGTCCACCAGACATAGGCCAGCAGCGTGGCCATAAAAAAGAATCCACTCAGCACGTCTTTGCGTTCCGCGATCCACGCCACCGATTCCACGCGCAATGGATGAATGGCAAAGACAGCAGCGACGAAACCGCTCGGCCACGGGTTGTTCGTCATTTGTGCGAGCAAAATAAAAAGCAAAATCGCGGCGCAGCTGTGCCAGAACACATTGACCAAATGTTGCGGGCCCGGATTCAGGCCGAACAGCTGACAATCCAGCATGTGCGAGATCGTGGTCAGCGGATGCCAGTTCTGGGAGTGGATGTGGGTGAAGGCCCAGCCAATTCCGCTCCAACTTATGCCCGCACGCACGTGGGGGTTGTCGTAAACATACAGCGGATCGTCGTAGTTAATGAACAGGTGGCCGAACGTCTGTCCGAATACCGCCCATGTGATCGCGGCCAGGAAGACAGCGATGCTGAATCGGGTCCACCATGATTCTTTCGTGCTCACGATTTGAAATATATGGTCTCAGTGCTTTCGCGAGTCGGGACTGGATTCATCCTGCTGACCGTTCTGCAACAGAGCTTGCTGCAAAAACTCTTGCGCGTCCGGATAAGTCGGATCGAGCGCGAGCGCTTCTTTATATTGGGCGATTGCTTCAGGCAGCTGGCCCAATCGATGAAGACCAACCGCAAGATTATAATGAGCCAACGCTTTGGACGGTTCGTGCACAACTGCGATTCGGTAATGCTCCACCGCTTCTCCTGGACGGCCGGCCGTCAGCAGCAGGTTGCCGAGATTTGTCTCCGCATCCGGATCCTCGGGTCTCACTTTCAGAGTCAACTCGAAATGGGTGATCGCCGCTGTAATTTCGCCTTTCTCCATCAAAGCGTAACCCATCTGGAAATTCGCGTCGGGGTCTTCGGGATGACGAGTCAGCACGAACTCAAACTGGGCAATCGCATCATCCAATCTATGGACCTTGAGAAGGTATTCGCCGAGGGCAAAGTGGGCGAAATTGTTTTGACCGGTGACTGCAAGAGTCCGGGTCCACAGTCGCTCAGTGTCGCGCCAATAACCGGTTTGAATCCAGGCGCGCCATCCCAGGGCCGCGGCGATAACAGGCGCGGCGGTTGCCAGGATTTCGCGCCGATAGCGCAACGGCTGGAGAATGTCGACAACCCCCCAAACCACTGCGATGTAGAGCCCGATCTGCGACAAGTAAGTGTATCGATCGGCGTGCGCCTGGCTGCCAACCTGAACCAACCCGATCACCGGGATCAACATGATGAGATACCAAAGCCAGCCGGTGATGAGATATGGTCTCCTTTTTCGCGTTAGAATGGCGACGACAGTCACCAGAACCAACAGACTGCTCGCACCTGCAGTTTCCCAAAACGGGAATCGGACAGGATACGGGTAACTCAATGCGAGATTCACCGGCCAAAACATTTGCCAGATGTAAATAACATAAGCCGAGGCGGCGTTAGCAATTCGCGACGCAAACGGCAGGTGCGCCATTTTCAGGATCCCCTCACGCTGCGCGATCAACGTCGCGATTGCCGAACCAATCGACAAAATTAACAACGGGACCTTTTCAATAATCAGGTTCACTGATTTTTGATAGCCGTCCTCGGTCCTGTCGAACCGCTTCAGCGGCCAATAGTCCAATAACAAAAGGATCGCCGGCAGAGTGACCAGCATCGGTTTCGACAACAAGCCACAGCCGAACAGGATCAAAATCGCGACGTAACGAGCGATGCTCGGCCGCCGCGCATAACGAACGTAGGCAAGAAGGGTGAGCATGAAGAAGAAACCGCTCAGCACATCTTTGCGCTCCGAAATCCATGCCACGGATTCGACGTGCAGCGGATGAATGGAAAAGACCGCGGCAACGAAAGCGCTGCGCCAAGCAGCTGCGGTGATCTGCTCGAGCAGGAAAAAAAGAAGGACGGCGCTCAAGCTGTGCAAAAAAACGTTAACGAAATGCTGCTCACTCGGTTGCAACCCGAAAAGCTGGCAATCCAGCATGTGCGAAACCGTCGTCAGCGGATGCCAGTTTTGGAAATGAACGTGCGTAAATGCCCAAGTGATATTGGACACGCTCAGGCCGGCCTGGATTTGACGATTCTCGCCGACGTAGCCTGGATCATCGTAATTCACGAATCCGTATCGCAATGTTTGGCCGAAAACGGCCCAGCTGATCGCGATTAAAGCGGCGCAGACGGAGATTTTTGAAAGTGATCTCGTGTCCACGGCTGCGTGGGAATTAAGACACAGCGGACTCCCGCGCAAACACCTCGCCAATTAATGGCGGTCTGGAGTTGGCTGACCGAATTTCCGACGTTAAAATCGCGGACATGTTTACCGGCTTGATCCAGGAAGTTGCCAAAGTGGTTTGGATCCGAACGACCGACCATGGCACTCAATTGCAAGTCGCTGCGCCGCGGCTCGGCGCGGAGGTGGTGGTTGGCGACAGTTTCGCAGTGAACGGTTGCTGTCTCACCGTCAGCGCGCGGAACGAGAAACAACTCACGTTTGATTTGCTTGAGGAAACATTGGACCGAACGAACTTAAAACAGCTCAGGCCCAATAGTCTGGTAAATCTTGAGCGGGCGCTCGTGGCTGGCGCACCGCTGGGCGGCCACTTCGTTCAGGGACACATCGATTGCAGCTCGAAGGTGATTTCATTTGATGCAAGCGGGGCGGACCATCGTCTCGAAATCGAATTGCCCACCGATTTCGCGCACTATGCCGCTTACAAAGGTTCGGTCGCCATCAATGGCATCAGTCTCACCATCGCAGAGCTTCTTCCCAACAGTTTCGCGGTCTGGATCATTCCCCACACCAAACAGCATACCAACATTGCTGCCATTCAGCCGGGGGACGACGTAAATATCGAGTTCGACATTCTGGCCAAGTATGTCGAACGGATGCTGGCCCGCTATGCGCCTAAAGAATAGGCTGCTCTCTCTATATATAGTACGCGCAGGATTGGATCCCGAACGAACAAGCCTATGATGACGCGGAGACGGATTAACGCAGCGCGGCCGCAACTTGTGGGCGTGATCGCTTCCACCACTGATCTCGATGTGGCGGTTGCCATGGAACAGCCGCCCGATCTTTTCGAGCTTCGGCTGGATTGTCTTTTTCCGGTTACGAATCGCCTCGAAAAGAAAATCTTTCGCCTGCGCGCACCACTTCTGATCACTGCACGGGATCCACTGGAAGGCGGCGCGAATAACTTACCGTTCCCAGCGCGGCACGATTTGCTATTGCGATTTCTGCCGCGTGCCAGGTTCGTAGACGTTGAGTTGCGATCGGCGGACAGATTCAAGTCGCTGACGGGCGACGCCAAAAATCAAAAGGTCCGTCGGATTCTGTCGTATCATAATTTCCAAGCTACGCCCTCGTTGCACAGCTTACATGTCAAAGCGAAGCGGGCCAAACGGATGGGCGCCGATGTCTTCAAGGTCGCAACCCGGATCGACACCCATGCAGCGCTGGCGCGCCTTGTCGATTTCATCGGTGGGAACGACTTGGGCCTTCCAATAAGCGCAATGGGTATCGGCAGGCTCGGCGCGATTTCGCGCCTGTTGCTCGCGCGCGCCGGCTCGGCGCTGAACTATGCTGCGCTTACCCAGCCAAACGTCGAAGGCCAATTATCGATCGAAGTGTTGCGTTCGGCACTGCCGGGCTAGGGCTGGCGCTCTTCTTACCCCGTAAATAGCTCGCGCGTCGTGCATTCGATCATTGGTGAAAATCCCTCGCGCAACTGAGCTGGGCCAAGGATATTAACCGCGAAGTGAACGATGAGTCTGTAACGCTGCCCGATGAAATACCGGTGATGCCGTTGCCGGGGGCGGTCCTTTTTCCGCACGCGTTGCTGCCGCTTTATATTTTCGAGCCGCGCTACCGGGACATGCTCGAACACGCGCTCCGACACGATCGTATGTTCAGCGTGACCTTGATCAAACCGAGTTGTCCAGAATGGCAGGCGCCGGAAGATTTTTTCCATTTCGCAACGGTTGGGCTCATTCGCGCCTGCGTCGGCCGAAACGATGGAACTTCGAACCTCGTGCTTCAAGGTTTGCATCGAGTCCGCTTCACCAGCTTTGCCCAGGAATCACCCTTTCCCGTGGCCAGAATCGAGGTGGTCGAATCCAGCAACGACCCCACAGTTGAAACCGAAGCGCTGGGCGAAAAAGTCGTCGAACTTTATCGAAAACTAAAACGCAACGGCCGCCAACTCCCGTCAAAAATCGATGACTATCTTACGCAGCTCGGCGATCTCGAAATGCTCGCTGATTTAGTTGCCTCGACATTCGTTGACGATGCGCTCCGCCGTCAGCGCGTGCTCGAAGAGCCATTGGTGAACCAACGCTTGCGGCTACTCATCACGTTTTTGCAGGACGAAATTGGCAGCACCGCGGGTTAATCTGCCAGGTGGGCCGTGGCACCGGTAATGCGCGCGTATTCTTCCATCAGATAGCGATCCGTCATTCCAGCCACGTAATCGCAGACGGTGCGGTGTAAGCCTTCCTGCTCAAGCCGGCGCATTGCCAGATCACCGAGGTCCTTTGGATTGGCAATGTAACTTTCGAAAACCTTCTTTAACATCTCGCACGCGCGGCGGTTCACTTCCGCGACCCGCGGATGATAATAAACATTCGCATAAAGGAATTTTCTGAGCGCCGCGTTTAGCTTTCTCAAGACGTCGCTGTAGTGAATCAGCTCTGACGACTGATTGCGCACGTCATCGGAGTTTTTCGGGTTCGCCTTTGAAATTGACCTCGCGCTGGTGGTGACCACGTCCTGGACCTGGAGGTCGATGATGTTTCGAATGATCAGTTTCTGCAGCTCCGCCTCGCGCGCATTCGGATAATGCTCCAGCACATGTTTTAGGCTCCGATTCCAAACTTCATTCTTACTCAACTGGGCGGCGCTCAGAATTTCGAAATCGACCGCGTCATCCAAGTCGTGACTGTAATAGGTTATTTCGTCCGCCAAATCTGCGATCTGCGCTTCGAGCGACGGAAACCCCCTTGTCCGTTCGTGTTTCTGCAAACCTTCCCGCACTTCGAACGTTAGATTCAATCCGGGAAAATCCGGATACGCGTTCTCGAGCAACTCCACGACGCGCAGGCTTTGCCTGTTATGTTCGAATCCGCCATGATCCCGCATGCATTCGGCGAGGACTTCTTCGCCCGAATGTCCGAACGGCGCGTGCCCGAGATCGTGCGCTAACGCGATCGCTTCCGCCAGATCTTCGTTCAGTGCAAGGGCCCGCGCGATTGTCCGACTGATCGACGCGACCTCGATCGAATGCGTCAGCCGTGTCCGCAAATGATCTCCCGTGCCATTGAGAAAAACCTGAGTCTTGTACTCAAGCCGTCGAAACGCGCGTGAATGAATGATTCGAGCGCGATCTCGCTGAAACTCGGTGCGATAAGCGTGGCTCGGCTCCGGATATTTTCGGCCTCGTGAATCCCCGGATTTTTGCGCGAACGGCGCAAGCGTCGCTCGCTCGGTCACCTCCATCTCTTCGCGCGTCTTCCAACCACCCTTCACTTGCTCGGCGATTTCGCTTCCAACCCCTCCCGCAACGCGCGCGCAGCGCGGCGCGCTTCCAATCGCACCATTAGCAAATCGAAAATTGCCAGTAACATCGCGGTAAAGGTCAGCCAAACGCAGACGATCCAGAACAGAATCACGAACCAGGGATGCTCGCGCGGGTTCATCGCTGATTGGAAAACCGTGAATCCTGCCACCAGCATCAACACGGCGAGGGCGAGCAGGACCACCATAGCCTTTCGGCGGGTTCGTTGATCGCAGATCACGCCACGCGTTGCGTGGATGATGAACGACGCTGTCTCCAGGCGTTTTTCCTCAGGCGGCTCTTCCATCAGCAGCGTCGGCACACTTCCGTTAAATTCCGAACAAAACAAGTGCTCCAACTCTGCCACAGGGAGAATGCACCGTGGCATCTGCCCGGGTAGCCCACCGGGAAATCCCAATCGTGCCTTTGACGCGAATCGGCTTCTCAGCGGCGACTCGAACTGCTTTGATGCTGCCGTGAAAAAAGCGAAATCGAAACCGCGTATCGCGCGGAAGCAGCCGGCGCCGAATAAAGTCGAACGCAGAGTTTCTCCACCAAAGGCGGCGTTGCGCAGTGAAGCGTTCGCGCGCGCGCTGACCGACGCCCGGGCACATCTGGGGGATCCTGAGCGTTTACGCGAGCTCTTCGAAGAAGCTGCCCGAAAAGCGGCGGCTGTTCCAAAGGAGCCTTTTGAAGATTCATGGCCCTACCTTCAGGCGATGTTGCGTTTGATTCGCGCCTATTTTCGCGGCGAATATCGCAACGTGCCGCACGAGGGGCTGTTGTGGATCATCACGGCAATGAACTATTTCGTAGACCCGTTCGATCTTATTCCTGACGAAGTTCCCTTTCTCGGTTTTGTAGATGACGCAACGGTCGTCTCATTCGCCGTCGCGCGCACTCGCGGGACGCTTGACGACTTCATGACTTGGGAAATAAGCGCGTTTTGACTCGGCGGACTGGCGTGGCGGATAATTCGGAGCAGTTGTGAAACGGAAACTAAACGCGTTGGTGGTTGATCCAAGACTTAACCGTGTTTTCGCGGCGGTGCTGGAACGGGCGAAATGGTTCGCGAAAAACCCAAAGGCATTGCGCAAGTTGTTTCAAGAAGCAGCGCGTAAAACGAAGTCTATCCCGAAAGCGCCTTTCATGGATATGTGGGGTCACCTTCAAACCATGCTGCGCTTGATCCGCGCCTTTTATCGTGGCGAGTACCGCGATGTGCGAATCGCAAACCTTGTTCTGATCATCGGTGCGATAATCTACGTGCTCGACCCCTGGGACCTGATTCCTGATTGGATTCCCGGACTTGGTTACTTGGACGACGCCACGGTGTTGGCTTTTGCCACTCAGAAAACGCGAGAAACCCTTGACGATTTCACCGCCTGGGAAACGGGTGCGCCGTAATGCCGATTTTCATTCGCCGTCCCGCAGAGACGGCCTACATCTAAACTAGAATCAACGCAGGATTTTCGAGAAAATGGCGGAGCTCCTTAAGATACTCCGCGCCGAGTGCGCCGTCGATCACGCGGTGATCGCAACTCATGGTAATGCGCATTCGCTGACCGGCGATAATTTTATCGCAATCATCGACAACCGGCACTTCATTTACCTTGCCAATCGCCAGAATGAAACCCTGCGGCGGATTGATCACCGCGCTAAACGAATCGATTCCCATCCCGCCGAGATTTGAAACCGTAAATGATCCGCCCTGAAATTCTTCCGGCTTCATCCGCTTATTGCGCGCGCGATTTGCCAGGTCTTTCACCGCTTCGCTGATCTCGCGAAGGGATTTGTTTTGCGCGGCACGGACCACAGGGGTTAGCAATCCATCGTCAATTGCGACCGCGATTCCAAGATCGACGTCGGCGTACTGAACAATTGCGTCGCCGTCAAACGATGCGTTCGCGCGCGGGACCTTTACCGCCGCCATTACGGCCGCTTTCAAAACGAAGTCGTTCACCGTCATCTTGGCGGCGTCGCTTTGTTCGCCGGCCGATTTTAATTCTTCGCGCGCGGCCATCAACGGCGCGGCGTTGATCTCGATCGTCAGATAAAAATGTGGGATGGGGCCGAGACTTTGAACAAGGCGTTCTGCGATACCTTTGCGCATTCCGGAAAGCTGAAAACGTGTCTCACCTTCTCTTTGTAGCCGCGGCCCGGCGGGCCGCGCGGCGGATGAAGCGGGTCTTGCGGCCGACACGGCCGCCTCTACACCCGTGGTCTTCGCAGCCGCCCGAACATCCGATTCCGTGAGCCGACCTTCAGGGCCAGTTCCTTTGACACTCGAGAGATCTATCCCGAGCTCAGCTGCGACCCGGCGCGCGACGGGAGATGCTTTTATCCGCGATTCATCCGATTTTTCCTCTCCTTTTTGTTGCGATGGAGCAGTTTCTTTTTGTTTCGGCTCGGCCGGCGCAGCCCTTTGTGTTTCCGCTTTCGACTTTTCTTTCTTCGGGGCTTTCTCTTCTTTCTTCGGAGCCTGCTCACCCCCTCCGCCAATGAACGCGATCTTGTCGCCGACGTTTATCTTGTCCCCTTCTTTGGCGTAGATCTCGGTCAAGGTGCCATCCTCCGGCGATTCCCATTCCATTGTCGCCTTGTCCGTTTCGATCTCGGCGATGACTTCACCCGCTGAAACCTTGTCGCCCTTCTTTTTTTTCCACGAAACGAGCGTTCCTTCGACCATGGTGTCGCTCAGCTTGGGCATCTGGATCTCAGGCATACTAGAAAGTGATCAGTGAGCAGTGACAAGAAAGGGAAATCATGTGTAGCACACTTTTTTTATTGCAGAGATCAGTCTATCGGCGTTTGGAAGGACGAATTTCTCAAGATCCTCGTTGTAAGGCATAGGTACGTCCTCTTGAGAAACGCGCATGATCGGGGCGTCGAGCTCATCAAAAATGTTCTTCTGAATCCGATAACAAACTTCCGCGCCGACGCCACAGAACGGCCGGTCCTGTTCCACAATCACTACTCGATGCGTCTTCGCGACTGACTTGTAAATCGCCTCCTCGTCGAGCGGTTTGATCGAGCGAAGATCGACAATTTCCGCGGAAATATCTTCCTCCTCGAGCTGGGCGGCGACGCTTAGCGCCAGCGGCACTGTTTGAGCGTAACAGAGGATCGAGACATCGCTGCCCTCGCGTTTCACTTCAGCTTCGCCCAGCGGGATCAGCAGCTCCTCGTCGGGAGGTTCCACCATTCCTTTTGAGCTATAAAGCAGCTCAGCTTCCAGCACGAGCACGGGATTATCATCTCGAATTGCGGTTTTCAGCAGTCCTTTGGCATCGCGCGGAGTCGCGGGCGTACAAACTTTCAGGCCCGGCACGCTCGCGTAGAAGTTTTCGGTGGCATGAGAATGGGTAGCAGCAAGCTGATGCGCCGGACCGTTCGGCCCACGGAACGTAATCGGAATATTAAACTGGCCACCTGACATCATGAACATGTTGGGCGCGTTGTTTACAACCTGATCGAACGCCACCAGAGAAAAACTCCAGGTCATGAATTCGATGATTGGCCGCAAGCCCGCCATGGCCGCGCCGACGCCGAGCCCCGCGAATCCGTTTTCGCTGATCGGTGTGTCGACAATTCGTCTGGGGCCAAAGCGATCGAGCAAACCCTGGCTGACTTTGTAGGCGCCGTGATACTCCGCGACTTCCTCGCCCATCAGGAAAACATTCGGATCGCGCTCGAGCTCTTCGGCGAGCGCTTCGTTCAACGCCTGACGGTAAGTAATTTCCCTCACGATTTGTTCCCTTCGTAGTAGACGTACTTGAAAACGTCTTCGACCGGCAGCTCCGGGCTTTCCTCGGCAAATTTTACCGAGTCGAGCGCGGCTTGTTTCGCTTTCTTGTCGATCTCGTCGAATTGGTCATTCGTGAGCTTGCCTTCGCGGGTGAGCTGCGCTCGCAGACGACTGATCGGGTCGTCGAGCCGATATTTCTCCAGCTCTTCCTTGGTTCGATAACTGGCTGGGTCGGACATCGAATGGCCACGATATCGATACGTCCGCACTTCGAGGAAGGCCGGATGCGGATCTTTGCGGATCGACGCGGCCACTTCCACGATCTTGTCGCGCACCTCGCGAAAATTCATTCCATCAACAATATCGGCCGGAATGTCGTAGCCTTCGGCGCGATCAACGATCTGTTTCAACGAGGTCGATCGCTTCACCGACGTGCCCATGGCGAAAAGATTATTTTCGCAAATCAAGATCACTGGAAGCCTGTAGAGGGCAATCAGGTTAAGCGCTTCGTGAAAGGCGCCCTGATTAATTGCGCCATCGCCAAAGAAGCAAAGTGTAACCCGATCTTCGCTGCGATATTTCGACGCAAACGCCAGACCCGCGGCCAGCGGTACGTGGGCGCCGACGATCGCGTGCCCGCCGTACATATGCCGTTGCTTGTCGAAGAAATGCATCGAACCCCCGAGGCCTTTGGTGCAACCGGTCGCTTTTCCGAAAAGCTCAGCCATACAGGCGTCGGGACTCGTCCCGCGCGCGAGCGCGTGCCCATGGTCGCGATACGCGGTAATGATATAATCGTCATCCCGCACGGCAGCGACGGCGCCGACCACCACCGCTTCCTGTCCGATATAAAGATGGCAGAAGCCGCCGATTTTCTGCGATTGATACTGCTGGCTCGCCCGTTCTTCAAAACGACGAATCAACAGCATCATCGCGAGCATCTCGACTTCGTCGCGTTGCTCGGACCGCTGCATCGAATCTTATGCGACTCGAGGCAAAGCAGCTCCAGCGCGCGCCCGGCTGGTGTTTCGCCCAAGGTTCATGCACACGACAAAAAGCAGCGTGAAAAAGAAGTCGCTTAATACAGTGTTGCGAAAAAACATCCAGGTAGGCGTGGCGCTATAAGCGGGTAAACCCGTGGTTTGCGCTTGAATTAATCCGGCAACGTCCTTCGTGTAACTCGGCTCGCTCAGCCACGAGAAGGTATTTACAACCAGATAGAAAATCACCGATCCCAAGATTGACGCCGGGAGCAGAGTTTTAAGGGATGCGCGATCTTGAAGACCGAGCCCGATCAGCCCAATGAGCAAGAAAGCTATGTAGTGGCCGACCATCTGGGCCTGAAGCAACGGCGCACCGTAAACGTAATTCAGAACCAGGTCGGACACGAACAGCGCGCCGAGCGGGACGATGAATTTGAATTTCGGCGGAAAGTAAGCCGCGCCGCACAGCGCGATTGCAGCCATGGGTGCGAAGTTCGACAGCCACAACGCGGTCCCGGAATGTATGAGAAGACCCGCCGCAACTCGATAAGCGACGGCCGACAAAGTGAGAATAAGCGCCGGAATCATCGACCGAAATCTACCCGACCCGCGAGAGATGGAAAGTCGATTTGCCGGGACCTGCGGGCCCACCGGTAAATGCCAAAGCGGACGATTCCTAGACTCTTAATTTATCGCCAACCTGCTCCTGCCAATGATGAATTCGTGCAGAAAACTCGTTGATCGCGTCCCGGTGCGAACCGTCGTAATACAAATTGCGCTTCTCGGCGGGATCCTGGTTAAGATTGTAGAGTTCATTCTTATCCCTATCGCGGAGGCAGAGTTTCCAACCATCGGGCGAAACCACAGCACGAGTTGATTCGCGAAGACAAGCTGCGACGTCCTCTTTGCTGGCGAGCTTGCTGCGCTCCATAGAGAGATCCGGTTTTGTCGGCGCCCACTGAAGGAAAATGAAATCTGCCGGCGTGGTTTCACCGCGAACCAAACCTGCTCTGCTTTTTCCGGCGCACTGGGAAGGGACGGGTTTGCCCAGAAGATCGAGAATGGTCGGCACAAAATCGATGTGACTTATCGCTTGCGAGCAACGCCGCGGAGTTTCGCCCGGCACACGCACGAAATAGGGAACCGTCGCAGATTGCTCGAACATCAACTGCTTGCCGAACATTCCGTGTCCACTCATCATATCGCCGTGATCGCTGGTTAGAATCGTGATCGTGCGGTCACGCAATCCAAGATCGTCGACCTTGGCGAGGATTGCTCCGATACTGTGGTCGATCTCGGTAATCAGACCAAGATATTTCTGTTTGATACGACGATAGTCCGCGGCATTCGGATGCTGTTGTCGGTAAAACTCCTGGCGCAATCGATAACGCAATGGCATTTCCTCGCCGAAAATATCGTCGGCGGTGGGGTCGAGCGAAATGGTATCGATCGGATGCTCATTGTTGAACGGCCCGTTGTACGGCGGGTGCGGTTCGAAGAAGGCAACAAACAAAATAAAAGGTTCGCGCCGATGCCGCTCCAGAAAGTCACATGCTTTTGTTTCAAGAAACTTCGGCTTGGATAACTCGAAAGGCAGGGTGGTTGGAAATTCAAGGCTGAAACACTTCCCGTTGTGTCGATCGGGTTTGTAACCCTTCGATACAAGAAATTTCGTATAATCGCTCTGTCCGCCCTTCTTGTGGCCGTGTTCCGCGCTCTTGAAAGCGTCTTCGATCGAGACCCATTCCTGGAAACCGTGCTGGGGCAGGAACTCATCGCCGAGATGCCATTTTCCAAAATATCCGGTGCGATAAGCTGAATCACCGAGCATTTCCGGTAAGCAGCGAAAGTGGACTGGCAGAACATCTTTGTTGTCTGTGCAACCGGTTTGGTGAGGCCAGGTACCGGCAAGCAGGGAGGAGCGGGACGGCGAACAAATTGGGTGGGTCACATAGGTCCGTTCAAATACGACCGATTCCGATGCCAGTTGCTTGAGGTTCGGCGCGCGCAGGTTAGCCGCAGTCCCGTCAAGGATCAGGTCTCCGCGAAGTTCGTCTGGAAGAAAGACGATGAGATTGGGTCTTGCCGAGGAACTAGAGAGTTGCGCCGCCGAATGACCTTTAATAGCAACCGCTGCAGAGCCAAAGGCGACCGTGCGCAGAAAGGAACGGCGCGATATTCTTACCACGCTTACGAGTACGAAGAGTCCTCGGCACGCTCAAGACGGGCGTGACCGGAAATTTGCGTCAGGGAGCAAGCAACAGATCGGGTCTCGCAGTAAATCAAAAGCCGGTGTTGGCGGTAGCCGTCGCCGGTTACTTCTTGCTGGCAAGCAAAGCATTCAATCGTGCTTTGCGACGATTGGCCGCGTTGCGATGGATGACTCCATGCTTGGCCGCCCTGTCGAGCGCAGATATCAAACTGCGAATCTGCTGTGCATCGGGTTTGGCCGTTGCCCGAACTCGTTTTTGAAGGGAATGCAGTCGGGTGCGCACGCCGCGGTTTTGAGTGGCGCGGGCGAGAGATTTTCGAGAACGTTTCGCAGCAGATTGTGTGTTAGCCATTTTATTTAATCGGGCGTCGACGGTCGCGCAGACCGTCGAAATGTCAAGATGCCGATCTTTCGGCGGCGCTTTAGGATGAGACGTGCGAACCCGAAGCGACTTTGATTTGCGAATTGTCTTTGTCTTTGTCTTTTCTTAGCCCGGAATCCGAAGCGGGCGAATCGAAGCCGTAAACTTCCGGATCGGCCATGTTCGAAGCTTTCGGCAGACGGTCCTGAACAATTTCCACCGGTGTTCCAAGCGGGAGCTGACCGTAAAGAGCAACTACGTCAATCGACCTCATCCGGATGCAACCGAAACTGGCCGGCCGACCCAGCAACTTCTCTTCGTTCGTCCCGTGGATGTAAATGCAACGATGAAACGCGTGCGCGTTGGCAACTTCCAAGCCTCGCAGCCAAATGATGCGGGTCATTACTGGATCGCGCCCGGGCGTGTTAGGTTGAAGAATCTCACCAGTCCAGCGTCGATTGTGAAAGACAGCGCCGATTGGCGCCCTGTCGCCGATCTTTTGCGCGACTTGCAACAGACCGAGCGGGGTTGCGAGGCTGCCCCACGCATCGCCCAATCCATATTTTGAAGTCGAGACGGGATAAGTCGCCGCGATCGCGCCGTTTTCAAGCAGGATCAGCCTCTGATCCCGTACGCTAATGATGACACGAGTGGACAGGGTCGGCGCCGGTATACTCGCAGCGTTGACCGAGCTGATCGACAAAACCAGGGCTAGGGCCAAGGCGGAGGAACGAAACATCCGCGCTTTAATACTCAGAAAACGCACGTTGTCACGCGGGAATTGGAGAAGCTGAACGAGAGGCTCCGAAACTGAACTTTGGCGACCAAGGCAAGAGTGACGATACTGCCACATAGAAAAAGCCGCCCTGAAACATGAGCAGGAAGGGTACCGACAGAAATTGACGGTTGGTGACGGCGAACCACACGAAGTAGCTGAAATAAATGGCAAAGGCCAGCTCGGCAATCGGCAAAGTCGATTTCAATGCGCGGTACTTGCAGCTGCGCCATGATTGTGACTTGCGTTCAATGCCATATTTTGGCGTCCGCGTGAAATCGGACTGGTGGTTGAAGATCGCCTCCAAAACAGCTCGCGCATTGTTCAAGGAGAGACCGATGCCAAGCCCGAGCAAACACGGAAGCAATAACATTTGTTTCATCCAGGTGCGCGGATGCAGTTCGCGCTGGGCACAAACGTAAAACACGGCCACCGAAACCGACGCGGTCAAAAAGATCGGAATGTCGATCAAGAGCGTGCGTACCCAACCGCTCTGCGGGCCGCCGGTTGAGGGATGCAGAAGCACGCAGAGACAAGCCAGAAGCAAATAGGCGAAATTCGAGACCAGGTGTCCGGTCGCTTCGGCTTTGATCGCGAACGGAAGTTCACTCCGCCAAATACGCGGAAGAAGCTTTTTGCAAGTTTGAATCGAACCTTTGGTCCAGCGGTGTTGTTGGGATTTAAAGCCATTCATGTCCACCGGGAGCTCGGCTGGAGTGACAACGTCGGGAAGAAAAACGAACTTCCAGCCCGCTAGCTGCGCGCGGTAACTCAAATCGAGATCTTCACAAAGGGTGTCGTGCTGCCAGCCGCCGGCTTCTTCGATGCACTTCTTTCGCCACAATCCGGCGGTCCCATTGAAATTAAAAAAGCGCCCACTTCGGCTACGCGCGGTCTGCTCCAGCACAAGGTGGCCATCTAAGAACATTGCCTGGACACGAGTCAGCAACGAATAGCCGCGATTCAAGTGACCCCAACGCGTCTGGATCATGCCGACCTTCCGGTCTGTGAAAAAGTGGATGGTTCGCTGAAGCAAATCCCGCGGCGCAACGAAATCTGCGTCGAGAATGCAGACGAATTCACCATCGGCCGCTTCCAGTCCAACCGCGAGCGCGCCGGCTTTGAAACCGGTCCGGTCCACCCGATGAATCAGTTGAACGTTGTAACCGCGACGGCGCAATTCGTCAGCACAAGTTGCGGTAACGTCGCGGGTGTCGTCGGTGGAATCGTCCAGCACCTGGATTTGCAGCAGCTCCCGCGGATAATCGAGCTCGCTGACTGAACGGAGCAGGCGCTCCACCACGTAAATCTCGTTAAAAATAGGGAGCTGAACCGTGACCTTGGGCAGTTTATCGAACCGGCCGGCCGGGACAGTCGCTCGCTTGCGGTTCTTCAGGAAGAGATAGATGATGAAGTAGCGGTGCACACCGTAAGCCGACAGACCAATAAGCACGGCCAGATAACACGCTGTCCAAATCACATACCCGAGGCTTCCTTGCATAAGGTGAGCTGCCAGTATTAAGACAGCACGCGCATGATGGCGTTTCCGAAGCAGCCGTCAAATCAAAAATGGTGCGATTGCCTCGCAAAAACGACGCAAAATCGTTCCAAAATCAGTCCAATGTCGATCCTCTACGGATTGGTCGTTGTAGGGACAGCTCTGGTGTGTCACGCCATTGGAGCGGAACCGCCGCCCAGCGGCGAAGGCCACGCATTCGAAGAGCTCGGAGTCAATCGTTACACAACGCCGTCAATCGCCCGGATTTTCAATCAGCTCGACCAGCTCAAACCGGTTCCGTTTGATCAATTAAAGAGCGACTTTCCGCAAGTTGCCGGAGCCAGTCGCGAGCAAAAAAGCCTGATGTTTGGCGGATTAATTGCCAACGGATTTCTGCTCGTTGAAGCAGAAAAGAAAAATCTGATCGAAAACTTCGGACAGGTTTTGATGCAGCAGGCGCGGGCGCTCGGAGTCGGGAACCGTGTGATGCGCCATAGCGCCAGTCTCACCGAGTTTGGTCGACGCGGCGAATGGCCCCGCATGCGTCAGGAATTAATCATTACCCAAACCGATGTCGAACAGGCGATGGTCGAATTGCGCGACGAGAAAATGGCGCACTTGATTAGTCTCGGCGGCTGGTTACGCGGCTTGGAAATATCCGCCTCAGCTGTGGAGCTCGATTTTTCGCCACAACGCGCAAAAATCCTCGCCCAGCCGGATTTGGTTGACTATTTCGCCGGGGAGCTCGAAACGCTGCCGCCAGCGCTGATGCACTCGCCCCTGTTCGAAAAACTCCGTGCCGGCATAACTGCGCTGGGTCCGGCTCTAAAAAAATCTCCAACGGAAATTACGCAGGCTGACGTGAGCGCGATTCGGATTCAAGCAAACGAGTTGAATAAAGCGATTCGGCAAGGCGAATAATTAATCGGGCAGACCGTTCGGCGGCAAGCGCTGTGCTGTTGATATGCTATCTTTGCTAGCTACTCCGCGGTATGCCGTTGCGAAATCTTGCGAATAAAGGACGAGATAACCGCCTCGAGCGCTTCAACATAGTCATCTCGATCCTGCTGGCCGGCTGGATTCCGTCGATTCTGACCCTGGTCGTTTCCTATTCAATTTTGAGTCGAACGCTCGAGACCAGCATTTTGAAAGACCGGCAGACTTTCGTCCAATTGATCGCCCATCTTGTCGGCGATGATCTGAGCGGAACGAGTGGGATCATCGATTATTATCAAACTTTGCCGGAAGTCGCCCGCATATTCAATTCGCCGAGTCCACAGTCGGCCGGCCAGCAATGGCTGGGGACAACGTTTTATTCTCATCCGCGGATCGACGGAATGTTTCTAACGACTCGCGACGGCCGGTTGATTGCCTCGATCCCCTCTCTTCCCGAGATGATTGGCAAGGAAGTCGATTCAGGCTCGTGGCGCGCAGAAGCAGAGAGGCTGACGACTGCATACGTCTCGCCGGTGCATCCCCGTATGGCAGACGAACGAATAGTGACTGACGTGGTGGGCGCAATCCGCGCTCCGGACAAAACGGTTATCGGTTATCTTGGAGTTTCAGTCCTGGTAGAACGAATCGGACGCCGGCTGGCGGCAATTCAATTCGCCGATCAATCGACCTGTCAGGTAGTCGATCAAACTGGACATCCCCTGTTCACCAATGATTTCCGACCGAATCCGGGGTCAATAACCTCGAGCGACTCGATTTTGCCACCAGAGATTTCGCAAAAAAAGGCAGGCAATCTGGAGCGCGGCGGCAATCTCTATTCTTTTGCACCCGTCGAAACCGCCGGGTGGACCGTGGTCGTAAAGCAACCGAAGGCGATCGCTTACAAGCCACGCCGCGACCTGCTGGAACGAATGGCAGTGCTGACTGGATGGTTGGTCACGGCGATTTCCATTTTCGCGTGGTTCGGTGGCCGGTTTTATCGCCGCCAGACAGAAGCGGCGCGTCGGATTGAACGCGAAGTTATTTTCAATGAAAAAATCCTGGCCAACATGCCAATTGGAATCGCTTTCGTTGATCCAGCCTCGCGGAAGTTTTTGCAGGCGAACGACGCGTTCACGCAGATGGCGCAACGCTTCGGGAGACTGCCACCGCGCCGCGATGTCATCGGCTCGACCTACGAAGATGTAAAAATCGCGCCGGCGGATGCGATTGAACGTGTTCTCTCCTTCGGCACGCCGTTTCAATTGATCGAGCAACCGTTTCCAGACGAAGGCGGCATGACGCACTTCGTGAACGTGACGCTTTTGCGCTTGCAAGCGGCTGACCAGACGGTCCAGGGCATCCTCTATTTTGTGGAAGACAAAACGCGTGACGTAACCTTGCGGCACGAGCTGATCAACGCCAATGCGGCGAAGGATCAATTCCTCGCGTTGCTGTCACACGAATTGCGAAATCCGCTCTCGCCCGTGATCGCGATGGTCGGCGAACTCGAAGCTTCAACGCCGCGCTCACCAAAATTGCGGCAGGCGCTGGAAGTTATTCGGCGAAACGTGGAACTCGAAGCGCGATTGATTGACGATCTGCTCGACGTAACGCGCATCGCCAAGGGCAAACTGCAACTGACCCTCGAAGCCGTCGACGTGCACGAAATTCTTCGGTGCGCCTACGAAATCTGTCGCGGCGATATCGAAATGAAATCGATCGAGACAAAATTCGACCTCAATGCCCATGAGGTTTATGTGGAGGGCGATCCCGCACGCTTGCAGCAGATCTTTTGGAACCTGATTAAGAACAGCGTCAAGTTCACGCCGGCCAACGGATGCATCACAATTTCGACGTCGAATCCGCAGCCCGATCAGGTCGAAATCCACGTTATCGACAACGGGATTGGCATAGAACCGGATAAGATCGGAAAAATCTTCAACGCGTTCGAACAAGGGCAGACCTCAATCACACGCAGGTTTGGCGGACTCGGCCTGGGTTTGGCTATTTCCAAGGCGATGGTTGACGCACACCGAGGAAAAATTCGGGTGGAAAGCGCTGGGAAAGACAAAGGCACGACTTTCGCAGTCCAACTGAATACTGTCCCTGCGCCTGCCATCGCTACCAATGGCGCCGATGGCGAACAGCCGGTCTCAGATGCCGAGGGTGTCCCAGCACGAAGGCATCATCTCCTTTTGGTGGATGATCACGTCGACACCTGTACCGGGATGAAAATGATGTTGGAACGACGGGGTTACGATATCAGCGTCGCCTATTCGGCCGATCAAGCTTCAGAAAAGGCGCGCCAGCAAGACTTCGATTTGCTGATCAGTGACATCGGTCTCCCGGACCGTAGCGGGTACGAACTAATGTCCGAGCTGCGCGAGAGCCAGGGTTTACCCGGAATCGCGTTGAGCGGTTTTGGAATGGAAGCGGACATCAGCAAAGCGCACGATGCAGGATTCTCCGAGCATCTCACTAAGCCGATAAACTTCGAGCGGCTCGAGAAAGCCATTCGTCGCTTGCTCGAATCCCCTCCTAACATCCTGACCGCGGGGGCCAGTCCCACGGAATTATCCTAGCCGCTGTTCCGTGCTCCTGCGGGCGTCGTCTTTTTGGCCGACGCATCTTTCAATTCGCGCGAGAGTTTTTCGACCCGCTGCCGCATTATCTTGCCGGCCTTGAACTTGACCGTCGCGCGTGAGGGAATCACAAAACTGCTGCCGGGCTGGTTTGGATTCCTACCGACGCGGGGTTTGGTCAATCGCGGCTGGAAGATCCCGAAGTTGCGCAGTTCGACTGGAACGTTGTTGGCCAGACTGTCGGTGATTTTGTCAAGCGTGCGCTGGACAATGTCGAAGACCTGGTGCTGCACCATTCCGGTCTGATTGCTGATCGCAACTACGATGTCGCGTTTGGTAAGTTTAGCCATACTTCTAAACAAGAATCGTGTGCCGCGACACAATCGCGGGCATAATTCAGGGGGGAAAGTAAATCCTTTACGCCCAGCCGTCTAGCCCAGAGTGCAGCTGATCAGTGCGCCTGGACGGGCCGCCGGAAAAATCGGCTGCGGATCTGGTTCCAGTAATAATCGAACACGGATTGTTCGGCTAACTCTCTGCGGCGCGCTTTCAACTGGCCTTGCATTAGACCAAGTTTTGTAAACGCGGCGTTCCAGTCCGTTTCCAAACGACGAATCTCATCGCTACTGAGATCGCGCACGCCGCGAATCGACGCACCACGTTGCAAGACGCTCATCGCTTTGCCCGATACTTCCGCGACGATGTTCAGCTCGCGCAGAATGTAATCGGTCTCTTGCAACAGGTTGCCGCGAATTTCAGTAAACTGCCGCTCCTGTTCCGAAGAGATGATCGGCTTTGCTTTGTCCAGACCATAGGTAATCAGGTCATGGAGACGCTTCCAATTATCCAACTGCAATCCCACGAGACGCAATTGGGTATCAACTCTCTTGTCACGCATTGCAATGAAGTCTAAACACTCACCAGCTCGAGCGTTTCATCGAGCTTTTGCAGATTATCGATGAGCAGGTGGGCCCAGGGACGATTCACCGTCTGGTCCTGGCTAATGATCCCTTCTTCGAAGTAGAAACGGCCTTGTCGCCACCGAAAAATCTCCGCGACCGCTGCTTCGCCTTCTAGCGAGCCAAACACCGCGTGCCGAACCGATCCCTGTTGCAAATAGATTTCGCTGTTACCGCGGCCAGACTTGAAAGTGAAACGGCCACTCCGCTGACTGAGACAGCTCATTTGTAAGATTTCCGCCGCTGAAAATTGATTAAGATTTCCAATAAGTGAGTGACAAGGGTCAATTCCCTCCGCGGCAGAACCGGGATTGGAGTCTAGCGACCGCACAAACCGATTCAGATTCGTACGCAAATGCCAATCACTTCGCGACATCGGCAATAGTTCAATGTTTTGTTCCCGCGCGACTGCGTCGGTCTCCCGGTTGCCTTTGTCGCAAAGCAGGCAAGCGATGGTCAAAGACGGAAAATGTTGTCGCACATTTGTCGCCTGCTCAAGGGCGAGGGCTGTCTCGCCCTCGATGATCAAGCCGTCGAAATTCTCGGCGAGCAAGGCCGAGACAGATTCCGACAGATTCCGGACGACCTGGATCTCCAGGCTTCCGTTCTCGTCGAGAATGGCCAGGGCCCGATCTTCGAAGACCGGGTCGGCGTTTAAGATCAGGACTCTACTTTCCACAATTCCCAAATCAGCTCTATAGCAGGAATCTTGCCGCAAACGCCACCGCCGGGGCGACTTATCGCCGCCAATCTGCTCGCGGCGGAGGAGCTGCAAAGTGCTCCGGGGCAACGGCGTGGGCCGTGCGGAAATGCACTTTCGCCAGCTGGCGCAGTACCTCCGCACCCTTTTCCTCAACCAGCTTTCCCGCGACGGCCTTGACTGCTGGCGACACGCCCCTCTCCAGACGCAGGCCAAGCTTCTTCCCTTCCCGCTCAAGCCAGTTAATGAATCCGTCCCGCGCTAGAATCGAAGCCGCCGCCACCGCGATATCTGATTCCGCACGAGGCCGCTGCTGGATCTCTATCTTTTGGCCGTGGCGCAATAGCGATTGTTCAATTAAGCGGGCGTCCGCGAATTGATCTGAAAGTGAGCGAGCACAGTCGGGCTTTTTCGCCAACAAATTTTCAATTACTCGGGCGTGGCCCCAGGCCAGAAGCTTGTTGAGATTGCCAAACTTATCATAAAGCTCGTTATATTTCGCGGGGCCGATCAGGACCACATCGTTCAGCCCCATCGATGTCTTTCGAATTGTGTCGGCTAACGCCCGGATGCGCGCATCGGAACCGATTCGTTTGCTGTCCTGAACCCCCTCTTCGATCAATTTACGGGCAATCCCCGGATCCACATAAACGCCAGCTATCACCAACGGTCCGAAAAAGTCACCCTTGCCACTTTCGTCCACCCCAAAGTGCGGCTCGAACATTTCCGGGGAGTGAACCTCTTCATAACCAAGTTTCGCTTCACCCAGGATTTTCGGCTCGAGCTCGAACTGTACAAATTCCTCCACGCCTTTACCCTGGATCAGTGCCTTTGGTCCTTTCTCATAAACCGCGACGCTGAGCTTATTTCTTTGAGCAAAAAAAATGGTGTACGGTTTAACCGAAAATTCGAATCCAAGATCTTCAAGCAACGATCGCAGTTTGCCTGCCTGTTCGAGCGTCAACAAACTTGTGTAAGTGGCCAATCGCGCCATTTGCAAAACTTACCACGAAGAGCCCGAAGAACACACGAAGCATGTCTTTTGTCGCCGGCAGAATTTTCGTCGTGACTTCGCTTTGTTCGTGATTCAATCCGCTGCGTGATTCGTTCGGAATTCCGGCGTTATCTGTTGCGCTGGTACAGCAAAAACAGCCGCCACCTTCCCTGGCGGGACACGCGCGACCCCTATGCGGTCCTTGTTTCCGAATTCATGCTCCAGCAAACGCAGGTCGTTACCGTCCTGCCGTACTATAAAGATTGGCTGCGGCGATTCCCGACGTTTGCCGACCTGGCCCGCGCCCCAGAGAACGATGTTCTGCATGCCTGGCAGGGCCTCGGTTACTACGCACGCGCCCGGAATCTGCACGCGACCGCCAAGCTCATTGTGACCCGATATCGCGGCCAACTCCCCCGAGCGATCGCCAAAATACGGGAGCTTCCCGGTGTCGGAAAATATACGGCTCACGCGATCGCAACATTTGCCTTCGACCAGGCCGTGCCAATTGTTGAAGCAAACGTCTCGCGCGTCCTGAGTCGCGTTTTTGATCTGAGAAAGCCGATCGATTCGACGAACGCACGGAAAGTCTTATGGACCTACGCCACCTCGCTCGTGCCACGACGATCGGCAGCGCGCTACAATTCCGCACTGCTCGATCTCGGTGCGCTAATTTGCCTGCCTCGTAATCCGAGGTGCGGAATCTGCCCGGTGAAGAACTTGTGCGCCGCCAAAGATCCCGAGCTGTTGCCGATGAAACGCTCTAAGCCCGCAACGGAGCACTGGATCGAGCGACATGCTTTCATCGTCAGGCATCAGAAAATTCTGCTTCAGTCTGCCGACCGTCGCTGGCGCGGAATGTGGACCCTTCCCCAGCTCAACGGCCATTCCAGAATGGACGGCGCGATTCATGAATCGGTATTTCCATTCACCAACCACCGAATCACGTTGCAGGTCTTTTCAGTGCCAGCCCACAAGATCAGACTCCGTCGGACACGCTGGTTTAGTCGACCCCAACTTCAATCGATCCCCATCCCATCGCCGCATCGCCGCGCAATTGAACAACTCCTGACGAGCGCCTAACTTCGCGCGTGACCAGCACCGAAACGCTTCCAGACATTCGCGGCCACTTCGGCCCCTACGGCGGAATGTTTGTGCCCGAAACTCTGATGTCGGCCCTTCACGATTTGGCAGAGGAATATCAGCGCGCCAAGAAAGATGAGGCGTTTCAAAGTGAATTGTCGATGCTGCTCCGTGACTTCGCCGGACGTCCAACGCCACTCTACTTTGCGGACCGCCTGACGAATCGGTTCGATGGACCGAGAATTTACCTCAAGCGGGAGGACCTCCTTCACACCGGCGCGCACAAGATCAACAACGCGCTTGGCCAAATCCTGCTCGCCCAGCGAATGGGTAAGCGACGCATCATCGCCGAGACCGGCGCCGGTCAACACGGTGTCGCCACGGCCACAGCAGCTGCCCGCTTCGGTTGCGAATGCGTTGTCTACATGGGCAAAGTCGACATGGAACGGCAGGCGTTGAACGTCGCGCGAATGAAATTTCTCGGCGCGCAAGTCGTTCCGGTCACAGCCGGCCAGGCAACGCTCAAGGAAGCGATCAATGAGGCAATGCGCGACTGGGTCACCAACGTCCGGACCACTCATTATATATTGGGCTCGGTCCTAGGTTCGCATCCCTACCCCATGATGGTCCGTGACTTTCAGAGCGTCATCGGCGTCGAAACGCGCCAGCAGATTCTCGAGAGCGAGAAACGTCTGCCCGATTTGCTGGTAGCCTGTGTCGGCGGCGGAAGTAACGCTATCGGATTATTCCATCCATTCTTGAACGATCCTGGCGTTCGAATGACCGGGGTCGAAGCCGGGGGCCACGGAATTCATAGCGGCAAGCACGCCGCGCGTTTCCAGGGCGGACGACTTGGCGTGCTCCAGGGAACAAAAACTTTTTTGCTGGCAAACGAGGAAGGCCAGATTGAACTGACCCATTCGGTCTCAGCCGGCCTCGATTATGCCGCAGTCGGGCCCGAACATTCGTACTTACGCGATCTCGGCCGCGTAGAATATACTTACGCCACCGATGATGAAGCTCTTAACGCATTCAAGATTCTTTCTGAAACGGAAGGAATCATTCCCGCGCTCGAAACGGCACACGCGATCGCGCACGTCGCAAAAATCGCACCAAAGATGAAATCGACCGAAATTGTCATCGTAAATTGCTCCGGCCGCGGGGACAAAGATGTCGACCAGGCTGCGGCGGCGTTCGGCATCAGGGAGGACTCGAAATGCGATCGATGACCGGATACGGTCACGGCGAGACCGATTACAACGGCACGAAGTTCACCGTCGAGCTCAACTCGGTGAATCGTAAGCAAAGCGACATCGTGATCAATCTTCCACGTGATTTAGCGGCCCTTGAACCACAGATCCGCCAGACCATTAACGAAAATATCTCGCGCGGACGAACCAATGTAGTCGTCAGCTATCAAAATGGATCATCCGCATCGCGAAAATTGGCCCTCGATGTCGATCTTGCTCGATCTTATCACGACGCGATGCGGGCGCTCCAAAAAGAATTGAATGCGCCGGGCCAAATTACCATCGACTCGATTTTGCAGGCGCCGGGAGTGATGCGAACGCCTGAGGAATCATTCGATTCCGGTGATGCCTGGCCCGCGATCGACCGGGCGCTCCGAGCGGCGCTCAATGAACTGATCAAAATGCGCGAACGCGAAGGCAAGCATCTCGCCAAGGATTTGATTCGTCGCCTGAAAGCGATGCGCAAACAAATCAAAGAGATCCGCGGAATGCATCCCGACGTTGTCAAAAAATATCGGGCCGCACTGCTCGAGCGCATTCAAAAGGCCGGGCTGCCAATCTCCTCGGACGACGAAAGGCTGGTAAAAGAAGTCTCGTTTTTTGCCGATCGCTCCGATGTTTCGGAAGAACTGACGCGCGTCGAGAGTCATCTGGCGCAGTTCGCGCATCATCTTCGCCGGCACGAACCAGTCGGGCGGACCCTGGAGTTCATTACCCAGGAGATTTTTCGCGAGCTGAACACTCTGGGCGCGAAGGCGAATGACGCCGCCATCTCCCAGAGGGTCGTCGCTTGCAAGGCCGAGTTGGAGAAAATTCGCGAGCAAATTCAAAACCTTGAGTAGTCGATTCACTCGTAGCGGAATTCTCTTTGTGCTCTCCGCGCCGTCGGGCGCCGGAAAAACAACCCTGTTGGACGCCGTTCGGGAAACGTCAGAGTTTGTCTACCTGGTCTCCTGCACCACCCGACCCCCGCGAGCAGGTGAAGTCGAAGGCGAAGACTATCGATTTTTGTCACAGGAAGAATTCCGGGCTCGCGTCAAATCGGGCGAATTTTTGGAATATGCGACCGTGCACGGTTATCAGTACGGTACACTGTTGCGCCCGATTGTGGACAATCTAGGCAAGGGCCGTGATGTCTTGATCGACATCGACACGCAAGGCGCAGCCACCATTCGCAATTGCAAAGACGAATCCATCCAGAAGGCTTTCGCTGATATTTTTCTCATGCCTCCGAACGTCGACGAACTGCGCCGACGGCTGACCAAGCGCGGGACCGAGACGGTCGAGCAAATCGAAACCCGATTGGCCAACGCGATCCGCGAAATGGAACTGTGGACGCAGTATCGTTACACCATTATCAGCCGCACCACCGAGGAAGATTTGCAGAAATTTCGACACATCATGAATGCCGAGCGATATTTGAGCCGGCGCTTGATCCAAAAATAATCGCCGATCACCGATGAAACGAAATTCCAATCGACAGTCTGAAAAAAGCGGCTCACGCAAAGTGGTCCGAATGAGAGACGGCGCAAGAACGGTCGTGCTGGGAGTGACCGGATCGATCGCCGCCTACAAATCGGCCGATTTGGCGAGTCTGCTCGTGAAACAAGGACACACGGTTTTCGCCGTAATGACGCACGACGCGACGGAGTTCATCACGCCACTGACGTTGCAGACGCTTTCCAAGAATCCGGTGATGACAAGCTTCTTCGATGAGAAAGAGAACTGGCGACCGGGACATATCGAGCTGGCTGATCGCGCGAATCTTTTACTGATTGCGCCCGCCACCGCAAATGTCATCGCTGAACTCGCGCATGGTTTGGCGAATCATCCTCTTGCCGCAATCGCGCTGGCCACCCGCGCTCCGGTTCTGATCGCGCCGGCGATGAACGGCAAAATGTGGTCGCACCCGGCAACAGTCGAGAACGTGGCGAAATTAAAATCCCGCGGCGTGGAGTTCATCGGGCCGGAACAGGGAATGTTGGCCTGCGGTTACGAAGGCCTCGGCCGCCTTTGGAAAATCGAGGACATTGCCTTTCGCGCCGAATTTCTGCTCGCGCGTCAGGAAAATCTTATCGCGTGAGATTTCTCATAACGGCCGGCCCAACCCGCGAGCCGATCGACCCTGTTCGCTACATCAGCAACCGCTCGTCCGGCAAAATGGGCTACGCGATCGCGGAAGCCGCAGTCGAAGCTGGCCACCAGGTTGTTTTGGTTTCAGGGCCGGTCCATCTTGATCCACCAAACGGTGCAAAACTGGTTAGCGCTTCCACCAGCGATGAAATGTTCGAAGCGGTCCATCGAGGCGTCCGCCATTGCGACGTTCTCGTGATGTCGGCGGCGGTTGCGGATTACAAGCCGGCCCGGGCCTCCGGAAAAAAAATTAAAAAAAGCGACCAAAATCTCTCCCTCGAATTAATTGCGACCCGCGACATCCTGCTGTCCCTCCCAAAAACGGATCGCGAATATCTCGTTGTCGGATTCGCTGCTGAAACGGAAAACATCCGGGCAAACGCGCTGAAGAAACTTCGAGAAAAGAATTGTGATGTAGTGGTTGCGAATGACGCCCGCATCGCCATGGAAAGCGATGAAAACGAAATCACGATTTTGTTTCGTGATGGCAAAAAAAGGGAAATTTCGCGCGCGCCAAAGAAAATAATCGCGCGCGAGCTGGTAAAAATATTTGAAAATGTTCGCGAAAAATGTTTGACAAAGAAAATCACGTGATGAATTCATGCGGTAAGTGAAGTCATTCCACTCTTCACGAATTTCCGCGAAAGCGGATTGAAAGGGGGGAATAGAAGTCGATGGCAAAGAAAAAAAGGAAAGCAGCAAAACGTAAAGCGAAGAAAAGAAGAAGGCATTAAGCGCTTCGCCTAACTCACGATTTCGAAAATCTTTCGGAGTCACAACCCCAAACTCAACCCGGGAGGAGAATTTAATTTTTCCTCCCGGTTTTTTTCTGTAGCGGCGGTCTACGACCGTCGTTGAGTCTGCCGTGAAAGGATTTGCGACGCTCACAGAGCGCCGCTACAGAAAGTTGTGAAGCATTACCTCGATGCCGCTGAGAACGCCGCTCGCAAAGCCGGCCAATCGCTTCGAAATAATTTCCACCGCTCTCAGCACGTCAATGCAGCGCTTCCGCATGACATCAAACTAGCGATCGACGTCCAGACGCAGGAACTCATCACCAAAACGCTGCTGAAGCAATTTCCCGGGCACGCGCTTTACGGCGAAGAAGGAGTCGTCGGTGACCAATCGAGCGAGCATCAGTGGGTTGTCGATCCGCTCGACGGCACGGTGAACTATTTTTATCAAATTCCGCACTTCTGCGTCTCGATTGCGCTTCGCTGGAAAGGCGAGATCATCGTCGGTGTGATTTACGATCCGATGCGTGATGAGATGTGGAGCGCGCAAAAAGGGGAGAAGCCGCGACTTAACGGTCAACATTTCCGAGTGAGTGATCGCTCGGAATTATCCGAAGCGGTGATTTCGGTTGGTCTGGCGAAAACTGACAAGTCGATCGATTCGAATTTGCCGTTGTTCGAGGCAATGCTCCATAAGGTCCGCAAATGCCGCGTGCTCGGCAGCGCCGCGCTCGATATGGCGTATGTCGCTTGCGGACGCCTGGACGCTTATATCGAACGCGGAATTAGCCTGTGGGACATCGCCGCTGGATGGATTCTTGTCGAAACCGCCGGCGGCACGGTCGACCTGCGTCCCCGAAAAGATATGAAAGACAAATACGGCATCGTCGCGTCTAATGGCGTGATCAATCTCAAGCTGTAACGCGACGATGAACGACGAAGGAATGCTGCAGAAACGTTTCGCCCATTCGTCATTTAGGCTTGTTTCGTCATTCGTCATTGGGCATTCGTCATTTTTCCCATGATCCGAACCGGCATTGGCTATGATGTCCACAGGCTTGGACAAAACCGGAAGTTGATTCTGGGAGGTGTTCAAATTCCCTACCTGCTCGGACTCGAAGGTCATTCGGATGCGGATGTTTTGTCGCACGCGATCGCAGATGCGCTGCTTGGCGCGATCTGTGCGGGCGACATCGGCCAACACTTTCCAAACACCGACGAATCCATTCGCGGTATCAGTAGCGTGGAAATCTTGAAACGCGTCTGCCAAATGCTCGCCGACAAGAAGGCCCGGATCGTGAATATCGATGCGACCGTAGTCGCGGAGGCGCCAAAACTCGCTCCCCAGGTCCCCGAGATGCGAAAGAACCTTGCCGCTACGCTCGGAATTGGAGAGTTGCAGGTAAGTGTCAAGGCCACAACGAACGAACGTCTGGGCCCGATCGGCCGCGGCGAAGGGATTTCCGCGATGGCAGTCGCGACGGTCGAAATGGATTAGATGCCGCTCCGCTTCTTTAACACTTATTCTCGAAAGATTGAGGAGTTCGTTCCGCGGGACGATCACAAGGTCGGCATGTACACGTGCGGACCGACCGTTTACAGCCGAGCGCATGTTGGAAATTTTCGCGCCTACATTTTTGAGGATTTGCTGCAACGTCATCTCGAAGCGCGCGGATTGGATGTTCATCGCGTAATGAACATCACCGACGTGGACGACAAAACGATTCGCGGCGCAAGGGACGCGAAGATCCCTCTTCAGGAATTCACCCAACAGTTCAAGGACGCGTTCTTCGAAGACGCAGGCACATTGCGCATCAAACCTGCGGACGAATATCCCTCCGCGACCGACCAACGTTACATCGACAAGATGATTGCGATGATCAGTGCGCTGATTTCAAAAGGACTCGCATACCAGGCGGACGACAAGTCGGTTTATTACAGGATCAACAAATTTCCGAACTACGGGAAGCTCGCGCACATTGATCTGGCCGAATTGAAACCGACGGGCCGCGTTCGCAATGATGAATACGACAAGGAACACATTGGCGACTTCGCTTTGTGGAAAGCGTGGGACGCAGACGACGGCGATGTGAAATGGGATTCGCCGTGGGGACCCGGCCGGCCAGGCTGGCACATCGAGTGCAGCGCGATGGCAACGGCGATTCTTGGCGATCAGATCGACATCCATTGCGGCGGGGTGGACAACATTTTCCCGCATCACGAAGCGGAGATTGCGCAAAGCGAAGGTGTGACCGGAAAGAAATTCGTGAACTTATGGCTGCACTGCGCGCACTTGCTGGTCGACGGCCAGAAAATGGCGAAATCGCTGGGAAATTTTTACACCGTGCCTGATGTGCTCGCGAAAGGTTACACCGGACGCGAACTTCGCTACGCGCTGATGCGGGTCCATTATCGAACCCAACTTAACTTTACCTGGGACGGAATGAAGGAAGCGCGCGAGTCGCTGGAGCGAATTGATGAATGGCTTTTGAGGGTACAAAACGCCGCGAAAGAGAAAAGCTCGTCGAGTTGGGCAGAACCGGTCATGGGGGACTTTGCGGCGGCGCTAGACGATGACTTAAATATATCCGACGCATTAGCGGTCTTATTCGAGCAAATTAGAGAGAGTAATCGACTATTTGATTCTGGATCGGTGCATCCATTGCTGGCGAAAGCTTGGCTGCAGTGGTGGGAGAAAATCAACGGCGTTCTCCGTATTGAACCAGGGGAACCGCGTGTTTACATAATGGTCGCAGAGACCGGCAAGTTCACGCTCAGTGGAAGTCTGACCGCAGAGAAAATACCAGCTGAAGTCGCGAAGCTGGCCGAGGAGCGCGCGCAGGCGAGGCTTGCAAAAGATTTTCGAAAAAGCGATGAATTGCGCGACAAATTGAATGCGCTGGGCTGGGAAGCGCGCGACACGAAGGATGGGCAGAAGATTACGCGACGCGCCGGCGCGAAATAGAGATGTTTGCGCCCGCACAAATCCTTAGCCTCGAACACACGGCCCACCCGAAGCTGTTCGAAGATCAGCAATTTGTCTGGAACGCGCTAAAACAAATCGCGAGCTACTTGCAGTTCCGTTTGAAACCGGCTGTGCTCGGGGACCTGGTTGGCCGTCCTTTCATCAGCAGCAACGTGTTTGTTGGCCGCGGCACGGTTGTCGAACAAGGCGCCGTCCTGAAGGGACCAGCCTGGATCGGGGAGAACTGCCAGATCCGGAGCGGTTGTTACGTCCGCGAGAATGTCGTTGTCGGGAACGACGTAGTGATGGGCAACTCGTGCGAATTCAAAAACAGCATCATCTTCGATGAAGCGCAGATTCCCCATTTCAATTACGTGGGCGATTCGATCCTCGGATACAAAGCGCATCTCGGCGCCGGTGTTATCTTGTCGAACGTAAAGCTCGATCACACCGAGATCGCCGTCGCTGCTAAAGAAGGCAACATCGCGACTGGGCTGACCAAGTTCGGCGCCATCGTTGGGGATCGAACGGAGATTGGTTGCAACGCCGTGATCAATCCCGGTTCAGTGCTAGGTCGCGATTGTTTGGTTTATCCGAACGTAAACTTCCGCGGCGTCTTGCCCGAAGGATGCGTGGCGAAACTACGTCAGGAAGTTCAAATCCTGGAGCGCCGCAGTCGCGGAAAGTAACGGCCGGCTAAGCCGTAGTCTTGGAGCGAAGAGAATAAATTGTCCGCCTTCGCTCTACTTCGACCTGACAGCCATCGCTTGTGCTTCGCTCCAAGCGAAGGCTGGCGGATCGGGGGGATTATCCAACGCTGCGCGTTGGCTCCAGTTTTAGAGCTTCGTTCTTAACCCTTGCGCGTAACGCGCCCCACCGGTCGAACGGCGTTCGAATCTCCGTAATGCGGACGAACCGGCCAAGATTACGCGAGGAACATCTCTCCAATCTGTGAGCTGGCGGATGGGGGGGGATTCGAACCCCCGGTACCTTTCGGTACACACGCTTTCCAGGCGTGCACAATAGACCGCTCTGTCACCCATCCAATCGCAAGGTCGAGGGCAACTGTAGCGGCGGTCTGTGACCGTCGCATTAATTTTCCGGCGCTCATAGAGCGCCGCTACAGCTCAGAGTTGTAGCCGGCGAAATAATTCGTCGAGCGGCAGTTGGATCCCAATAAAAAATTCGCCGAAATCCGCATACTCCGCACTTACCGGATCAAACCGCATTTCGTAAACGATCGATTTGATTTGGAACGTGTCGCGGGCAAAAAGCGTTACCCCCCACTCCGCGTCGTCCAATCCGGTCGAGCCGGTAATAAGTTGCTTTACTTTGCCGGCGTACTGGCGACCGACGTTGGCGTGGCCTTTCATCAACTTGCGGCGCTCATCAAACGGCAAAGCGTACCAATTCCGGTGCTCGCCTCGGCGCTTGCTCATATTGTAGAAGCAGACTACCGGCCAATCCGGCAACGTCGGATAAACCCGGTCCTGGCGATAATGCTTCATTCGATCGCGAAACGTCGCCAGCGCGCCCTCCAGCTTGGCAGGATCTTTTCTTGTCTCTGCATCCAGCGTCGCCACGTACTCCTCGTCCGTCGTGATGTATTCGCTTTCCTCGGTCAGCGACAAATAACTGTAGACGGGCGTGAGAACGTCCGGGCCGAGCGAAAGCGAAAGCTGCTTCTCAAACCGGTTCGCGTTTTGCAGGTCGGGCGTAATCAGCATGAACCCGAGATCGGCTTTCGGCGTGACAACACTCAGCGTAAGCAGCTGCGTCGACTCCGTCGTGCGAACTTCCTGAACGAGTGTTGTCAGGTTCGTTTTGGCCGCGTTTTGGTCGTCGCGACCAAGCAAATTCCATTGGCCATGCTCAACCTGATAAAATAGATGCAGGCAATGCCAGCCGTCCTGGGGAACAAGCGTTGTGCTTTTGTCGGTCACAGGTGCGTAGTTTCCTGCCCGCGTGAACGCCGGTCAAGCGGGTAGGGGCGGTTCACCGAACCGCCCGCCCGGCGATTGAGGTCAATCGCCCCTACCTAGCGCGGCGCTGTTTGCGCGCTCGGTAAGTGCGCCATGCAATACTCTTCGCCGTTCTTCGCGACACGGAATTCCAAATCTGGATCGGTCAATTCAGTCCGTCCGCATACGGCGCACTTATGGAGCGATTCAGTCTCGGGCTTGGACTGCACCTCAAATCGCCGTCGCCGCTCCGAAACCTCGCGACGATGGCGCGCCTGATGGATGATTTCTGGTCCGAAAAAGATCAGGTAATTCGCAAACGCCGCAACCAGTCCCACCCGATACGAATTTGAACCGGTAAAGAATCCGAGAATCAGGAGCCCGGCATAAATCCAGGCCAGCCATTTGATCCGGACCGGCAGAATGAAGAAAACATAAATCATTTCCTCGGGATAAAATCGCGCGAAAGCGAAGAACAATGACGACATTAGCATTGCGTTTGAAAAGTTACTCCCGAAAAAGAACGCGGCGATCGTCGTGCCGATCACACCGATCACGAAATACAAAGTGAATTGAAACGCGCCCATCGCCCGTTCCGTCCCCTCGCCGACCCACCAAAGAAACCAGAGCGCGAAGATTACCCAAAGCGGGCTCATCGTTTGTGGGATGAAAATATAGGTGATGAGTCGCCAAACTTCGCCGTGACGGATTTTTTCCGGATCGAGCGTGAGCATTGACGTGAATCCGGGAAGCAATAGCGCCAGGATAAATACCAGCGCGGCAAACCCGACCAAAATGCGCGGCAATCCCGGAATTCCGAGAAACCCGAGGCGGCGCTCTAGTTTATCGAGCCAGGTCATGGTCGCGAGCACGTTAGAGAATGCGCCTATCGATGTCCAACTCCTCGCACAACGGCCACAAAGGACACAAAGTCTCGCCGATAACCAACCGTCTTGCCGTTGTTACCGTTGCGGACTTTGTGTGAGGCATCTTTACGTTGCTTTGATTGACGACTAGGCTGTTTGCGGTGAGCGAAAATGCGACGAAAAAGACAGCACTGTATGACGAGCACGTGAGGCTCGGCGCGAAGATGGTGCCGTTCGGCGGCTGGCTGATGCCAGTGCAATACACCAGCATCCTGGAAGAACATCAGGCCGTGCGAAAAAGCGTCGGCGTGTTCGATATTTCGCACATGGGGCAGTTGATCGTCGAAGACGGCGATGCCTGTGGCTGGCTGGACACAATGCTGACCAACAATGTCGCCAAGCTCGAGATTGGTCAGGGTCATTACACTTTTTTACTGAACGAAAAAGGCGGAATTATTGATGACCTCATCGCTTATCGGATAGGCAACACGAAGTTTTTGCTCGTCGTTAATGCGTCGCGCGCGAACGAAGATCTCGATTGGCTAAAAAAACATCTCCGTGGCGACGTTAAAATCGCGAGTCGCAGCGCCAATTTCGGAGGCGTCGCAATCCAGGGTCCGCGTATCGGCGAGTTGTTTAGGGACTTGCCGGCCCGAAACCAGATTTTCGACCGCGATTTTGAAGGGATGCCGATCTCGATCGCACGCACAGGCTACACCGGCGAGGACGGCGTCGAAGTTTTCTTTCGCAACAGCGACGCAAGCAAGTTTTGGAACGCAGTTCTCGAAAAAGGAAAAAGTCTCGGCCTCAAACCGTGTGGACTTGGATCGCGCGATACATTGCGCCTGGAAATGTGTTACCCGCTCAACGGCTCCGATCTCTCGCCGGAACGAAACCCAATCGAAGCCGGACTCGGTTTCTTCGTGGATCTTGCAAAGCCGGATTTTATCGGCCGGGACGTCTTGCTGAAGACCAAGGAGAACGGGCCGCGCGAAAAATTGGTGCCGTTCAAAATGAAAGACAAAGGTGCGAGCCGCACGGGCGTGCCGCCGCCGCGTCCGCATTATTCGGTATTCGTAAAGGGCGAGCGCGTTGGCGAAGTGACCAGCGGAACGATGTCACCAAGCTTGAACTGGGGTGTTGGAATGGCGTATGTCTCAGCGCCGCACGCGAAGATCGGCGCCCAGATCGACATCGAGATTCGCGGACAGAAATTTCCGGCCACGATCGAGAAAAAACCGCTATACAAAAAGTAAAATGTGGCCGAGACGGCCGCCCCTACAGCATTTATGAATGTTCCAGACGATTTGCTTTACACCGAGAGTCACGAATGGATTAAACGCGAAGACGACAAGATCAGGGTCGGCATTACCGACCATGCCCAGGCGGAGTTAACCGACGTCGTTTACGTCGAGTTGCCGAGAAAAGGCCGACGTGTCAACGCGAAGGAAGCGACTGCGGTGGTCGAGTCTGTCAAGGCCGCGAGCGATATTTACGCGCCAATCACCGGGACCATTCTCGATACCAATAGAGCTTTGGAATCCGATCCCTCGCTCATCAACACCGACCCGTTTGGCCAGGGCTGGATCTTCGTCCTTCAGATTGAAAATGCCGATGAACTCAAGCAATTGAAGGACGCGGCGGCCTACAAAAGTCAGATCAGTTAGAGCCTTGGATTTCCGTGGGCTCCGCTCGTCTCGCGGGGCCTGATTGGCCCAAAAACTGCGGTCACCTCGCCGGATGTTGTTGAAACCACGGGTCGCGATCTACGTGGCAATGATCTTCGGGGGACTTGTTATCTCGTTTATCGGATTTGAGTCCGCCTTGAAAATCGGCTCCTACGTCGCCGTCGTTCCTCTCCTTATCGGCATTCTGGG
>Ga0187777_10000169_pt1 | contig 49709 bp, 48 predicted proteins | sample 1015_Q2_SP5_10_M_FD_132416 | JGI IMG/M metagenome (GOLD analysis project Ga0187777, IMG submission 132416) | Tropical peat soil microbial communities from peatlands in Department of Meta, Colombia - 1015_Q2_SP5_10_MG | ecosystem: Environmental > Terrestrial > Soil > Wetlands > Peat | place... | reverse complement strand
GGAGAGCGGCTCCGGCGACATCTGGCGCACGCACCATGTGGCGACGATCCGGAAGGTGCGTAACCGCCTCACCAACATTCATACACGCTGCGCCGGGCTGGTCACGAGCGCCAGCGACAGCCACGACCTCCCCTTTGGGGACTTTCGGGACCGGACGGTGTACGTAGTGGACGTCGCGCTACTCGAGGAGGATGCGCAGGACCTGGTGTTCACCCGAATCGTCTCGAAGCTCCGGGAGCACCTGGAGCGGCGCGACCTCGGGGTACAGCAGGTGGTGGTCTTCGTCGACGAGTTGAACAAGTACGCCGCCGCCGATGGTCCGGATACCTACGTGCGCAAGATGCTGCTCGACATCGCCGAGCGCGGCAGATACCTCGGCATGGTGCTCTTCGGCGCGCAGCAGTTCCGGTCCCAAGTCCACCGGCGGGTGGTGGGGAATGCGGGGACGACGCTGTTCGGTCGCATGGATGTCGACGAGTTGGCCACGCCCGGCTACGCAGTGTTGAGTCCGGCCGTACGCACCAAGCTCGCCACACTCTCGAAGGGCCAGTTGATGGTTCGTCACCCGCACTTCTCGCAGCCAGTCTTCGTCAACTTCCCGCGCCCGCCGGTGATGCGTGGCCGGGATGGCATCGAGCGCTTTCCGCGCGCGGTGGATGCGCCGTTCTCCCACCGCGTGTTGCGCGCGCTGCGACAGCTCGATCGGTCGCTCACCCTGACATGGGTCGAGGACGCGATCGCCCTGCACGAGGAAGGCGAGGTGACGCGGGCCGTCTCGGCGACACAGCGGGCCCGCCCCTCGGATGTCCGAAAGTTCTTCACCGCCCAATTCCGCTCGATCATCCCGGCCCAGCCCGCCCCCCCTCGCGCCGTCTCGCCCATCCGCGCCCTCCCGAACGACGACCCGTACGCGGGCTGACGGCTTCGTGCGGGCAGGGTTGGTGATGGCGCTGGTGGCCGCGTGCGCCGTCGGGCCTGAGGCGAAGGCTCAGGGCGGCTTCATCGTCCTACGGATCAAGCCGAAGGCGGGTTCGACGCTCCAGACCCGATTCGAGCAGACGGTGGAGATGACGGGCACCGCCCACCTCAAGTCCGGCGACACTACGATCGCGTCGCAGATGCAAATCACCATGCTCTCGCACGCGTTCGTGGAGCAGAGCGATGTTCGTGGCACGACGCTGCTGACGACCACCGATTCGGTGGAGCTCTCGGGGACGGGGACGGAGGGTGGTGCCGCCGAGGGGACTCGTCGTGCGATGCAGGGGCGTCGGGCGCGGTTGCGCGTCGCCACCGATGGCTCGGCGACCCTGGTCCAGGCGTCCCCCGACGTTTCCCCCCAGTTCGAGGCGGTCTTCTCGGGAATGCCGTCGACCATGCCGGAGAGACCTGTTGCCGTGCACTCGACGTGGCAGAAAACGATGATGATCCCGCTCAGCGGCGACGCCGCCGGAGCCCCGGCGGCGACGCTCAATGCCACCTATCGGCTCGACTCGCTGCCCGCAAACTCCGACATGGCCTACATCTCGCTCACCGGCACGATCACGCGAGACTCGTCGGCGGCGCCGATTTCCGGTGGGCTCCGAATGACATCCAGTGGCAGCGTCACCGGCACGATGTGCGTGGACCGGAAGCACGGGTGGTGGACGGAGTCGCACCTGATCATCGAGATGAAGTCGACGCTCACGCGCGAGGGTGCGACCCCGATGCAGCTCCGGATGACGGTGGTTCAGCACACGCGAACCGACCCCGCCTCATGACCCCCTGCTCGCGCCGCGGCGCGAGGCCTATCCCCTTGCACGTACCGGCCTTAGCCGCCGGCGAGTAGATTCTCACTGTGCGCCTCGTCCACCTGGCCGACCTGCATCTGGGGTTCCGTCAGTACCATCGCGTCACGCCTAACGGGCTCAATCAGCGGGAGGCGGACGTCGCCAGCGCCTTTCGACGCGTCGTCGAACGGGTGATCGAGTTGCGCCCGGACATCGTCGTGATCGCCGGCGACGTCTTCCACACGGTCCGGCCGATGAACCCGGCCATCATTCACGCCTTCACGCAGTTCGTCACGCTCACGCGCGAACTCCCGGAGGCGGTGATCGTCGTCATCGCCGGGAATCACGACCGTCCTCGCTCGAGCGAGACCGGGTGCATCCTGCGCATCCTGTCGCCGCTCGGCATTCACGTGGTCGACGAATCGTCGCGGCGGCTCGACTTCCCCGAGAGATCCCTCTCGATCCTCGCTGTTCCCGATCAGGCCGGCATGGCGCCGGAGCTGCAGCCGGACCCGAGCGCGCGGTACAACGTCCTGGTTCTCCACGGAGAGGTTCAGGGAGTCCTTCCCGAGTACCTGTCGCGTGGCGATCGCGCGGCCATGCAGGTGCCCTTCGAGGCATTGGCGGCGCCGCGCTGGTCGTACATCGCGCTCGGCCACTACCACGTCCACCGCGAGGTGGCGAAGAACGCCTACTACTCGGGCGCGCTCGACTACACGAGCACAAATCCATGGGGGGAAATGCTCGAGGAGCGCGAGGCCGGTCTGCCCGGGAAGGGGTTCATCGAGTTCGACCTCGAGACGGCCAAGCACCGCTTTCATCAGGTGACTCACGCGCGGCGGTTCGAGAACCTCCCGGCAATCTCGGCGCGGGGGCGCACGGCGGCCGAGCTCGACGCTCTCATTCGAGAGCGGGTGGAGGCCTGCCCGGGTGGCATCGACGAGGCCATCGTCAGGCTGGTGGTGCGGGACGTGCCCCGACACGTCGTGCGGGAGCTCGACCAAAAGGCGCTGCGGGAATATCAACGTCGCGCGTTGCACTTCCACCTCGACACCCGACGTCCGGAAATCATCCGGACGGCCGTGGGCGGCGCCGCGGGGCGTCGCGCTACGCTCGCCGAGATGGTTCAGGGCTACCTCGCCCGGCGGCCCCTCGAGCACGACCTGGATCGTGACGCCCTCGTGCAGCTCGGTCTCACCTATCTGCAGGAAGCGGATGCGACCGAGCAGATGGCGGGCACGACACCGGACGTCTGATGCGGCTGAACAGCATCGCCCTCCAGAACTTCCGACAGCACGCGTCGACCCGGATCGAGTTCGACTCGGGTCTCACGGGAATCATCGGCCCGAACGGCGCGGGGAAGTCGACCATCCTCGAGGCGATTGCTTGGGCCGTCTACGGCAACAGCGCGGCTCGCGGCACGCGCGACTCGATCCGCCATCACCGCGCTGGGCCGAGGGCGACGGTTCGCGTGGAGCTGGACTTCGACCTGGGCGGGCACCGCTACCACGTGGCGCGCGGCCTGAGCAACGCCGAGCTCTATCTCGACGGATCCTCCGCCCCGATCGCGAACTCGATCAGCTCCGTTTCGGAGATCTTGACGCGTCGGCTGGGGATGACGCGCGACGAGTTCTTCAACACCTATTTCACCGGGCAGAAGGAGCTGAGCGTAATGGCCGCCATGGGGCCGGCCGAACGCGCTCAGTTCCTCTCACATGTCCTCGGCTACGAGCGGCTCCGCGCGGCGCAGGGGATCCTGCGCGACCGGCGCAAGGCGATCGTCGCCCACATTGCCGGCCTGCGGCAGGGGATGGCGGATCCCGAACAGGTGAATCGCCAGACCTCGGAGGCGGAGCAGCGCCTCGCCGACGCCCGACGTCGTGCGGACGGCGCGCGGTCGAGTCAGGCGCAAGCGCGGGCGGCCGTCGATTCGACGCGCCCACGGTGGGAGTCGGCGCAGCGCGAGCGCGAACAGTTCCAAGCGATGATGTCCGAGCTACGTGTGGCCGAGGGGGAGCAGGGGGCCCTTCAGCGCGACATCGAGCGGGTGGATCGGGATCTGGCAGAGATCGCCACCGCCCGCGCCGAGCGAGAGGAGCTCACCCGCGAGCTTGCCGGATACGCGGCCCTCCATCTGGAATTCCAGACCCTCGAATCGCTCGCCCGGGATGAGGGGCGCCGCCAGACCTTGCTCGAGAGTCAGCAAGCGCTGGCGGCCGAGCTCGAGCGCCTGCGCGGGCGCCGCGAGCGCATCGACACGGCTCCGCGCCTCGAAGCGGAGGTGAGCGCGGCACTCGAGGAGAAACGGGATGAGCTCGAGACCGTGGATGGACAGCTCGAAGCCAAGCGCACCGAATGGGTGCGCGATCGCCAGGAGGCGGAGACCAAGCGTCAGGCGCTTCGCGATCAGTATCAGGAGCTGAAGCAGCAACGCGAGCGCCTGGCCGCCGCGGGGGAGGACGGAACCTGCCCGACCTGCACGCGCCCGCTCGGCGGACACCTCCGCGCAGTTCTGGAGCTCCTCGACGGTCAGATGGAGACTGTGCGCGTCGATGGGAACTACTACAAGGGCCGGCTGGAGCAACTCCTCGAGATGCCGGAGGACGTAAAGGCGGTCGATGAGCGTCGTCGCGCGCTCTTCGCGGAGGTCGCGGCCCTCGAGCGCCGACTGATCAAGGTTCAGGTGGCGGTTCAGGAGCTCGCCCAGCTCACCGGCGATATCACCGCCAAGGAAGAGCGCCTGGCGAGCATCGGCCGAGATCTCGCATCGATCCCCGCCGGCTACGATCCGACGCGGCACGAGTTCGTGAAGCGCGAGCTCGATCGCCTCATGCCGCTCGATGCGAAGGCGACGCGCCTCAGCGCGCAGATCGAGCGCGGGCCATCGTTGCTGCGCGAGCAGGCGACAGTGCGTGACGGATTGGCGGCGGTCACGGCGCGGCTGGCAGATCTCCGGGCGCGGCGCGATGCGGTGGCGATCTCGGAGGGCGAATATGTCGCGCTGCGTGACAGCTTCGAGCAGGCGAGCGCCGAGCTGCGGGTCGCCGAGTTGGCCGTGGTTCAGGCCGATGCCGACGCTGCCGCGGCGGGTGCGGCGCTGGCCGCTGCCCAACACGCGGCGCGCGAGCTGGCCGAGCGGCAACGATTGCTCGGCGAGCATCACTGGCACAAACGGCTTCATGACGAGCTGGACCGCGCATACACCGATCTCAGGACGGACCTCAACTTCCAGCTTCGGCCGGAGCTGTCGGAGTTGGCGAGTGCTCTCCTTTCGGAGCTCACCGATGGCCGGTTCTCGGAGCTCGAGCTGAACGATCAGTACGAGCTGGTCGTCCTCGAGGAAGGGATTCCGAAGCCGGTGATCTCCGGGGGGGAGGAGGATCTAGCGAACCTGGTGCTCCGGCTTGCAATCTCGCAGATGATCGCCGAACGGGCGGGGCAGCCCTTCTCGCTACTCATTCTCGATGAGATTTTCGGCTCCCTCGATGAGATGCGCCGGTCGAGCGTTCTCGATCTGCTGCGGAGGTTGCAGGATCGGTTCGAGCAGGTGATTCTCATCACCCACATCGAGACGGTGCGTGACATGCTCGACCACGTGATCACGGTGAGGTACGACGAGGAGGCCGGATCGTCCGTGGTCACGCAGGATGGCGACGCGGCGAGGGCGAGGGGGGCGATCGCCGACGACACGTTGCAGCTGCTTGAGGAAGCCGGAGCCGCCGACTAATGGCAGTCGCTCGTCCGTGGCGCGCCAGCCGCGCCAGCGGCCCCTTCCAGGCCACCGTCTCCGACGCCCCTGCCCTCAACCAGGTGTTCAGCGACGCGTTCACCGAGCGCTATCGCCGTGACGGCATGGTCGGCGTGCGTGTCCCCTTTCTCAACTCGGCCATCTGGCGCTACGCGATCGAGGATGCCGGAGCGGGCGCGCTCCTCTGGCGTGACGAGCGGGAGGAAATCGTCGCCTTCAACATCATCCACTGCTCCGATCGCGAGGGATGGATGGGCCCCCTCGCGGTGCGCCCGGACGCGCAGGGGATCGGCCTGGGGAAGGAGATCGTTCGCGCGGGGATCGACTGGCTGAAGCGCGCGCCGGCGTCGGTGATCGGGTTGGAGACGATGCCGCGGACGATGGACAACATCGGCTTCTACTCCTCCCTCGGCTTTCTCCCCGGACGCCTGACGATTACGGTGACGGTGGAGGCGGCACACGGCGAGCGGCCGCCGATCCTTTACTCACGCCTCGCGGCGCACGACAAGACGGATGTTCTCGGCGAGTGCCGGGCGCTCGCGCAACGCGTGCTCGCCGGACACGACTTCAGCCGCGAGATCGCGCTCACCGACGAGCTCGAGCTCGGAGAGACTCTGCTGCTGCGCGAGGCCGGCCAGCTGGTGGGGTTCGCGCTCTGCCACATGGTGCCGCTGGTCGAGGGACGCCCGCGGGAGGAGACTCGCGTGCTCAAGCTGGTGCTCGAGCACGAGAGCCTGCTGCCGCGGCTCGTGCTCGGTATCGCCGATCTTGCGAGGCGCAGCGGCACGCGCCGGGCGGCCTTTCGGGCACAAACGGAATACCAGAATGCCTTCCACCAGCTGATCGGCCAGGGCGGGCGTGTCCGGTGGACGGATCTGCGGATGTCGCTCGCCGGCTACTCCGAGCCGCGCGCACCGACGGGGCTCGTCTGGAGCAATTGGGAGATCTGAGTGGCGCCGCGCGGCCTCGCCGTCTAGTGACGGAAGAGCGAGGCCAGGGCCGCTCCGCCGCTGATCTCCCTCAGGTACGACAGAACCTCGGGCGCGAACGGCGTCGGCACGATGCCGAATGTCCGCGCGAGCGCGCTCTCCGGCACGGTGTTGTCGACGGCGAGCAGGTCGAGGAGCGTCGTCGTCACCGGCGGGCTCGGGAGAAGGTGCTGGGCGAGCGACACGAGCGGTCGCAGGACTCCGACAGGGACGCCCACGAGCACCCGACGCTCGTGCATCGCCGCCAACACTCGCTCGACCATCTGCCGAAGGGTGAGTGCCTCCGGACCGCCCAGAGGGTATGCCTGACGCGAGGTGTCGCCGCGGTCGAGACTCAGGGAGACGGCGCGCGCGACGTCGCCGACGAACACGGGTTGAAAGCGAGCCCCGCCGCCGCCGGGGAGTGGATAGATCACCGGCGACAAGCGAACGAGCCGCGCGAGGACGTTGACGAATTCATCCTCGGGGCCGAAGATCACCGAGGGCCGGAAGATCGTCCACGCGAGGCCGCTCGCGCGAACAGCGTCCTCGGCGCGACCCTTGCTTCGGAGGAACTGATGGGGGGATGCGCTATCCGCTCCCTGTTGAGACATGTGGACGAAGCGCTCGACGCCCACACTCGTAGCGACGGCCAGCAGCGTCACCGTTCCGATGGCGTTGATCTCCTCGTAGCCCTCACCGGGACGCTCGATGGCGACGGCGGCCAGGTGGATGACCACCTCACCGCCGCGGAGGAGCGCCGGGAGCGAGGAGGCGTCGCGCACGTCGCCGACCACGACCTCCGTTGCCACCCCGGAAAGGCGCGTCGCCGCCTTGGCCGCATTGCGAACGACGGCGCGCACCGCCCACCCTCGCCGGGCGAGCTCACGGCACACGTGCGTGCCCACGAGCCCTGACCCGCCGGTGACGACCGCCATCCGCGCCGGGTCGGAGCGAGGCGGAGCCGCCGGGTCGGCGTCGCCCGCCCAGCTCATTCCGTGCACCGTCCCCCTCTCCACCGCCTGACGCACGTGCCTGCCGTTCGCCTCGCCATCTTCCTCCTCACCTACGTCCTCATCGCCGTCGAGACGATCCCCGGTGTCCGCCTGAACCGGCCCGCCGCATCGCTCCTCGGCGCCGTCGCCATGGTGGCGTTAGGCGGCCTCTCCCCCCGGGAGGCGTACGCGGCGATCGATCTCGACGTCATCGTCTTCCTCCTCGGATTGCTCCTCATCTCCGCCTACCTCGAGCTCGGCTCGTTCTTCGACTGGGCGGCCTACCAGATCGTCAGGCACACCCGAAGCCCCTCGACGCTGCTGGCTGCCCTCGTCGGTGCCAGCGGCCTCTTGGCGGCGCTCTTCATCAACGATACGGTCTGTCTGGTGTTCACGCCCGTGGTGATCCTCGCCCTCCGGCCTCTCGGCTTGCGGCCGCAGCCGTATCTCCTGGCGATCGCCCTCGGCTCGAACGTCGGAAGCGCGGCCACGATCATCGGGAATCCGCAAAACATGCTCATCGGCGTCACCAGCGGTATCTCCTTCGCGCGTTTCAGCCTGATGCTGCTCCCCGCCGTGCTCGGTGCGCTCGCGTGCGTCTACGGCGTGCTCGCCCTCGTCTACCGGAACGAGCTGAAGGCGGAGCTGCGTCACGCTGCCGACGGCGAACCGCCGGCGCTCGATCGGCCTCTCGTGGTCACGGTCCTCGTTGTCTTCGGCGCCGCCGTGATCGCCTGGCTCGCCGGCCTCTCTCTCCCTCTCGTGTCGATCACCGCCGGCGCGGTCGTGATCGCGCTCGCCCGTCGCGATGCCGCCGCGGCCTTCGCCAACGTCGAGTGGTCGCTCCTCCTCTTCTTCGCCTCCCTCTTCGTCGTCGTCCAGGGAGTGCGCGACCTGCCGCTGTTCGAGGAGCTGACGAGCCGAGCGGCCGGACTCCTGACCGGTGCGCCGCTTCGCGACGCCGCCGTGATGACCGGGGCCATGACCGCTCTGTCGAATCTGGTATCGAACGTTCCCGCGGTGCTCTTGTGGCTGCCGGTCATGCCTCGCGTGACCGATGCTCACTTCATCTGGCTCGTGATGGCGATGAGCGCCACCTTCGCCGGCAACCTGACCCTGGTCGCGTCGATGGCGAATCTGATCGTCGCCGAGCGCGCGGCGGCGCGCGGTGTGCGGTTGCGTTTCGGTGAGTATTTTCGGGTCGGCCTGCCCGTGACCGCCCTCACGCTGGGGTGGGGAATCGTCACGTTGCTCGCGATGCGAGCGCTATTCGCGTGATGCGAGGCACATCGGGCGCGTTCGCGCGTTGCCCGTGATGCCCCCCTGTCGTCCAGCGCCTAGTGGTTGGATGAGCGGCGTCGCCACGCCTCTTCCGTTCCGCCGGCGACGATCCGCCAGATGAGCAGGAAGACTCCGAGTGTGAGCAGCGCGTGAATCCATCCGGGGCCATTGTAGCCGAAGGCGACGATGGCCCACACGACGAGCATCACGGCTGAGAGCGGGTACGCGACGCGAAAGAGCGCGCTCGGACGATTGGTTGTCGGCATGTCGATTGACGCGATGTGATGTCGCAGGTAGATTGGCGACAACGCAGGATAGACGGGACGAAGAGCTCTAATTTTTGAGCCAACAAGTCTCTCGAGTGGGTTCGACAACCATACTGACGTCACGCCCCAGCGTGGGGACGACGAAAGGTAGGGTGAGGACCTCAAACATTCGACGGGGCTTCAAAAATCCTCTTCGTTCCCATCTCTGTGGCGGGCCCCGTCGATACCGACGGGGCCCGCTGCGCATCTGGCACTCGCTGCCCGGTCAGAGGCGGCGCCCGTTGCGGCGGCCTCGACGAGGGGTTTCACTTTCAGGGCGGTAGATTCCGATCAGGCAGCCACGCCGTGGGAGCCGGGAGGGAGAGGGGGATGCGGAGCGGGCGGGGAAGTCTAGAGAGGCTCCCGCCTTGGCTCAACCCGACGGCGGGGAAGGCGCACCGTGCGCCGCGTCTGCCGACACTCCATCCGGCGCCCATGCCCGTCGTCACGGTCACACGTCGTCTCAACTTCAACGCGGCCCATCGCCTGCACAATCCGCGGCTATCGGAGAGCGAGAATCGCGAGCTCTTCGGACTGTGCAACAACCCGAACTGGCACGGGCACAACTATCGCCTCGAGGTATCGGTCAAGGGCGAGGTGGATGAGCGCTCGGGCTATGTTCTCGATCTCAAGCGCTTGCGCGACATCGTGGAGGCCCGTCTGGTCGACCAGATGGATCACAAGAACCTCAACGTCGACGTCGAGTTCATGCGCGGGATCAATCCGACGGCGGAGAACATCGCTGTCGTCTGCTGGCGCGTGCTCGAGCCCGCGGTGAAGCCGGCGCGCCTGACGCGGATTCGTCTCTGGGAAACGGACAACAACTATGTCGAATACGAAGGAGAGTGAGGAGCGGGCCGCGGCCCGCGCGGCGCTCGAGCAGGACGGCGCGGATCGCGAGCTGCGGCGCATCGCGCGCGACTGGCAGCACCAGCTCGACGAGGGTGTCGAGCCGAATCCCGAGTTCGAGGGGCTCGTCCATCGGATGCTCGAGCTGTTGGGGGAGAATCCCGATCGCGAAGGGCTGCTCAAGACGCCGCAGCGGGTCGCGTCCTCGCTCACCTGGCTCACCCGAGGCTATGACATGGATGTGGCCGAGGTGGTGGGCGACGCCGTGTTCGAGGAGCCGCATTCGAGCATGGTGATGGTGCGCGACATCGAGCTCTACTCGTTATGCGAGCACCACATGCTCCCTTTCTTCGGCAAGGCCCACATCGCCTATATTCCGGACAACAAGATCGTCGGCCTGTCGAAGCTGCCGCGGATCGTCGAGGTGTTCGCTCGCCGTCTGCAGGTGCAGGAGCGGCTCACCGAGGAGATCGCCCAGGCGATTCAGGACGTCCTCAATCCGAAGGGCGTCGGTGTCGTGATCGAAGCCTACCATCTGTGCATGATGATGCGGGGCGTACAGAAGCAGAACTCGCAGACGGTGACGTCGGCGGTGCGCGGAATCTTCCGGAGCGATGCGCGCACGCGCGAGGAATTCCTGTACCTCGCCCACGGACACACGGCGCCCACGCGGTGACGGGCTCGTCGGCGTGGCGAGCCGCGCCGCCAACCACCTGACGGCACCGTGTTCATCGAGTTGGTCGAGCTTCTGCGGTGTGTGAGGGAGCACGAACCGACCTGGCTCGTCGCGACCTGCGACCGAATGGAGGGGCGACGGATCGTCGAGGGGATGCTCGGCTGTCCGGCCTGCCAGACGCGGTATCCGATCACGGACGGGGTGGCGGACTTTACTCTGGGAGTGGAGGAACCACGGACCGTTGCCGCGCCTGAGGCGAGTGAAGGTGGTGCGCTCGCCCTCGCCGCGTGGCTGAATCTCGCTGAGCCGGGCGGGCTCGCCGTTCTCACCGGCTCGTGGGCGTCGGCCGCCCACGAACTGGCGGAACTGGCGAACGTGCACGTGCTCGCCCTCGACGCGCCACCGAACATCGGCGGGAGCGCCGCCGTGTCGGTGGCGAGGGTCGGCGCATCCCTCCCGCTTCGCGAGGGTGTGGCCCGCGGGATCGCGCTCGATGAGACGCACGCCTCCACACGGTACGTCGAGAGCGCAGCACGTGCGCTCACGTCGGGCGGCCGGCTCCTTGCTGCCGTCGCGGCCCCGTTCGCCGGCGATCTGGTCGAGGTGGCCCGCGATCAGCGACGCTGGCTGGCCATGCGTTCGGCTGCGCCGGCTCCCGTCGTGCCCCTGAGGCGCGCGCGCCCGCTTTAGGTGCCGTCCTTCCTCGCCGCGGGGGCGCCGTCATCGTAGAGAGCGTCGATCATCGCCTTGTACTTCTTGTCCACCACGCGGCGCTTGACCTTGAGCGTCGGCGTCAGCTCCCCCGACTCTATCGTGAAATCCTGCCCCACGATGCCGACCTTCTTCGGCATTTCGAAGTGCGCGAGCCCCTGCAGATGCGCCAGAACTTCGCTCTCGATCTTCGTGCGCACCGCCGAGAGCGACACCAGATGCCCGCGATCCGAGAAGGTGATGCGCTCCGTGCGCGCCCAGTGCTCGAGCTGCTCGAAGTCCGGCACCACGAGCATCACGGGATATTTGCGCCGGTCTCCGATCATCACTGCTTGCGCGACGTACTTGTTCGTCTTCGCCTGATTCTCGATCGGCTGCGGAGCGATGTTCTTCCCGCCCGCGGTCACGATGATGTCCTTCTTCCGGTCGGTGATGCGCAGAAAGCCGTCCTCCAACACGCCGATGTCACCGGTGCGGAACCAGCCATCGGCATCGATCGCGTCCCGCGTCGCGTCGGGCTTGTTGTAGTAGCCCTTCATGACGTGCGGGCCCCGCGTGAGGATCTCTCCGTCGGCGGCGATCCGCACCTCGACGCCATCGATAGGCTGCCCGACGGTGCCGATGCGGAAGTGGGCCGGCGTGTTGACGGCGATCACCGGCGATGTCTCGGTGAGACCGTACCCTTCGAGGATTATGAGGCCGGCGGCGTAGAAGAACTTGTTGATCTCCGCGGCCAGCGGCGCGCCCCCCGACACGAAGTAGCGGATGCGGCCACCCACGCGGGCCCTGAGCTTCGAGAAGACCAGCCGGTCGGCCAGGCGGTACTTGATGCCGAGCCAAGGCCCGACGGAGGCACCGGTCAGCTTCGTGTCTGCCCAGCGCTCGCCGGTGGCGCAGGCCCAGAAGAAGATGCGTCGCTTGAGGGCACTCCCGCTGAGCGCATTCTCGAGCACCCGAGCATAGACCTTCTCGTAGATCCGGGGGACCGAGACGACGATCGTCGGCCGAACGTCGTTGAGGTTCTGGAGAACGGTATCGATCGACTCGACGTAAGCGATCGAGACGCCGGCGGCGAACATCAGGTAGTCGAACATCCGCTCCAGGATGTGCGACAGCGGAAGGAAGCTGAGCGACACGTCGCCCGGGCCCATCGGGATGACGCTGATCACGCTCATCACGTTCGACGCGATGTTCCCGTGCGTGAGCATCGCCCCCTTCGGTTCCCCGGTCGTGCCGGAGGTGTAGATGATGGTGGCGACATCATCGGGCCCGATCGCCAGCGCATCGGCGCGATAGGCGCTCATCGTGTCAGGCGTCTCGAGGGCGGCGCCCTTCGCCTCCAGCTCCTCCAGTGAGAGCTCGGCGCCGGGAAGCGCGCCGCTTCCGAAGCCGATCAGGTGCCTGAGCGCCGGGAGCTCAGCGCGCACCGAGGCGATCTTCAGCGCCTGCTCGGTGTTGGAGACGAAGATCGCCACGGCTCCGGAGTCGCGGAGGATGAAGGCCATCTGCTCCGCCGGGAGCGTCGGGTAGAGCGGGACATTCGTGACACCGGCCGTCAGGCAACCGTAGTCGGCGATCGCCCACTCGGGCCTGTTCTCCGACAGAATGCTCACCCGGTCTCCGCGCGCGACCCCGATAGCCCGAAGGCCGAGGGCCACGCGCCGAGCGCGATCGGCGATCGTCCGGTGCGAGAGCGGCTGGTATGCGCCCCCTTGCTTCACCTGAAGGGCGTTCGGCCGGTCGTGCTTCTCCACCGCGTCGAAGAAGAGGCGGTTGAGCGTCGTCGGCGCCGGGCGCGAGTCGCCATGCGAGCGAGCGAGATCGGCGGCGGTGGCGGTCATCGAGTCCTCCAAGGCATGGCGAGCGCGGTCTACCGAATCTTGACGTGGATCAGGTAGTGCACCGGGCTCCCCCGCACGGGCGTGTGGTCGGGCAGAAATGCCGCCACCGTGAGGGCCACCGAATCCGTGATCGTGTCCGTCCGGGGCGTGATCAGCAAGGATCGGGTACCCGTGCCAGTGGCATCCGTCGTATCGACGAGCGACGGCTGGTTCGAGGCATTCACCACCAAGACGAGCGACGAGTCGGTGTTGGTGAAGCCGGGCGGATAGGTCACCTGATACTCTACCCGGTAGCTGGGCACCGCGAACGTGGCGTGCGTGACTGCGATACGCAGCGCTTTCGCCGTGTCGCGCCCATTGAACGTGTATGTCAGGCTGTCGGTCGTGCTGTCAAGGGCGAACGCCGAATCGGGGGCGAGGACGACGGTGATCGGCAGCGGTTGCGCTTGCAGGCCACCGACCTCGGCGATCACTCGCGACGATCCGGTGTCGACCGCCATCACCGTTCCACGAATCGAATCGACCTGAATCTTCTTGAACGTGTCGATGACGAAGTAGCGAATCGGCGCCGACGCAATCGGGTTGCCGTGCGAGTCGTAGGCGACGGCGTGGAGGGAATCGGGGCGACCGAGCGTGTCGGTGAGCGGGTAGCCCTTGACCAGCGACGGGACCTCGAGCGGGAAGAGCTGGATCGCCGAGGCGACGCCGGGCCCGCTCGTTTCACTGCAGGCGGCGACCGCGATCACGATGCTGGTGGCGAATGCCCACGCGCCCCGGGGCCGACGGTAGTGCGGTGGCGTCAGTTGAACCGCTCGCACAACAGCGTCGCGAGATTGACGTAGGCCTGCGCCGCCGGATCGGCGGGGTCGCGCAGGACGAGCGGCTGGCCGGCCGCGAAGGCATCGACCGCCGCCGCACTTCTGGGCACCACCTGGGCGAAGACCATGTCGTGCGGCAGGTGCGCGCGCACGTACTCGGCGACCCGAGCGCTCCCGCCACCAGCGTCATCGTACATCGTGAGAAGAATACCATCGAGTGTCAGCTCGGGGTTCCGCTCGGCCACGTCAGAGATCGCCCGCAAGATCTGGGGTGTGGTCTGGAGGGCCAGCGGCTCGCATTGGAGCGGCACAATCGCGTGCTGGCTCGCCTTGAGAACCTGGCGGGTGATGACGCCAAGGCCGGGGGGCGTGTCGACGACGACGATGTCGCAGCGCTCCTTCGCCAGCGTGAGGAGGTCGGCGAGAAGTGTCGACGACTCGATACGGTGGTGGAATTCCGCGTGCGCCGGACGGTGGCTCACGCCGCCCACGAGAAGCACGCGCAAGGAGGGGAGCGCGGTCGGGAGAATCAGCTCGCGCAACCCGCGCGATCCCTCGAGGTAGTCGGAGAGGCCGGCCGGGGCCTCGGAGCGGCGGAGTCCGACGCCGTAGCGCACCGCCCCCTGCGGGTCGGTGTCGACCAGCAGCGTTCGGAGTCCCCGTCGGGCGAAGGCGGCGGCCAAGTTCACCGCCGTGGTCGTCTTACCGACTCCGCCCTTCTGGCTGACGATGGCGAGAACGCGGCCCACGCCCTATTCGGTCTCCGGCAGGGCCTCGGCGCTCGTGCCTGCGCGAAGCTGGCCAAGGGTTCGTTGCGCGTGCTTGACCCAGCGCTCGGCCTCCGCGCCGCGAGGTGGATTCGCCAGGAAGAGAGTCAGATGACGCTCGGCACCGGTGGCGTCGCCGCGCTTGAGGAGCAGGTAGGCCAGCCCGTAGTGCGCGCCGCTCAACTGCGGATCGAGGTCGAGCGATCGGCGGTAGCAGCGAACGGCGTCCTCCATCTGGTTCGTTCGCGAGAACGCAATCGCCATGTTCTGTAGGATGCGCGGATCGTTCGGGCGATCGCGTAGGGCGAGGCGGTAGGATGTGAGCGCCGCGTCGTAATCACCCTGGCGCTCGAGCGCCAAGGCCTCGCTCAAGTAGTCCACCCGTTGGGGCTTGGGCGGATTGTCGGACTTGCCGCCCGTGAGGCGGCGCCACCAGGACATGCAATCGGGACTGGTTGTCGGACGGGCCAACGCGATGCACCGGCCGTGTGCACGCCGTCAGCGCACCGCACGGCCCTTTCGCGGGCAAAGTAGCGTCGCGGTTGACGTGGAGCAACCGCGCTGTCGCGTGCGTTGGGCTCGCGGTAGCTTTCGCCCAGAGAGAGACCCACCCATCACCCCGTCGCCGCTGCGGAGGAGTCGCGTGTCACCACGGAAGGGTGTGATCGACCGCACGCGCGGTGTGCTCGAAGTCGATTGGCCGCTCTTCGGTGAGCTCTCGCGCGCCCTCGCGCTGAAGGTCGCCCGCGCGTACGACCCCCAGATCGTCATCGGGATCGCCAACGCGGGAGTCATCCCTGGCGCGGTGATCGCCGCCATCCTGGGGCGCGAATTTCACTCCCTGATGGTCACCCGCCGCCGCCATTCCGAGCCGGTACGCGCGACGCCTACGGTTCTGGGAAGCGCGCCGCACGAGGTTCGGGACCAGCGCGTCCTGATCGTCGATGAGACGTGCGATTCCGGGGACACGATGCGGCTCGCGGTTTCCGCCATCGTCAACGCGGGAGCGGCGGACATTCGGACGGCAGTGGGTTTTCGGACCGGGCCCTACGCACCCGACTTCGCGGGGCTGGAGACGGAGAGCACGATCATCCTCCCGTGGGATCGGGAGGTGCTGGTGGACGGGGAGCTGGTGTTGAAGCCGGAGTACCGAGAAGTGCTGAAGGCTAAGTGATCTTCGCCACAGCCTCGTCGTAGCGCGAACCCCGCTCCATCTCGCCGTACACGAACTGCATCACCTCGCTGTTGCCCAGCAAGAAGCGGCAGCGCGGCGCCCCCATCGAGCGGCACTCCACCTCCAAGACCGCCAGGGGGACGTCGGAGATCCGGCCGAAGAAGTCGGCGAACATCCCGGTGGTCAGGTGGCAGCCGGGGTGTTCCAGGTGGCTCTCAGGATCGGCCTCTCCCCAATCCTCCGAGTCGATTGTGGCGACGACCTCGTTCAACGTCCCGACGCTGATCGTCCCCCAACCGGCGTCGCGAAAGTAGCTCGACGCCTTGCTCTGGAACTCCTCGATCTCGAGTTCGTCAGGCTTGGCTTTCCCCTGTTGGCGGAGCCAGGAGCCGAACGAGGAGTAAATGGTCTCGCCACCGGCATAGCCGGCTTCCTGGAGGCAGGCGATGGCGGCTGGCCCGCCGTCGCGCAGCAGGGCGCTACGGAGCGCCGAGATCACGTTACGCCCCATCGCCAACATGTGGTGGCCAGCGAGATCGATGTGGGTCATGTCGGTTATCTATGGTTGACGTGCGATCCGGCGCAAGAGCTCGGCCTCGTCGATCGTCTCGAGCCCCAGAGCGCGGGCCTTAGCGAGCTTGCTGCCGGCATCTGCGCCCACGACCACGAAGCTCGTCGATTGCGAGACCGAGCTGGCGACGCGCCCGCCTTGTCCCTCGATCAGCTCGGTGGCTTGATCGCGCGACAGAGTGGGCAGGGTCCCGGTAATGACGACTGTCAGACCCGTGAAGCTACGCCCGGCGGCCACCGGACGGGGCTCGGAGAAGTTGACACCGGACGCTCGCAGCTTGTCGATGAGCCGGCGCGAGCTTCGCTCCCGGAAGTACGACTCGACCGACCGGGCGATCTCGTCGCCGACCCCTCGAACCTGGCTCATCTCCTCCGCCGACGCCGCCGCGAGGGCGTCGAGGGTGCCGAAGTGCCTCGCGAGCAGCTGGGCCGCCGTGCTTCCTACATGCCGGATCCCGAGCGCGTTGAGGAGGCGCGAGAGCGGGCGCGATCGCGACTCATCGATCGCTGCCACCAGCTGCTCGGCGCTCTTCTGCGCGAACCGGTCGAGGGTGACCAGCTTGGCGACCTTCAGGCCGTAGAGATCGGCCGCATCGCGCACCATGCCGGCATCGATGAGCTGGGCGATCCGCTTGTACTGCAGCCCGTGAATGTCCATCGCGCCACGTGAGGCGAAGTGCACCAGCCCCTCCAGCTGCCGGCCCGGGCAAGCGACGTTCGGGCAGTAGATGGCAACTTCATCCTCGTCGCGCTCCACCGGCGTGTCACACACCGGGCAGCGCGCGGGCATCTTCCACTTCTTCTCGCTCCCTGTTCGCCGCTCCGGGATCGGGCCGATGACCTGGGGAATGACCTCCCCGGCCCGCTTCACCTGCACCCAATCCCCCACCCGCAGGTCCTTCCGGCGGATCAGCTCCTCGTTGTGGAGCGTGGCCAGCTTCACTGTCGTCCCACCGATCTCGACCGGCTCGAGCATCGCGTACGGATTGAGCGCGCCGGTACGGCCGACGTTGACCTCGATCGCCAAGAGCCGAGTCTCGGCGATGTCCGGGGCGAACTTTCGGGCGATCGCCCACCGCGGCTCTCGCTCCCCGATCACGCCAAGCTCCTCCTGGAGCGAGAGCGAGTTCACCTTCACCACCACGCCATCGATGCCGAAGTTGAGCGAGGGACGAAGGGTGTGCTCGACGTCGCGAACGAACTCGAAGACATCGCCGAGTGATGGGAGAAGCTTGCGATGCGGCTCGACCGGAATCCCCCATCGGTGAAGCGTCTCGAGTAGCTCCCACTGGGTGGTGAATGGGAGTGTGACGCCGGGTGGTGCCACCACGGAGAAGCCGAAGAAGCGAAGGGGGCGTTTGGCGGTCACCGACGGGTCGAGCTGGCGCAGCGAGCCCGCAGCCGAGTTCCGAGGGTTGGCAAATACGGGCTCGCCCTCCTTCACCCTCTCCTCGTTGAGTCGCTCGAAAGCATCGAAGGGGAGGTAGCACTCCCCACGAACCTCGACCAGCCGCGGCGGATGGTCGTCGGCGAGACGAAGCGGTATCGCGCGGACGGTGCGGAGATTGGCGGTGACAACCTCTCCAATCCTCCCATCGCCGCGTGTCGCCCCCTCGATGAGAACCCCCCTCTCGTAGGTGAGGCTCACGGCCGCGCCGTCGATCTTGAGCTCGGCGGTGTAGGCGCGCGTCCCCTCCTCGCCCACGAGGCGGACGATGCGCTGCTGCCAGTCCGCCAACTCCTGATCATCGAAGGCGTTGTCGAGGGAGAGGAGCTTGACCAGATGGGTGTGCTTCTCGAGGCGGCTCGCCGGCGGCGCTCCCACCCGCCGCGTCGGGGAGTCGCTCGTGCGGAGCTCGGGGTGTGTGCGCTCCAGCTCCGCCAATTCGCGAAAGAGGCGGTCGTACTCGAGATCGGAGATTTCGGGCTGGTCGAGCACGTAGTACTGGTACGACGCGCGCTCGAGCCGGGCGCGCAGCGTCGCTGCGCGCTCCTGAAACTCGCTGGCCATGGGGGAAAGTTAGCGCAGACGCCGGGTGCGGCGCTGCGGGGACGCCTAACCCTTGGCTTCCTCGCCGATCACCTCGAGCGCCACGGAGACGAGCCGGTCGAGCTCATCGTCGGCGTGTGTGGGGAGGAGCGTCTCGGCCCACATATGGTCTTCGGCGTTCGTGTAGCGATCCAGCAGACGGCGCACGAAGGCGATCAGAGCGATGCGCTGCAGCTCCGCCCGGCGCTGTGCCTGCTCGGCCGTCTGCTGTCCACGGACGATCGTCTCGAAACGGTGGGCGTTGCGGAGCGCGTTGGCGGTGAGCGACGCGATCACCTGGCAGAAACGCACATCGCGATCGAGAAAGGGCGCGGCGTCGCGCTCGGTGCGCAGGAAGATGGCGCCGATCACCGTGCCCCGCCACCGAATCGGTACCACGACGATCGACCGCACGTTGCGAAGCGCGATCATCATCTGGACGCCTTGGTACATCGGCTCGACGCTCGCATCCGGGATGAATACCGTCTCGCCGCTCTCGAACGCCCGCTTGAGCTCCGGGTACCGGTCGAGGTCCACGACCAGGTTGCCCATGGACGGATCCTCGTAGGAGGCGACGAGGCGGACGTGTTGCGAGTCTCCGGCGAGATAGATGGAGCAGCGGTCGAGACCGAAGGTGCTCCCCAGCTTGCGGGCAATGATCTGCAGGACGTCGACGAAGTTTTGCGAGGCGGAGATCGCCGTCAGAATATCGACGACGGCTACCAGGTGATCGCGCTCGCGCTCGAGCGCCGCAACGCGCTCGCGCAGGCGGTCACTCTCGCTGAGTGCCGCCTCAGACCCACCTTCCACGTCTCGATCGAGTTCTGTGCTGGTCATCGACGTCGGGGGAATGCGCGTTGAAGACCGCGCTGTCGAAACGCACCACTCGGTTCCGCCCGAGCGCCTTGGCCACATACAGCGCCTGGTCTGCGGCCTCGAGCAGCGCCCTGCGGGAGCGGATGCGCGGGTGCGGCCAGGCGGCTACCCCCGCGCTCACCGTGCACCGCCATGCGTCGTCCGTGCCGGTGAAATGGTACGCCTCTACTTTCTGACGCGTCCGGTCCGCGAACGTCACCGGCGCATCGAGCACCGTCTCCCCACGCCACGAGCCGCGCGCGAAGAATCTCACGTGCGTCCGACTGGTCGTCGACGATCAGGATGCGTGGTGCATGCGCGAGCGCCTCGTCACCGGCGGCCGTCGCCCTTGCCGATGAACTTCTCCACCTCGCTCACAACGGCTTTCGGCTCGCACGGCTTGGCGAGGTAGCTGTCGCAGCCCACTTCCATGGCTTTCTCGCGATCGGAGGCGAGGGCATGCGCGGTGAGCGCGATGATCGGGATGGCTCGCGTCTCAGGGTCGCGCTTGAGGACTTGCGTCGCCTCCCAGCCATCGATGACCGGGATGGAGATGTCCATGAGGATCAGGTCGGGGTGTTCGGCCCGTGCCTTGGCGATTCCCTCTTCGCCGTTCAAGGCTTCCGTGACCTGATAGCCGAAGTGCTGCAGGATCGTGGAGTACACGATCCTGTTGTCCTCGTTGTCTTCCACGAGCAGGACGGTCTTGCCGGAGCCGCTCATCGGGGCCTCATCATGACGACGGTGCCTACCTAAGCAAGATCCTTACCACGCCCGGTCCGCTGGCTGGGCGTGCCGGAGAGGGGTCCCGGAGCTAGTGCGACATCTCGGCGAGTGCCTTTTCGGCCACGTTCTTGTAGTTCGGGTCGTTGTACTCGCTGACCTTCCCGTCGATGACGGCCTGGAATTGCTGCTTGGCGCGCTCCTTGTCGCCAGCCTTGTCGCGATCGCGGTAGACCAGGGCCAGGTCGAGTTGGTGGGTCAGGCGGTGAGGGTCGACCGCGACGGCTTTCTCCATGTAGCGCACCGCCTCGTTCCAGTTGGCCTGACTGAAGACGTCCCCGCCAAGGAAGTTCCGGGCCATGAATCGCGAGATCCCGCTCAACCTCATGATCTCGGCATTCCAGACGCCCATCACGTGCAGGGCGCCGCTGTTGAGCGAGTCGATCGCCAGCGCCTCCAGCGCGTGCGCGCGCACATCCTTCGCGTAGCGGACGCGGTCCTTCTTGCCAAGCGAGAGCGCGACGCGGCCGAGCGCCCGAGCTACCCAGAAGTGGGAGTCCGCCACCTGCGGCTTGAGACGGAGGGCGTGCTGGGCGGCGGCGAGCCCCTCGTCGTAGAGCGCGCGCTGTTTCGTCTTGTCCGGCTGAAACTCCCCGAGATCGACCGCGTCGCGTGATATGCGCCACAGCGCTTCGTAGCTGTTGGAGTCGACCTTCACCGCTTCGCGGTACTGCTCCAGCGCGTCCTCATCCTTGAACTGCGCGTGCAGTGTGTCGCCGACCGTGATGTGATCCGCGGCCGACTGCGCACCGGCCCGGACAGCGGCGAAAGCGAGCGCGCTGACCACGAGGTAGCGGACGAGCATGGAAACTCCGACATTGGGGTCGTCGCGCGAGGGTCGGCGCGTGAAGCGCGGTGGGTTCGCCCGCCGACAAGCTAGGAGTACCCCAGAGCGTGGTCAATGCTCGCCTATCGACTGATCGAACGAAAGCGTGACGGCGAGCAGATCGCGCCGCCCGAGTGGCGCGCGATGGTTGCCGGCTACGTGGCGGGAGAGATTCCCGACTACCAGATGGCCGCCCTTCTCATGGCCGCCTACCTCCAGGGGCTGGATCGCGACGAAACCCGCGCGCTCACATCGGCGATGTTGATGAGCGGCACCACGCTCGAGGGCGGAACGACCCTGGGGCCGCGAATCGGCAAGCACTCCACCGGTGGCGTCGGGGACAAGGTGTCGCTCGTCCTCGCGCCCCTCGTCGCGTCGCTCGGCGTGGCGGCGCCGATGATCGTCGGGAGGACGTTGGCTCACACGGGAGGGACGCTCGACAAGCTCGAGGCGATCCCCGGCTTCCGCACCTCGCTCCCGGTGGTGGAGGCGCGGGAGCAGTTGGATCGCGTCGGCTGCGTCCTCATGGGGCAGACGTCGGAAATCGCCCCCGCCGACCTCAAGCTTTATTCACTGCGGGACGCCACGGCGACCGTCGAGTCGATCCCGCTCATCGCGGCGAGCATCATGAGTAAGAAGCTCGCCGAAGGGCTTTCGGCGCTCGTTCTGGATGTGAAGCGGGGGTCGGGGGCGCTCCTTCCCGACTTGGAACGGGGACTCGAGCTGGCGAAGACGATGATCGCGCTGGGGACGGATCACGGCTGTCCCGTGGTGGCGCTCCTCACCGCGATGGATCGCCCGCTCGGGCGCGCCTGCGGAAACGCCCTCGAGACGGAAGAGGCGATCCATGCTCTGCGCGGCGAAGGACCGCCGGACTTGATGGCGGTGACCTACGCGCTGGGGGCGGAAATGCTGCTTCTCGCCGGCGTGGCGTCCACCCGTGACGATGCGCGGCGGCGGATGGAGGTGGCGATCGGCTCGGGGTACGCCGCCGAGAAGATGCGGGAAGTGATCGAGGCCCAGGGCGGGAACCCGAATGTCGTGGACGATCCGTCGATCCTTCCGCAGGCCGATGCCTGCGAGCTCTTCGCGGCGCCGGTGCGCGGCTTCGTCGCCACCGTCGAGCCGCGGGCCATCGGCCGCGGCGTGGTGGCGCTCGGGGGTGGTCGGAGCCGGATCGAGGATCGCGTCGACCCGAGTGTCGGTTTCGTCGTGAGCGCGAAACCCGGGGACTGGGTGGAGGCGGGCGAGCCGCTGGCGACCGTCTTTGCGCGCGACGCCGACGGGATCGAGGCGGGGCGGACGGCGCTGCGCGCGGCGGTGCAGATCGCCGACGAGGCGGACCACCCGCTCCCACTCGTCTCGCACCGAGTCACGGCCCTCGGCGTGGAGCCCTTCGGCTACGCGAGCTGATCGCGGCGGGCGGCCGCGATCCGCGTCAGGCGCGAGGCGTCAGATGTCGAGGTTGCGGACGAACTTGGCGTTCATCTCGATGAACTCGCGTCGCGGCTCCACCTCATCGCCCATGAGAGTCTGGAAGAGCAGATCCGCCTGGAGCGCGTCCTCCATGTCCACCTTGAGCAGGGTCCGGGCCTCGGGGTTCATCGTCGTGCGCCAGAGCTGTTCGGGGTTCATCTCGCCCAGTCCCTTGTAGCGCTGCACGACGACGTTCGTCCGCCCATCGCCATTCCCGAGTCGCTCGATGTACGACTCCCGCTCCGCCTCGTCGTACGCGTAGAACTCCTCCTTCCCCTTGGCCACGCGATAGAGGGGCGGCTGGGCGATGTAGACGTACCCGGCCTCGATCAACTCCCGCATCTGCCGGTAGAAGAAGGTGAGCAGCAGCGTGCGGATGTGGGCGCCGTCGACGTCCGCGTCGGTCATGATGATGACTTTGTGGTAGCGCGCGGACTCGATCTGGAAGTCCTCCTTGATGCCGGTCCCGATGGCGGTGATGATCGTCCGGATCTCCTCGTTCGAAAGGACCTTGTCGATCCGGGCCTTCTCGACGTTGATGATCTTGCCGCGGAGCGGGAGGATCGCCTGGAAGGCGCGGTCGCGACCCTGCTTCGCCGAGCCGCCGGCGGAGTCGCCCTCGACGAGATAGATCTCGCACATGGCGGGATCGGTGAGTGAGCAGTCGGCGAGCTTCCCCGGCAGGACGCCGCCGTCGAGCGCCGACTTCTTGCGCGTGAGATCGCGCGCCTTGCGCGCCGCCTCACGAGCGCGGGCCGCGGACACCGCCTTTTCGACAATGATGTTCGCGGTGCGCGGATGCTCATCGAGATACGCAGCGAGGAACTCGTTCACGACGCTCTTGACCGCGCTCTCCGCCTCCGAGTTGCCGAGCTTCGTCTTCGTCTGCCCCTCGAATTGCGGTTCCCGCACCCGCACCGAGAGCACGGCGGTGAGCCCCTCGCGCACATCGTCGCCGGTGAGCGTGAAGTCGGCCTTCTTGAGGAAATTCCCCTTCTGCGCGTGGACGTTGATCACGCGGGTGAGGGCGGCCTTGAAGCCGGTGAGGTGCGTGCCCCCCTCGTGCGTGTTGATGTTGTTCACGAAGGAGAAGACGTTCTCGTTGTACCCGTCGTTGTACTGAAGGGCGATCTCGATGCCGATCTCGTCCCGCTCCGTCTCGATGTAGATCACCTCGGAGTGGAGGGGCTTCCGATTGGCGTTGAGGAAGCCGATGAACTCGCGCAGGCCGCCACGCGCGTGGAAGGTCTCTTGCCGCTCCTGCCCCTCGCGCTCATCGGTGAGCGTGATCGTCACGCCCTTGTTGAGAAAGGAGAGCTCGCGAAGCCGCGCGGCGAGGGTGTCGTAGCGAAAGATGAGGTCGGTGAAGATCGACGCGTCCGGCTTGAACCACACCGTCGTGCCGGTGTCGTCCTTGGCGACCTTCTCGAGGGCCTTGAGCTTGGTCGTCGTCAGGCCGCGGGCGAAATCCATGTAGTAACGCTGGCCGCCGCGCTTGACCCACACCTTGAACTGCTCGGAGAGCGCGTTCACGACCGAAACGCCCACGCCGTGCAGTCCGCCCGACATCTTGTACATGGTCTTGTCGAACTTCCCGCCGGCGTGGAGAACCGTCATCGCCAGCTCGACACCCGGGATCTTCTCGGTCGGGTGAATGTCCACCGGAATGCCACGCCCATTGTCGACGACAGTGACCGAGTTGTCGCGATGAATCGTGACGTCGACGCGATCGGCGAATCCGACCATCGCCTCATCGATCGAGTTGTCCACCACCTCGTACACGAGGTGGTGAAGACCGCGCTCGGAGGTTGAACCGATGAACATCCCGGGCCGCTTCCGCACGGGCTCGAGACCCTTGAGCACCGTGATCTTGTCCGCGTTGTAAGCGGCCGGCTTGTCTGCGATCTTCGCCATGGGTTTCCAGGAGGAGGAGAGGCGTTTCCGGTGCCCGAACATACACCGAAGTCCGCGAGGCACCGTAACCTTCGAATGTTATCCTAATTCACTGTGAATTCAAGTAGTTAGGGCCTCATTCGCGCAGCAGCGCCGCTGGGCCAGAGCCGGCACCGCCGTGAGGCTCGCCATCAGGCCTGCAAGCGCTTCCTGAGCCGCGCGCACGGCCTCTCGATCGCGACGTAAATCGCATAGGCGATCGCCAACGACAGGCCCAGCGCCAGTGTGCCGCGAAGCACCGCATTAACCGCCGGAAGCTGCTGCTCGAGCGCCACGATCACGACCTGGTGCAGCAGGTACAGGGAGTAGGAGAGCAAACCGACGAAGGCGACCGCGCGCGCATTCAGCAGACGGCAGGGAAGGAGGTCCGGCCATTGGATCGCGATCGTGAAGAGTGGGATCAAGGCGAGCCCCTGCAGCGAATAGCGCGCGGTCTCGCGAAAGGCCGGATTCCGCCAGACGAACGTGAAGAGAAGCACGGCGACCGCGACCGGCCCCAGAACCCGCTTCCACAGTGCCGGACTTCCGGGCGGCGGTCCGTCGAGCACGGGATTGCGATAGAGGGCGAGCGCGATGCCGAAGAGGATGGAATCGACGCGCGTGTCCGTGGCCAGATAGGTGCGATCCGTCGGCGCGTGGAAGTGGAGCACGAGCACGCATCGCCAGGCCAGGACGAGCGCACAGAGCGCGAGCACGATCGCCGCCTGCCTGCTCGGTCGGATCCGTCCCCGGGCCAGCAGGAGGTAGAGCCACGGGGCGAAGAGGTAGAAGTGTTCCTCGACGGCGAGCGACCAGTACACACCGGTTCCCGGCGCCTGCCCGTCATAGCCGTGGTAGACGATCCAATAGTTCGCGAAGTGGAGGAATTGCGCGGCCACCGCCGCGCGCGAGAGCGCCCCGTGGATCACCCCGGCGGCCGTGAGCGCGGTGGCGACGGTGAGGACCAGGTAGAACGGAGGGAGGATCCGCAGGACGCGCCGGAGGTAGAAGGCTCGGAGGCTGACGGTCTCCGTCTTCTCGAACTCCACGCGCATCAGGGTGAGGATCAGGTATCCCGAGAGAAAGAAGAACACCGTCACGCCGAAGCCGCCGGGCACGCGATCCTCGAGTCCGGCGTGTGCGAGGAAGACGAGGAAGAAGCTCGCTGCTCGGATTCCGTCGAGTGACGGGATGTGAAGGGAGGTCTTCGCCGCCCGGCGCGCACTCGGCGCCGCGGTCGCAGTCGACAGGGTCGCGGCGCCCACTCCTCCCTGCGAGCCCGCGCTCGTCATCGGCGGTGAAGCCGTCGTGCGAGACGGATCACCGCATGAGCCGCCAGTGGAGCCTGACGACTCGCGGCGTCTCGCACCCCGCGTTCAGTGCCTGGAGCAGCTGCGGCTCCATCAGCGCCAGCTCGCTCATCCACGCGTTGGTGGACACGGCGACGAAGAGCGTGCCGTCCCGTGTCAGGCGGAGTGGCTCGGTCACCGCCGCGATCTGCTTCCCCACGAGCTCCGCCCAGTCGGGGACGACCGCCGCCTGGGACACCCGCGTCTGGAGCCCCGACTGGTCGAGGAAGCTCTTGAGAGCGTCGCCCACCGGCGCTGGCCGTGTTCGCCTCAGCGGGTCGTGATCTCGCCGTCGACGATTCGCCATCGCTCGAGACGCCGGAGCGTCGAAGGGATATCGGTCTCGCGCGGCACCGCCAACACGGTCTGGCCGCGCCACGATTCATCGAGCAGATCGAGAATGCATCCGGCGCGGCGGACGTCCAACTCGGCGAACGGATCGTCGAGCAGCACCACGGGCTCGCCGCCGGTCGCGCGGCGCAGAGTCGCCGCCTCGAGCAGCCTCAAGGCGATCGCCGCGGTGCGTTGCTGGCCGGCGGAGCCATACGTGCGGATGTCGCGGTCGCCGATGGTGAGCGCCAGGTCGTCGCGGTGCGGCCCGCTGTGGGTGAGGCCCCGGGCCACGTCGATCGGGCGCTGCGCCTCCAGGGCGGCAGCGAGCGCCTCTTCCAGCTTGTCGTCAGGCGCGCGGAGGGCGCTCTCGAGGCGCATCTGCGCGGGTGCGCGTTCCCCGATCGAGGCGCAAAGCTCGGCGTAGCCGGACGCGTGCTCGGCGAGCCATGTCCGGCGCGCGCGCGTGAGCGCCGCTCCGCTCTCGGCGAGCGCCGGCTCCCACACCGCCGCCCGCGCCGCCGCCGCTGCCTTCGACACCCCATGCTCACGAAGCGCCGCGTTGCGCCGGACGAGCGCCGCCCGGTACCGCTCCAGAGCGCCGAGGTAGCGTGACGAGGTGAGGGCCAGGGTGATGTCGAGAAAGCGGCGCCGGCCGCTTGGCGGCCCGGCGACGATGGCCGCGTCGTCAGGCGAGAAGAGCACCGCCGGAAAGGCCCCCAGCGCCTCGCTCATCCGCGAGGGCGGGGCGCCATCGACCACGACCTTCTTTCGGCGGCTCGCCCGCTCGAACCCCACGGCGACCGATCGACGGCCGGTTCGCGCAAGGTCGGCGCCGAGGTGGAACCCATCGGCGCCGAACGTGACAAGATCCACATCGCGGGCCCCGCGCATCGAGCGAAGCAGCCGCAGATAGTAGATCGCCTCGAGGAGATTCGTCTTTCCGTGTCCGTTCTCGCCAACGACCGCGACCCCCGCCGTCGGAAAGGCCAGATCGGCGCGCTGGATGTTGCGAAAGGTGCGGATCGACAGCTGCTCGAGGGCCGGGTAGCCAGCGCCCCGCGCACCGGGCGCGACCCCTTCGACGCCAACCACTGCCGGCATCGTGGTCACCGGCCGCCGAACTGCGCCGGCCGCTTCTCGAGGAAGGCTCGGAGCCCCTCGCGCATGTCCTCGGTCGACCCGAGGAGCCCGAAAGCGTCCGCCTCGAGCGCCAATCCTTGATCCAGCGCCATGTCGCTGCCGCGGTTGATGGCGTCGATGCAGAGCGCCACCGCGATCGGCCCATTGGCCAGGATCTGGCGCAAAAGGGCATCGGCCGTGGGGAGGAGCTCGGAGGCGCTCACCACGCGATTCACCAATCCGATCCGGTAGGCCTCGGCAGCGTCGATCATCTGCCCGCTCAGCACCAGTTCGAGCGCGCGCCCCTTCCCGACGAGACGGGCCAGGCGCTGCGTCCCCCCGTAGCCAGGGGAGATCCCCAATTTCACCTCGGGAAGCCCGAGCTTTGCCGTCTCCGCGGCGAGACGCATGTGGCACGCCATCGCCAGCTCGCAGCCGCCACCGAGGGCGAATCCATTGATCGCTGCCACGACCGGCTTCGGAGAATCGTCGAATCGCGCCAGAACCTTCTGCCCGCGGATCGATCGCGCCCGCCCCTCGAAGGGCGTTTGCCGCGCGAGCTCCTCGATATCCGCGCCGGCCACGAACGCCTTCGAGCCAGCCCCGGTGAGGATCGCTCCGCGGATGTCAGTTCGGGCCACGACGTCGTCGATCGCCCGCCCCAGCTCGGCGATGATCGCGTCGTTCAGCGCGTTGAGCTTCTCCGGCCTGTTGATCGTGATCGTCGCGACGCGGTCGCGGACGTCGAAGTCGAGGTGTGTGTACGTTGATGACATGCCGTGGGGGAAGCGGGGGTGGGAAATCTACTCCGCCATCGGCCGCGGCGCCCGTCGTTCCCAGCGCTTCGCTCGCGCGCTACGTTACGCCCGTGAGTGCCGTCGAAGCAGTCCGCTGGTCGCCCGAGGGCGACGCGGTGCGCATCGTGGACCAGACGCTCCTCCCCGAGCGTCTCGAGGAGCGCGACCTGCGTACCGTCGAGGACGTGTGCGTCGCGATCAGCCGTCTCGCGGTACGCGGCGCGCCCGCTATCGGCGTCGCCGGAGCGATGGGGCTCGTTGCGTCGCTCGAGCCGCTGCGCGGGCTCCCCGCGAACGAGTTCCGGCAGCGTCTGACCGAGCATGCCAACCGGATCGTCGCGACGCGACCAACCGCGGTGAACCTTCCCTGGGCGATCGGGCGAATCTGCCGGCGCGCCGCCACGAGCTATCCGAACAACGATGCGCTGCTCGCGGCGCTTCGTGCCGAAGCTACGGCGATCCTCGACGAGGATCGCGCCATGTGCCGACGCATCGGAGAGAACGGATTGCCCCTGGTGGCCGACGGTGCGCGGGTGCTCACCCACTGTAACGCCGGAGCCCTCGCCACCAGCGGCATCGGAACGGCCCTGGCGCCGGTGTACCTTGCCGTCGAGGCGGGGCGAAAGGTCGAGGTTTTCGCCGACGAGACGCGCCCCCTTCTCCAGGGGAGCCGGCTCACCGCCTGGGAGCTCTCGCGGGCGGGCATTCCGGTGCGCGTGCTCGCCGACAACATGGCGGGCACGTTGATGCGGCAGGGGAGGGTGGATCTCTGCATCGTGGGGGCGGACCGCATCGCCGCCAACGGAGACGTGGCCAACAAGATCGGCACCTACTCGCTGGCGGTGCTCGCCTCCCATCACCGCATTCCATTCTATGTCGCCGCGCCGGCCTCCACCTTCGACTCGGCGGTCAGCGACGGCGACGACATCGTCATCGAGCAGCGAGACCGCGAGGAGGTGGCTCGCGGCTTCGGCCGCACCACCGTGCCTGACGGCGTCCCCGTCGAAAATCCCGCCTTCGACGTCACGCCGGCCTCGCTCATCACCGCCATCATCAGCGATCGCGGCGTCCACCGACCTCCCTACGACTTCAGCGTGCCGAAGCGGTGAAGCACGTCCTCGCCATCGACCAGGGAACGACCGGCAGCACGTGTCTGGTGATGGCCGAGGATGGCCGAGTCGTGAGCCGGGCGTATCGGGAAATCCCGCAGCACTATCCCGAGCCGGGCTGGGTCGAGCACGATCCGATGGAGATCCTGCATCGGACGCTGGACGCCGCTCGCGAGGCGCTGGAGCGCGCCGGGTGTGTGCCGGACACGATCGGCATCACCAATCAACGCGAGACGGTGGTGCTCTGGGATCGGGAGAGTGGGCGCCCGGTCGCGCGCGCCATCGTCTGGCAGGATCGCCGCACTGCCGCCCGGTGTGAGTCGTTAGGCAACGAGCGACAGCGCATCGCGGCCTTGACCGGATTGGTCGTCGACCCCTACTTCTCGGCGACCAAGATCGAGTGGCTCCTCGCTCACCACGGGCTTCGCCAACGGGCGGCCGACGGCGCGCTGGCCGTGGGGACCGTCGACAGCTGGCTCATCTGGCAGCTCACGGGCGGGACGGTCCACGCCACGGACCCGACGAACGCCTCGCGCACGATGCTCTACGACATCGAGGCGCTCGAATGGAGCCCTCAGCTGGCCGGGCTCTTCGGCGTCCCCCGAGCGCTGCTCCCCGACGTGCGGCCGTCGAGCGGCGACTTCGGCGCCGCTCGCGGCGATCGTCTCGGCCTCCGCTCGGATATCCCGATCACCGGCGTGGCGGGGGATCAACAGGCCGCCCTCTTCGGCCAGGGATGTTGGCGCGCCGGGGAGGCGAAGAACACCTACGGAACGGGCGCCTTTCTCTTGCTCAACACCGGCGTGGTGCGCGCCCGGGCGCGCGGCGGTCTTCTGGCGACGGTCGCCTGCGATGCCAACGGACGTCCCGCCTATGCGTTGGAAGGATCGATCTTCATCGCCGGCGCCGCCGTGCAGTGGCTGCGCGACGGACTCCATCTCATCGAGACGCCGCGAGACACCGAGTCGCTCGCGCGCAGCGTAGACTCGACGGGGGGCGTCTACTTCGTCCCCGCGCTCGTCGGTCTCGGAGCGCCGCACTGGGAGCCCGAGGCGCGCGGCACCATCGTCGGCCTGACGCGCGGCACGACGCGCGCGCACCTCGTGCGAGCGGCGCTCGAGGCGATGGCCTTCGCCACCGCCGACGTGCTCACGCTCATGCGCGAGGAGAGCGGCGCGTTGGGGCGCGAGCCGCTACGCGTCGATGGCGGCGCGAGCGAGAACGACTGGCTGATGCAGTTCCAGGCGGATGTCCTCGGCCTCCCAGTCGAGAGGCCCGACATGGTGGAGACCACGGCGCTGGGCGCGGCGGGGTTGGCGGGGATCGCCGCAGGCATCTGGCCCGATGCCGCCGCCTTTCTCTCGACGCGGCGCTTCACGCGCTTCGCGCCGGGCCCCGGCGCGGCGGCGGCGCGGCAGGGAGCGCGTCACTGGGAGCGAGCCGTGCGTGCCGCGCTCGCCTGGGCGAGGGACGAGCGGTGACGGCGCCCGCGCGTGCGGGCCGCGACTCGCTGCCGCGGCGACTCGGCGCCCACTGCGCCGCTCTCGCCCGATGCCGGAAGTGCGGCTTGCCGGTGGATGTCCGGCCCATCATCTCCGTGGCCCGGACGCCTCGGGCGATGCTCATCGGTCAAGCGCCGGGCCGCGTGGAGGCGGGGAGCGGGCGCCCCTTTTCCGGTCGAGGGGGGCGGACGCTCTTCCGCTGGCTGGAGCGGGCCGGCCTCGATGAGGACACCGCACGATCGCGGATCTACTTCGCCGCGGTCACGCGCTGCTATCCGGGGGGGAGCCCGACCGGGCGCGGGGATCGTGTGCCCACGGCGCGCGAGCGGGCGCTCTGTTCCGACTGGTTGGAGCGGGAGCTCCGGATCATTCGTCCATCGCTCCTCATTCCGGTCGGTCGCCTGGCGATCGAGCGCTTTCTCGGGGCGAGGCCGCTGACCGACGTGATCGGCCGCGTTCACCAGGTGCGACACGAGGGAGGCTCGTCGCGGGCCATTCCTCTTCCGCACCCATCGGGAGCGAGCGGATGGCTGAACGTCGACGCCCACCGGCGCCTGGTCGATCGGGCTCTCGATCTCCTGGCCGGCGATCTGACGGCGTTAGGCATCGCGCTCGACGACCAGCCGGTCGGCTGAATGCGCGCCCTCGTGCTCGTCTTCTCGCTCGCCACCGGTGGAGGGGACCACTGGTTCGGTGGCGACAAGGTGAAGCATTTCTTTGTGTCGGCCTTCGTCCAAAGTGTGGGCTACGGCGTGCTCCGCACGGCCGGGGTGAGGCACGACGGGGCGCTGCTCGGCGCGTCCGCGATCACTCTGGGGGTAGGGATCGGCAAGGAGGTGTACGATGCGCACACCGGCGAAGGGTTCAGCGCCCGCGACCTAACGTGGGACGCGGCCGGCGCGGGTGCCGCCACGCTGGTGCTCGCACACGCTCGGTGACATCCTCCCGTGGGTTCGGTCGCCGTATATTTCGGCCATCGGCGACGACGCCCTTTTCCTCGGGAGACGCATGAGCGACGCAGAGAAGAAGTCTGCCCCGCCGGCTCCGGCGACACCTGATGCCGGAGCGATGCCGGATCGCCGGACCAACACCGTGTTGCGCGCGCTGGTGAGCGAGATGCTCGAGCGCGTCCGCGAGCTCAGTCGACGCACGGCGGCCTGGAGCCCGGAGGAGCGCGCCCAGGCGGAGGCGGAGCTCGAGGCGATCATGGTGAGCGTCCGGAAGCAGGCGACCCACGGCGTCGGCGAAGGCTGATTCTCCGCCGGCGGTCTGGCGTCGCGCGTTCGGCCGCCGGCGCCGCGCCGTCGTCACCTGATGCAAGTGGGTGAAGGGGCGCTCTTCCTCGCGACAGCCGCCACGGCCTGCGCCGCCGCCCTCGGCATCGCCGGCGCGCTGGATGCGCGGCCGCCACTGGTCGACATGGCCCGCCGCCTCCAGGTCGTGTCCGCGACGTGTATCGCTCTGGCCCTCCTCGTCCTCGCGATGGCCTTCTGGCGGTCCGACTTCTCGCTACGGATCGTCGCCGACAACAGCTCGGTCGTCCTGAGCCGCCCTGTGGCCCTGGTCGCCCTCTGGACAACGCCCGCCGGCTGGCTGCTGCTGGTGGCGCTCGGAGTCGCTCTCGTCGCCGTGCTCGTTAGGCATGGTGCAGGTGTCGACGACGATCGGATGTTGGCGAGTGGCATGGTGGCGGCGCTCGTCCTCGTCCTCCTGCTCATGCTCCTGCGCGGCCAGAACCCGTTCGCCATCTCCACCACGGTCCCCCCCGATGGCCGGGGACTCGACTCGCGCTGGCATCTCTCCTGGCCGGCGATCGCGCCGCTCGGGGCGGCGCTCGCCGCCGCCGTGCTCGCGGCCCCGGCCGCGCTCGCCCTCGCCTGGCTCGCGCGCGGGGGGTCCGCGACGCGATGCGCCGTGGCGCTTCGCCGCTGGTTGGCGCTCGCCGTGCTCTGCCTCACTATTGCGATGCTGCTCCGATTCGCCGCCGAGTTCGCCGAGCAGGACTCGCTCGACTGGCCGGTGCGCGCCGCGAGGCACCCGGTTGTCCTTCTCTGGGTCGCGTGCACCGTCGCGCTCGGACTCGTCGAATCCAGACCGGCATTTCGGGCGCCGGAGCGGTGGAGGCGGATCTCGCTCCCCCTGGTGGTAGCCGGCGTCCTCGCCCTGCTCCTGTCGGCGACAGGCGTCGCCTTCCGCTCGGAGCGAACCGCCATCGTCATGGCAGGGCGGAGCACGGCCGCCACCGACCCGTTCGGACGCCGGTGGAGCTTCGTCGGCCAAGGGATCTCGACCTTCGCCGGCGTCGCCAGCCAAACACGCTCCGTGCCCGTCGACGTGCGCATCGGAGATACGAGAAGGGGGATCGTGGCGACCGAGCTGCGGCGCTACGCGAACGCCCTCGACCAGGAATGGTATCCGCCGCGCGTGGAGAGTGGCCGCCTATCGGTGATCGGAGAAACGCTGACGATCACGCTGCTCCACATCGTCGGCGAGGATTCTGCCGCCGTCCGATTCGCCTTCTACCCACTGCTCGGCGCGCTCTGGGTCGGTGGGGCGCTGATCGCAGCCGGAGCCGCCTTCCTCGCCGCTCCCGATTCTCGATGATCTTCGCGGCGGTATTGACGGCGCTGGCTTCACTCGCCGCCGGCTACGTGCTTCTTCCCCTCATCCGGGCGGGTCGCTCGGGTAGCGCGCCGCCCCCCGCGACGCTCGGCGATGCGGACGCGCTGATCGCGTACTACAGATCGCATCCCCCGGTCTGCCACCGCTGCGGACCCCGCCCTGAGCGAGACGCCCTCTTTTGCTCTACCTGCGGCCGGAAGCTCTGACGCGAGCCTCGAGGGCGAGTCGCGCGCTATAGCTCGGCAAGCTCGAGCCGTTGGCGAGCGACGTACAGAGGCACGAGCGTGGCGGCGACGCACAGCAGCGTCGCCAGACCGAAGCCCAGCGCCATCTCCCCGACCTCGGTCGGTCCGCCGAAGGCTGCGGATCGCAGATACATGTAGACGGGGCGCGCTTCCAGAATGACCACAGTTGTCACGAGTCCCACCGACAGCATCATGAACACCAGCCCACCAAAGGAGGTCGGGATCTGTGCGGCGTTCTCCGTCTCGTACTGCGGGAAGACTGTACCGAGTCCCAGCGCCATCCCGGCCACGGCCAGCGTGATCAGCGTGATCGTGAACACCGACACGACGAAGATGAATGCGCTCACGTGGAGCAGGGCGTCGGTCACCCCGACGATTGCCAGGGCGAGCACGAGGAGGGGAAGCGTCCCGGTCCAGTATTTCGACCAAAGGAGCGACCGCATCGCGATCGGGCTCGACTTGAGCAGCCAGAGCGTGCGTCCCTCCATGCTGACCGCCGGAAAGATGAATCGCGCGGCGATCGACGCGAGCACGAATCCGGCGAGGCCGAGATTGAGGAAGGGGATCGCGTTCGTGAGGAGGAAGCTCACGCCGGCACCGCTGAGCGGGAGGAATCGGACGTTGAAGACGTACACGACGACCAGCACCGCAAGGAGAATCAGCTGCGACCACTGGGTGGTGTCACGGAAGAACACCCGCAGCTCCTTGAGCACCAGCTCGCGGCGGACGACCCCGATCGGATGCAGAACGAGGCTCACCGCGTGCTGCAGGGCACGTCCGCGAACCCAGCGCTGCGAGCTTTCCTGGGCCTTGGTGAAGCCGGTCGCGTAGAGACTCCGATGGATCAGCGCCCCCACGACGATCGCCGCTGCCGCGGTGGACCAGAGTAGATAGAGCGAGAGCGCGTCCGGCTGCCCGAAGAGCGACGACATGGTCGCGCGCTGGACCCAGTCGCTCGGCAGGAACGGGGAGGTCGGTGTCCGGAGGAGCGCGATGAAATCGACCAGCGAGCGGAGCCCTTCGGGTCGCGCCAATTTCTCCGGCCGGAGCAGGCGGAAGAGCAGGACGAGCCCCGCCGCCGCCAAGACCGTGACGACGCTCAGGATGTCGCGCGTGCGTCGCGCCGGAAAGACGTTGACGAGCACGTTCGTCACCGCGCCCCCGACGACCGCCGGGATGATCACGAATGGCAGGAACGCCGCGATCGCCACCAGTGCGAATGTCGCGCCGCCTTCGTAGACCCACCCATAGGCGCCGAAGATGGGGACCGCCATGAGCGCCACCATCCACGAGGAGTGCGCCGCCGACTCTGTGAGCTTCCCCAAGTAGAGGGTGAGCCAATCGACGGGAGCCGACACCAGGAGGTCCAGATCGCGCGCCAGGAAGAAGGTCGAGAGCGAGGTGATGACGTTCGAGAGGAGCAGGATCATGAAGAAGCTGATGCACACCAGGCCGAGCACCTTTCCCGCGAGGAGGGTCCCGATCTCCGGTGCCTCGCGAAAGACACGGAGCACTCGCACCAGCACGAGAAGCACCAACGCCCAGAAGAGAACGCCGATGGTGAGAACGAGCGCCCATCGCGAGCGGTACGAGAGCGCCCCCGGCCCTGTCGCGCGCACGATCGCGCTCTGCACCTTCGGAGCGAGGATGTGGGCGAGGGAGGGCGCCCGGCCGCCCGCAGCGACGCGTGGGGTTCCGTCGGCCGCGGCGATCGCCGCTTCGTCTCCCGAGTGGCGCCGATCGCTGCTCGAGGCGGCGACGCCCGGAAGAATCTCCGGCGCCGACTCCGGTGTGCCGTCAGGCATCCAGCACCTCCACGAGATCGCGCGCCGCCCGCTCGCCGGTGAGCCGGAGGAAGAGCTCCTCGAGTCCCTTCGCCCCCGCCTCCACGCTCGCGTACATCTCCTCCATCGTCCCGGCCGCGCGAATGCGCCCACCGTGAATGATCGCGATCCGGTCGCACACGCTCTCGGCCACCGCCAGCGTGTGCGTGGACATGAGAATCGTGTGGCCGCGCCGCGTATATTCGCGAAAGAGGTCCTTCAGGATGCGCGCGGCCTTCGGGTCCAACCCGACCAGCGGCTCGTCGACGACGATGACTTCGGGACGATGAATTAAGGCGCTTGAGATGATGAGCTTCTGCCTCATCCCGTGGCTGTAGCTCTCCACCAACTCGTCTCGCCACTCCGTCAGGTCGAAGAGAGCCAGCAGCTCGTCCATGCGCCGCTCGACGAGCGCCCCATCCTGGCCGTACAGGCCGGCGACGAATCGGAGGAACTCCGCCCCTGTGAGCTTGTCGTAGATGAACGGGCGATCGGGGATGTAGCCGAGCACCGACTTCGCCGCCGTCGGGTCCACGTCGATGTCGATCCCTTTGATCCGGACCGTCCCCGAGGTCGGGCGCAGGATCCCCGCGATCATACGCAGCGTTGTCGTCTTCCCGGCGCCATTCGGCCCGAGAAAGCCGAACAACTGACCGCGCGGGACGTCGAGGCTGATCGCATCGACGGCCGTGAATGATCCGTAGCGCTTGGTGAGCGCGCGAAGCTCGATCATCGATTCGGGTGCACGGGTGCGTTAGGCGCCGTCGCCGGCGTTCCAGGCGCTCGGTTCTCGAGGCGCAGATTCTCGTACGCCAGCTCGTACGCCGTGCGGTGCGCGGTCAACGACTGCACCGGTCCGGCATCCACGACGCGGCCCCGCTCGTCCACCCACCCTCGAAGGAGCGCTCCGTCCGTGCCCGTCGGCTCGAGGAGCCAGGAGCGTACCGTGTCCACGTGAGCCGCGGTCCACCGACCACGATCCGTTACCAGCACGGCGCTGTCGACGACGACGAAGAGAGATTCGGCGCGCACGGCCACGGACTGCGTGGTTGGGCGCCGCGCCACGGGATCGAACACCGAGAAGGCGTACGTCTGGCCGACCCGCGGTCGGCCCCGGAGGGCGAGGGCGATGGGAACGAGAGTAGGAAGCAGCAGACTTCCGGGCGCGACCGTGTGAGTCGTATCGGGTCGCCCGCCCGGCGTCTTCGTGACGAGGGTCAGTGTGCTGTCGCTGTTGAGCGTGCCCCGCAGCGTCGTCGGGGCGGAGTCCCCGACCTCGACGTCGAAGGTGCGGAGCCGAAATCCTCTCGACAGCGTGGCGAGCACGCGCACGTCGAGGCGCGAGCCGGGCGGCTCGCTCCGTGTGGCGACGAGGATGTCGCGAACGACTATCGCCGTGCGAGCAGTATCTATGGTGGACGACGCCCACCCCACCTGACGATCTCCCGCCGACACGGCGTAGTACTCCGCGTCTGGGGCGACGCGCTGGGCGGCCAGCGCAAGCTCCTCACCTGCTCCGCGGAACAACTCTCGGTGGGCCAGTGCCGCGATGCCGGCGAACCAGAGAGCGAGGATCGTTCCCGCAGCGATCGCGCGCCGGCTCATCTCGCCCTCAGGCCAGAGCCAGGGACGTCTCGCCGGCGATCCACTCGAGATACCGAGGCAGGCCAGCCTCCACCGGCAGTGCGAGTAGCTCCGGCACCTTGTACGGGTGGAGGTCGGCGAAGGCCGCTTCGATGGAGGCAAGGCGCGCGCTTCGCGTCTTGAGGAGGACGACGACCTCCTGTTCCTCGGCCACTTTTCCCTCCCACCGGTAGAGAGATCGAGCGCCGGGGAGTATGGTGCCGCAGGCGATGAGGCGGCGCTCCAAGAGCGAGCGAATGAGGCGAATGGCTTCGTCGGTCGTGGCGATGGTCGTCAGAACGACCAGGGCATCGGTGTGGGACATTCGAGTGGTCGGAGGCGCGGGTTCGACGGCGTTGTGAACGGGTCCAGGCCGATGCCCCGAAAGGACGATCGAGTGATGTCCAAGGCAAGCCAGCACGCGAGGTTAGGGGGCGCGGCTTGTCTCGAGGCGCGGCCTGAGCAAACTTAAACGGATGGCCGAAGAAACGCTGATTGTGCGCGGCGCGCGTGAGCACAACCTTCGGAACATCGATGTGGCGATCCCCCGCAACCGCCTGACGGTCATCACGGGGCTCTCGGGTTCCGGAAAGTCGTCGCTCGCATTCGACACGATTTACGCCGAGGGACAGCGCCGTTACGTCGAGTCACTCTCGGCGTACGCGCGCCAATTCCTCGGGTTGATGGAGAAGCCCGATGTCGATGCGATCGAGGGCCTCTCCCCCGCCATCTCGATCGAGCAGAAGTCTGCGGGACACAATCCTCGCTCGACCGTCGGAACGGTCACCGAGGTGTACGACTACCTCCGCCTCCTCTACGCGCGGGTGGGGACGCCGCACTGCCCGACCTGCGGACGGCCCGTCGAGCGGCAGAGCGCCAGCCAAATCGCCGAAACGATCCTGACGTGGCCCGCGAACACGAAGATCGAGGTGCTCGCGCCGCTCGTGCGCGGGCGCAAGGGGGAGTTCCGCGATCTCTTCGAGAGCGTGCGCAAGCAAGGGTTCGTGCGCGCTGTCGTGGATGGACAGGCAGTCGAGCTGGCGTCGGCCCCCAAGCTCAATCGACAACAGAATCACTCGATCTCGGTCATCGTCGACCGGCTGATCGTGCGCGCCGATGATCGCGGACGCCTCACTGACTCGATCGAGACGGCCCTCAAGCTGGCCGAGGGCGTGGTCGACGTCGTGCGGCACGACACGGGTGCCGTTCAACTCTTCTCCGAGCGCTACGGCTGTCCGACCTGTGGCACGTCGCTCCCCGAGCTCGAGCCGCGTCAGTTCTCCTTCAATTCTCCCTTCGGAGCCTGTCCCGCCTGCGGCGGTCTGGGAACGCAGCGTGAGGTCAGTGAGGAGCTCATCCTCGGCGACCCGAGCATCTCCATCCTCGAGGGCGTCATCCTCCCGTGGGGTGAGCCGACGGGACATCTCCGGAAGTCGATTCTGCCGGCACTCGCCAAGCAGTACAAGTTCGAGCTCAACGCGCCCTGGGGATCGCTCCCGACGCGAGTGCACGACGTCCTTCTTCACGGGACTGCGGGACGCAAGACGACCTTCCGCATCGACGCGGGCGCCGTGCGCGGCGAGTTCCAGGGGGCGTGGGAGGGAGTGCTGGCGAACGTGCAGCGTCGGTACCGAGAGACGGCATCGGATGCCGTGCGAGTCGAGCTCGAAGAGTTCATGATCGAGGCGCCCTGTGCCGGATGCGGCGGACGCCGCCTTCGCCCCGAGTCGCTCGCGGTGACGATACAGGGGCGCAACATCGGCGAGCTGACCGAGCTTTCGGTCACCGAGGCGCTGGCCTTCTTCGAGCAGCTGCCGCTCCGCGAGCCCGGGCGGCCGGGTCTCGACCCCGACATCGCCGGACCGATCCTGAAAGAGGTCCGCGACCGACTCCGCTTTCTCGTCGACGTCGGACTCGACTACCTGACCCTCGGTCGCTCCGCGGAGTCGCTCTCCGGCGGCGAGGCACAGCGCATCCGGTTGGCAACACAGATCGGATCGCGCCTCGTCGGCGTCCTCTACATCCTCGACGAGCCGTCGATCGGTCTGCATCAGCGCGACAACGCGCGACTCCTTGCCACCCTCAAGCAGCTTCGCGATCTCGGAAACACCGTCATCGTGGTCGAGCACGACGAGGAGACGATTCGTGAAGCGGACCACGTGATCGACCTCGGGCCGGGCGCCGGGAAGCACGGCGGCGTGGTCGTCGCCGCCGGCACGGTGGATGAGGTCTCGCGCACCAGCTCCTCGCTCACCGGTGCCTACCTTCGCGGCGACATGGCGATTCCGATCCCGCGCGAGCGGCGTGCTCCACGGCGTGGGCACGCGCTCAGAATCGAAGGGGCGCGCGCCCACAATCTCGCCAACGTGACGGTCGAGGTTCCGCTCGGATTGTTCGTGGCGGTGACGGGAGTTTCCGGCTCCGGCAAGTCGACGCTGGTGGAAGACGTGCTGCACCGCGCGCTCGCCCGGCACTTCTATCGCGCGCGAGTCATCCCCGGCGAGCACGACCGGATCGCCGGGCTCGAGCACATCGACAAGGTCATCGACATCGACCAGAGCCCGATCGGGCGCACGCCGCGGTCGAACCCCGCGACCTACACGGGCGTCTTCACTCCGATTCGCGAGCTCTTCGCCGAGTTGCCGGAGGCGAAGATCCGCGGCTACGGCCCGGGGCGTTTCTCCTTCAACGTGAAAGGAGGCCGGTGCGAGGCCTGCCAGGGTGATGGGTTGGTGAAGATCGAGATGCACTTCCTCCCCGACGTCTACGTCCCCTGCGAGGTGTGCAAGGGGAAGCGGTACAATCGCGAGACGCTGGAGGTCCGCTTCCGCGGCGCCAACATCGCCGACGTCCTCGACTTCACCGTCGAAGATGCATGCGCCTTCTTCGAGAATCAGCCGCGCATTCGGCAGAAGCTCGAGACGCTCGCCGACGTCGGCCTCGGCTACATCCACCTGGGCCAGAGCGCGACCACTCTTTCCGGCGGGGAGGCGCAGCGCGTCAAGCTGGCGACCGAGCTGGCCAAGCGAGACACCGGCCGCACGATCTACATCCTCGACGAGCCGACGACTGGATTGCACTTCGAGGACGTGCGTTTCCTTCTCGAGGTGCTCCACCGTCTCGTCGATAGGGGGAACACGGTGCTCGTGATCGAGCACAATCTCGACGTCATCAAGACGGCCGATTGGATCATCGACCTCGGCCCCGAAGGGGGCTCGCGCGGCGGGACGGTGGTCGCCGCCGGGACGCCTGACGAGGTAGCGAGGGTCGAACCCTCCCACACGGGACACTACCTTCGCCCTTTGCTCGACTCGGCTGCGCGCAAGAAGGCTGGGTGAGAGTGCGCGTGCCGCGTCGAGCCGAGCCCGCGGTCCGATTCACTCCGGACTGACCTACTTCGAGAGCCTTCGGTGGCCTCACTTCTCGACATCATCGGGCCCGTCATGGTCGGGCCCTCCTCATCCCATACGGCCGGCGCCTGCCGCATCGGGCTCCTCACGCGAGGACTGGTCGGCGGAACGCCGGAGCGCGCGGTGATCGAGCTTCACGGATCCTTCGCTCGCACCGGCGAGGGCCATGGAACGGACAAGGCGATCTGCGGCGGGCTGCTCGGCTTCCGCCCCGACGACGAACGGCTGCGCGACGCCCTCGAGATCGTCGAGCGCGAGGGGCTGGCCTATCGTTTCGACAAGGCCTCGGTGGGCGACGATGTGCATCCCAACACCACGCGCCTCACTGTGGAGCGGCAGGGCTTCCGCATCGTCGTCGTCGGATCGTCGCTCGGTGCCGGTCGCATCAAGCTCATCGAGATCGATGGGTATTCCGTCGCATTGACGGGGCACCTGAGCACGTTCGTGCTTGTCGCCGAGGACCGCCCCGGCTCGGTCGCCCGTATCGCCGGCATCCTGGCCGATGAAGGGGTGAACCTCGCCACGATGACGGTCAGTCGGAAGTCGCGCGGCGGCGACGCCTTCATGTCCATCGAATGCGATGATCGCCCCAGCGGGCGAGCCGTCGAGGCGATCGAGCGATTGCAATGGGTGCGCTGGGCCCGATTGCTCGACAAGGTCAGCGCCTGACGCATGTTCGCCTCGCTTCAGGAGGCGGTTTCGACCGCCGAGCGCCAGGAGAGGACACTCGCCGCTGTGGCTCTGGAGGCGGAGGCGGCCGATCAGGGGCGACCGGTGTCCGAGATTCGCGACGCCCTCGCGCGCGCCTTGGCGGTGATGCGTGGCGCGGTGGATCGCGGCTTGGTGGGCGACCTGCACTCTCGATCCGGTCTCGTCGGCGGCGACGCCGCCAAGCTCCGGACCGGGCCCGAGGGGCCGCTCGCGCACACGCTCTTCCGCGATGTGCTCGCGCGCGCGCTCGCGGTGCAGGAGGTGAATGCCGCCATGGGCGTAATCGTCGCCGCTCCCACGGCGGGGGGAGCCGGGGTCCTGCCGGCAGTGCTGACCGGAATCGCCGAGCAGCGCGGGTTCGGCGAAGAGCGCCTCGTCGACGCACTGGCCACGGCGGGCCTGATCGGAGCGGTGGTCGCTGAGCGAGCGTCCCTCTCCGGCGCCGAAGGGGGTTGCCAGGCCGAAACCGGCGCCGCGGCCGGGATGGCCGCAGGCGCCGCCGTCGAGATGTTGGGCGGCACACCGAGCCAGGTCGCGCATGCGGTCGCCCTCACCATGCAGGGAACCCTCGGCCTCATCTGCGATCCGCTGGGCGGATTGGTTGAGCTCCCCTGCGTTTTTCGCAACGCCACCGGCGCGGCTCTGGCACTCGCCGGCATCGAGATGGCGATGGCCGGGATCACCTTTGCCATCCCGGTTGATGAGGTGATCGACGTGATGGGTGAGATCGGTCGCGGAATGGATGTCCGATACCGCGAGACGGCGGGCGGAGGGCTCGCCGCGACGCCCACCGGCCGGCGGCTGGCGCGTGAGCGGCTAGTGCAGATAAGGAAGGGCTAGCGCCCCGCCGCGCCTCGTTCCGCTCCCTTTGCGAGCGCGCTATCTTCAGCCTAATCATGCGCTTCGTGGGTCGCGGAAACATACAAGCGGCCTAAGTCGTAGAGCATGACGACGGCGCCCAGCGCAAGCGCCGCGTTTGGCGCGTGGGCCCGACGACCTCTACTCCGGGTGCGGCATGGTCACGAAAGACGACGTTGAGGGCTTTCTCGACCGCCTGGCGGTCGATGGCGCCCATCACGAGGAAATCCAACCGGGGATGTGGTTGGTGCGGCCGGGAGGCGAGTTGGACGCCGATGTCGTCGTCCACTATTCGCCCCCTGTCGTTCTCCTGCGGCTCAAGGTGATGGATCTTCCGAAGAATGAGCGCGCACTCGCCACGCTCTCGCGCCGCTTGCTGCAGCTCAACGCGAGCGAGCTCGTGCACGGGTCGTACGGCATCGAGGGCGACGCTGTCGTCCTCACGGAAGCGCTCGAGTTGTCCCACCTCGACTATGAGGAGTTCCTCGCGAGCTACGAATCGATGACGCTGGCCCTCGCCTCCCATCTGCGCGAGCTGGCGCCGTACCGCGAGGTGCACTGACCCATGGGGATCTTCGATAGACTCTCGACGCTGATCCGCTCGAACATCAACGAGCTGATCTCCTCGGCGGAAAACCCCGAGAAGATGCTGAATCAGATCATCGTCGACATGCGCTCGCAGCTCGCCAAGGCGAAGCAACAGGTCGCCGGCGCCATCGCCGATGAGAAGCGGCTCAAGGACCAGGTGGATGCCGAGTACACCCAGGCCCAGGACTGGGAGCAGAAGGCGATGCTCGCCGTACAGGGGAACCGCGACGATCTCGCCAAGCAGGCGCTTCTGCGGCATAACGAGCACATGACGCATGCCCAGCAGCTCCAGGCCACCTGGCAATCGCACCAAGCGGAGACCGAGAAGCTCAAGGCGTCCTTGCGTGAGCTCAACGACAAGATCGAGGAAGCCAAGCGTAAGAAGAACCTCCTCATCGCCCGTCAAAAGCGCGCCGAGGCGCAGAAGAGGATCGCCGAGACGATGTCCTCGATGTCGGAGAAGTCGGCGTTCGAGGCCTTCTCGCGGATGGAGGCGAGAATCGAGGACAACGAGCGCCGTCTCCTGGCGAACGTGGAGATCGACGAGGAATTCAGCGGCGACCGCCTGAGCCGGGACTTCAAGGTGCTCGAGCAGGGCGCCGTAGCGTCGAACGCCGACATGCAGCTACTCGCGCTGAAGCAGAAGATGGGGATGCTCCCTGCTGGGGCGCCGCCACAGAATCGGCAGATCGGTGCGGGATCAGGGACCGACGAGGAGACAGTCCACGCCGAAGTAGAGGACGAGGGCACCGGGCAGAAGAAGCAAGGGTGAGCGCGCGCGACCTTCGCTTCCTGATCCTCGTCGAGGGCCAGTTCGGCCCCCTCACGTCGAAGACCGCCAATTCCTGCATCCGCTACACGCCCGAGCGTGTGGTCGGTGTGGTCGACTCGCGCCGCGCCGGGCGCACCTCACAAGACGTCCTCGGATTCGGCGGCGAGATTCCCGTCGTGCGAAGCGTCGACGAGGGGCTCAAGCTGGGACCCACCGCCCTCCTCATCGGTGTCGCCCCCCAAGGGGGGAAGCTTCCCGATGAGTGGAAGGCGATGATTCGCACTGCGATCGAGCACGGACTCTCTGTGTGGAGCGGCCTGCACACCTTCATCGGCGCGGATCCCGAGCTGGCCGCCCTCGCCGCGCGACACGGCGTGTCCATTCACGATCTTCGCCGCCCGCCTGCCGATCTTCCCGTCGCCATGGGCCGCGTTCGCCAGGTCGAATCGACGGTCGTCCTCACCGTCGGCACCGACTGCAACATCGGCAAGATGACTTCGGCCCTCCAGATTCGGGACGGGCTGCGTGCGCGCGGCCGCGCCGTTCGCTTCGCCGGCACCGGCCAGACCGGAATTCTGATCGAAGGGTGGGGGATCGCCGTCGACGCCGTGATTGCCGACTTCATCGCCGGCGCCGCCGAGCGACTCGTGCTCGATGCGGCCCGCGGCTCCGACATCGTGCTCGTCGAGGGGCAGGGCTCCGTCATCCACCCGGGCTACTCCGGCGTGACCCTCGGCCTCATCCATGGCTCGCTGCCGCACGCCATGGTGATGTGCGCGCAGCCGTCCCGCGAGCACATCGGCAACAACACGTGGGTCAAGATCCCGCCGCTGCCGGCCCTCATCCATCTCCACGAGGCGCTCGTCAGGCACTTGCGGCCGGCACCGGTGATCGGCGTGTCGCTCAACACCTACGATCTGTCGGACCGGGCTGCCCGCGCGGCGATCGCCCGCGCACACCGGGCGACCGGCCTCCCCGTCACCGATCCGGTTCGATACGACCCGGAGCCACTCGTCGAGGCGATCGATCGTTTCCATCGCGCCCGTCGTCGACGCTCCCGCCCAGTGAAGGCAAAGAAGCGCGCTCTCGCGCGGTGACCCTCCGGGCACTGCGCCCGCGGCGGCCGTGCGGCGTGGCGGCTTCGCCTGCACTATGCCGATGACGGGCCTCCCGCCACACAGCCGTAGACTGCCGCTGCACTAAGGAATTGGGCGCGCCAAGCGCCCGCGTTCTCGGACTCCTACCCCCGCGTTCCGTCCCGACGCCGTGGCGCATTCCCTCGCGCCGGCTCCGGGCAGCGGCCGAGCATGGCGCGAGACCAGAGCGGCAGAAGAAGAAGCTCGGAGCAGCTCGCTCGATGTGGCGTCGCTGCCGCTCCTGGAGACATCGCTCGCCGTCGGCTCAGTGGTGGCGCCGAAGCAACCGGCTTCGCGCCGCGGTCACCGCGTCGGCAACCGTACGGCTCTGCCGGCCGTTGTCCGCGCGCGAAGCGCCACTCCACGGAGCGCGACAATGCGTCATCGAACTCTCTGCGTCGTGAGTGCGGGCTCGGCCCTCCTCATCGCCGCGTGCAACAACGAGGGCGGCGACTCGCGACGCCCCCTCCCGAGCGAGCCGGGAAACGCCCTCCCAGCCGCGGAGCTGCGCGAAGGCGCCTGGGTCGCCGTCAGCGGCCGCGCGCAGCTCACGCTTCACACGAGGCGAGGGACCATCGTTCGGAGCCTCCCACCCTTCAGCGGAACCGCTGTTCTCCGGCGAGGGGTCGCCCTCGCGACGACTCAATCGCCCATCGATTCCACGTCGGACGTCGGATACCTCCCCGTCCTGGCGATCAGCACTTCCGGCCGCCTCGGACTCGGCCCTGCAGGCGGTCGCCGCGACTACATCACCAAGGACTCGAAGGGAAACACCCACCAATTCTCGGTGCTCGTCGGCGCCGATGGCGGCCCCGCACGCACCCTGCAGTACTACCTCAATGGAAAGCTGCGCCACACGACGGCACTGGCGTGGAAGCCGACGTCGGGCGGGTGGCTCACGTCATCGGCCATATACCGCGAATTCCGCGATGGGCGGCTCGTCGGCGTCGTCGCGGCCGCTGCCGACCGAACGAGAACGGTCTCCGTGGCCCCCGCACCGCCACGCGCCGCGAGCACGCGGGCCGCGTTAGGCATCCTCGTCAAGCTTCTCGCTCCCACGGTCGCGGGGGCGCAGGCGCCGTTCTACTTCCGCGAGTGCTCCGCACAATGGAATGCCTACATTGCCGCGACAGGCGCGCTCGCCGTTCTCTACGACACCATCGCCAACGCTCCCGAAATCACGCCGGCGATGATCGCTTCGCTCGCCGCGGCGACACGAGTCGCGGCGGCCGCCGAGATGGCTCTCTTCGTCTGCGTCGACAATCAGAACGAGCTGAACAACCCGGACAATCGCCTCCCGGGATCCGGTGGGGGCGGAGGAAATGGAGGGTCGAGCTCCACGCCCAGCACGCCCTGTCTCGATGGATCGGGAGCGGCTCACTGCCAATCCCCCGACCACCCGTTGTGAGGCGTGAGACCTGCCTTCCTGCGCTCCCCCCGCGGGGACCGGGCGCGCTTCACCTCACTATTCCGAGCGGCGGGCCAATCCGCCGCTCGGCCCAACCTCCCTTCCACCGGTGAGAAGATCCGTGGACACCAAACGCGCGCAGGTTCTCAAGTACGCGATCGTGGCCCTCCTTGGCGGGTTGGCGATCCTGTTGCCGACGTCCGCCGGCCGAGCTGTCCGCGGCGTCTTCACTCCGCAGCTCGACTTCACACTCATCATTCTCCTGGGGTTGGCCGGCTCTTACGAGGTACTGCGCGCGCTGCGCGGTTGGATCGCGCGCCGCACGGAGAGCTGGGAAGCCGCAGCGGCGATCCTCCTCGGCGTGGGGCTTCTGATTCTCAGTTACGCGCTCCTTCCGTCCCGAAGCCACGCGACCCCCGACCTTGCGCAGTCGATCGGCCTCGGATTCCTCGTCGTGGCCTCACTCGTGTACGCGCGAGCGCAACGGGCGGCGCCTCCCGGTTCCGGCGCCGGGCGTCTGCCGTGATCGCGCCGAGCACTGCGCGACCCGTCTCGCCATCGGCGGCGCCGCTCGTCAGGCAGGCACCGGTCGCTCTCCACTGCCGCGCCGTCGCCAAGTCGTATCGCGCCGGAGTGCCGGGGTGCGCCGCCCGCGTGCGCGTCCTCGAGCGAGTCGACCTCTCGATTGCGCTGGGCGAGGTGGTGGTGGTCGTCGGCGCTCCGGCCAGCGGAAAGACGACACTCGCGCGCGTCGCAGCGGGCGTCGCAGCGCCGAGCGCCGGAGCAGTCGAGTGGTTCGGCAGGCCGACCCCCATCGGCATCGCCTACCTCCGCGGTGGCGGGCCGTTCATGCGCGCCGCGAGCGAGGTCGTTCCCCTTGGCGCGCAGATGCTCGTGATCGACTGCGCTTCCGCGCCCGGTGTGCTTTCCACCGACTCGGCACTCCTTTCGGCGCTGGCTCGGGACGGAGTGTCGGTCCTCTCCCTCGTTCGCCAACTCGGCGGACTCGCGCGTTGCGCTCACGCTGTGTGGTGGCTGCGGGGCGGATCCCTCCACCGCGCGCCCGCCGGTGCCTCGCTGACGGCGGCTTCCTGTCGCGACGCCGGGACCACGAACTCTCGCGATCGCGCGTCGGGCCCCGCTCGCAGCCGGCGCGCGATCGTGATGCGCCGTCCGATTAGCGGAGGAAGCGCTCGGCTGCCCTGATAGTGTCCTCGTCCCCTGCTTCGCGTGCCCGAGTGAGCAACCGCTCGACATGCCGGCGGAGAGAGCGCTCGCCCCAGTAGAATCCGGTCGCGATCTCCGCACTCTCGGTATCGCCGGCGATGGCGGCTTCGAGCAGCGCCGCCGCCGCGGCCGCCTCGAACCCAGGATCGCCCCGCGCCGGAAGGTCGAAGCTGCGCCGCGCGCGGCCCGATCCGGAGGAGTCTTCGTTGACGAACGCTCTCGACATAGGCAGGGGGGACTCGTCCCCCACGTTGCGGCGTCGAACGGCGCCGAGCAAGAGGTGTTTTAGTTGAGTGGATCGGTTCGAAGGGACGAGGGTCCGTTGACCCCGCTTTCCGGTGCGTCTAGCTTGACGCGTTCATGCCAGGTAATGCGCCACGCGCCACGACATGAGCGATTTCCGGCTCTACAACACTCTCACGCACCAGGTCGAGCCGTTCGCTCCGCGCGATGGAGCCACGGTGCGCATGTACACGTGTGGTCCGACCGTGTACGACCCTGCGCACCTCGGTAACTTCCGCACCTTTCTGTTCGAGGACCTGCTGCGTCGTGTCATCCGCTTGCGCGGCTGGAAGGTCATCCAGGTGATGAACCTGACCGACGTCGACGACAAGATCATTCGAAGGGCGAGCGAGCAGGGAAAGACGATCCGCCAGGTGACCGAGCCGGTGACCGCGGCATTCCATCGCGATCGGGAGTGGCTGCGGATCGAGGGCGCGGAGTTCTATCCGAAGGCGACGGACAGCATCCCCGACATGATTGCGATGGTGGAGCGCCTGATCGACCGCCAACTCGCCTACGTCGCGGCGGATGGCTCGCTCTACTTCGCGATCGCGCGGTTCCCAGGATACGGCAAACTTTCACGGCTGGATGCGCGCGCGATTCGTCCGGGGGCTCGGGTCGCGGCGGATGACTACAACAAGGAGGACGTGCGCGACTTCGCACTCTGGAAGGCTGCCAAGCCGGAGGATGAGCGGTCGGGCGCGGCCTGGGACTCACCGTGGGGACGCGGGCGGCCCGGTTGGCATCTCGAGTGCTCCGCGATGGCGAAGCGATTCCTCGGTGATACGCTCGACATCCATGCGGGGGGCGTCGACCTGATCTTCCCGCACCACGAGGATGAGATCGCGCAATCGGAGGGGGCCAACGGGGTCGAGCTCTCTCGCTTCTGGTGCCACGGAGAATTTCTCTTGACCGAAGGCACCAAGATGGCGAAGCGCGTGGGCAACGTGGCGACAGTCGAGGCGCTTCGCGCGGCGGGGATTCCGGCGGCCGCCGTCCGGCACTTCATCTTCTCCGTCCACTACCGCAAGCAGCTGAATCTCACCGACGAGGCCCTCGACGCCTCTGTCGCGGCCGTGCGCCGCGTCGGTGAGTTCGTCGATCGACTCAGTCGGGCGGCAGGCGGAACGCGGGCAATGGTTGGGTTCGCCGAGTCTCTCGAGTCGGAGGCATCGGCCGCTTTGTTCGACGATCTGAACGCCCCCGAAGCGCTGGGCGCGCTCTTCGTCTTTCTTCGGCGTATGAATGCCGAGCTCGACCGTGGCGGGACTGACGTCGCTGCCGTGGAGCGAGCGCGAGGGGCGTTCGCCCGGGTCAACGGCGTTCTGGATATTGTCCCGGACAGTGTCGGCGCCCTGGCTGGGTCGATCGCGGAGTCGGAGGGGGGGAAGGATAGGTCGAGCTCGCCAGGTACGGGGGGCGCAGATGGGGAGCTGGTGGCCTGGGTCGAGACTCGTCTGGCGGAGCGTCGCGCGGCGCGGGGGCGGCGGGAATTTGCCGTGGCCGATGCAATCCGGAGGGAGCTCGAGGACCGAGGGATTGCGCTCGAGGACACGCCGCAGGGGACGCGGTGGAAGCGGGTGCGGTAGCGAGAGATACGCGCTGCTCGTGTCTTGACGCTTCGGGTCCTCTCCGTTATCCTATGTGTCTGGCGCAGAAAACTTAAAGGGGCCGCTGCTGACGTAGCTCAATTGGCAGAGCACCTGATTTGTAATCAGGCGGTTGCGAGTTCGATTCTCGCCGTCAGCTCTCGGGCGATGTCGTCTCGCCCGGGTGGGCGTTCGTACGCATCGGTTGGTGAGCGCTGTGCGGTGGGGTACCCAAGCGGCCAACGGGAGCAGACTGTAAATCTGCCGGCTCACGCCTTCGAAGGTTCGAATCCTTCCCCCACCATTCGAGGCCCGTCGCGACGGGACTCTTCGAACGGTGGATTTGCGCGTGAGCGGTAGCGAGGCATGGGCGCGGTCGACAACAGGCGCGGCGGGCAACGAGAACGGAGTGTACGGCGGGACGTGCGGACGGTGAGCGAAGCGAGCGGTGCGCGACGCGCGCTTCTCTCCGATGCGAGACTCGCGGGAGTAGCTCAGCTGGTAGAGCGCAAGCCTTCCAAGCTTGATGTCGCGGGTTCGAGCCCCGTCTCCCGCTTCCGCTCGCGTAGCTCAGTTGGTAGAGCACACCCTTGGTAAGGGTGAGGTCATCGGTTCAATCCCGATCGCGAGCTCCTGGGGAGTGTGTAGTACAGAGTTGTGTGCGCGAGTGAGCGGCATCGGCTGGTGCCGCTAGACACAGAGACGGGGAGCAGAGAGACACATGGCCAAGGCGAAATTTGAGCGGACGAAGCCGCACGTGAACGTGGGGACGATCGGGCACGTGGACCACGGGAAGACGACGTTGACGGCGGCGATCACGGCGATCCAGGCGAAGC